>Ga0335079_10000574_pt1 | contig 42235 bp, 37 predicted proteins | sample Lox_Sample_33_FD_206719 | JGI IMG/M metagenome (GOLD analysis project Ga0335079, IMG submission 206719) | Soil microbial communities from Loxahatchee National Wildlife Refuge, Florida, United States - Lox_Sample_3.3 | ecosystem: Environmental > Terrestrial > Soil > Wetlands | place: USA...
TATGGCACGCCGCCGGCATACCGGTATGCCGGCATACCGGTATGCCGGCATACCGGTTCCTGAACTCCCCACAGTCCCCCTTTGCCGCAGACTGATAGGGCATTTCAATAATTTCAGCGGCCGAAAGATCCTGCCGCAGCGGCTGACACCCTTTTGAGGTGTCTTTTCCGGGGGGTCTCACGTTAAACCTTCTGGAGATTAGCTGGGAATTTCAGACGTCACCGCCATGGTCAAGGAAGGGTGCGGGGGAGGATCGGATGAGCAAGCGAACGAGGGGATCCGGATTCAGGGCAGGCTACGTGGGGCGCACCGACGGGCTGCCGCCGGTACACGCGGCGCCGCGTGCCTCTGCAGAGGCTGCCTCGGCCGCGCCACACAGTCCGGCGCCCGCCGCAGTCTCCGGCCACGCGCCGCCGCGAGGGCCGGCTCCAGTGGCTGCGCGGGCCGGAACCCCCGGCACCGAAGCAGGACGAGCTTCAACCAAGGTGGCGAAGATGGAGCCGCGGTAGCTCTGGTGGGGACAGCCGCACGCCCCGAGGCCCCGGTTCGGACTGCGTGCGCATTGGCCGGAACTCTTACTATGTGTGCATGTTGAGGTCCCGTACCGAACTCAGTAACTGGGCGGCGTGCTCATGGTTGTAGCGGCGGCGCCGGAGGCGCAGGCACGCGCGGCGATCGTGACCGTCGACGACGACCCAGCGGTGTCCCGGGCGGTGGCCCGTGATCTGCGGCGTCGCTACGGCGAGAACCACCGGATCGTGCGCGCGGATTCGCCGGATGCTGGCCTGGAGGCGCTGCGGCAGATGAAGCTCCGCGGCGACCAGGTCGCGATCATCCTGGCCGACTACCGCATGCCGCAGATGAGCGGTATCGACTTTCTCGAGCAGGCGATGGACCTGTACCCGGGTGCCCGGCGGGTCCTGCTCACCGCGTACGCGGATACCGGGGCCGCGATCGACGCGATCAACGTGGTGGACCTCGACCACTACCTGCTCAAACCGTGGGACCCACCGGAGGAGAAGCTCTATCCGGTCGTCGACGCCCTGCTCGAGGCGTGGCTGGAATCCGATCATCGTGTTGTTCCAGAGCCCAAGGTGGTCGGCCACCGCTGGTCCGCGCGTTCGTCCGAGGTGCGTGAGTTCCTCGCCCGCAACCAGGTGCCCTACCGCTGGTACCTGTCGGACGAGCCCGAGGGTGAGCGGCTGCTCGCGGCGGCGGGTGCCGATGGGCTCGCGCTGCCCGTGGTGATCACGGGGGACGGCGAGGCCTTGGTGGAACCCACCGACGCCGAACTGGCCGCCCGCGTCGGCCTGTCCACTACGCCGGCCGCCGATTTCTACGACATCGTGGTCATCGGCGGCGGGCCCGCCGGCCTCGGCGCGGCGGTCTACGGCGCATCAGAAGGGCTGCGGACCGTGCTGGTCGAGCGCACCGCGGCCGGCGGCCAGGCGGGCCAGAGCTCGCGGATCGAAAACTACCTGGGCTTCCCCGACGGCGTATCAGGTGCGCAGCTGACCGACCGGGCCAGGCGCCAGGCTGCAAAATTCGGCGCCGAGATGCTGACCACGCGTGACGTGGTGGGCCTGGAGGTGCACGGGTCGGCACGTACGGTCCGCTTCGCCGACGGTGCCACCATCGACGCCCACACCGTCATCCTCGCCACCGGCGTCTCCTACCGGCAGCTGGCAGCCCCCGGCCTCGACACCCTGACCGGGCGCGGAGTCTTCTACGGATCCTCGCTGACCGAGCAGGCCAGTTGCGCCGGCAAGGACGTGCACATCGTGGGCGGTGCGAATTCGGCCGGGCAGGCGGCGGTCTACCTGTCGCGCGGCGCCAGCTCGGTGACGATTGTGGTCCGGGGGCCGTCGCTCGAGGCGTCGATGTCGTACTACCTCATTCAGCAGATCGAGAAGATCCCCGCGATCACGGTCCGTACCTGCACCGAGATCGCTGCCGCGCATGGCGACGACCATCTGGAGGGTCTCACGCTGCGCGACAGCAAGACGGGCGCGACCGAACTGGTCGATACGCAACGGCTGTTCGTCTTCATCGGCGCGGCGCCGCGGACGGACTGGCTGGACGGTGTCGTGGTGCGAGACGACCGTGGTTTCGTTGTGGCCGGCCCTGACCTGTCGATCGAGGGAGAGCGCCCGCGTGGCTGGAGTCTGGACCGGGTGCCGTATCACCTGGAGACGAGCGTCCCGGGCGTGTTCGTGGCCGGCGACGCGCGGGCCGAGTCGGCAAAGCGGGTCGCCTCCGCGGTCGGCGAGGGCGCCATGGCCGTGATGCTCGTGCACCGTTACCTGGAGAAACTATGAGCGGGCAGGAAGGCAAGCTGCTGTGCAGCGTCGACGAGCTGCGCACGCTGTTCTTGTTCGAGAAGCTGAGCGACGATCAGCTCGAGTGGCTATGCGAGAAAGGGCACGTGGAGCGCATCGAGCCGGGCCCCGTTTACCTGGAGGGTGAACCCGCGCTCTGCTTCTACGTGCTCCTGGAGGGAACCACGGTCATGTCCCGCCGCGTCGGCGTGGACGACGTCGATGTCACGCGCACGTCCGAGCGAGGTGTGTACGCCGGCGCGTTCAATGCCTACCTGGGTGACCGCGTGCCGCAGGTGTACAACAACACGCTGCGGGTGACCGTGCCCTCGCGGTTCTTCGTGCTCGATGCCGTGGTGTTCGCCGAGGTGATGCGCGAGTGGTTCCCGATGGCGGTGCACCTGCTCGAGGGATTGTTCTTCGGCATCAAGAGCACCAGGCAGGCCATCGGCCAGCGCGAGCGGCTGCTCGCGCTCGGCACCCTGTCGGCCGGGCTCACCCATGAGCTCAACAACCCGGCTGCGGCCGCCGTGCGTGCCACGTCCGCACTGCGTGAGCGGGTGGGGGGGATGCGCCACAAGCTGGGCATGATCGCGGCAGGACCCTACAACCGGGCCACTTTGGAGACACTGATCCGGCTGCAGGAGGACGCCGTCGAGCACGTATCGAAGGCGGCCATGCTCAGCCCGATCGAGACTTCGGATCGTGAGGATGGGGTCGCGGACTGGCTGGACGACCACGGCATCGTCGGCGGGTGGGATCTGGCTCCGACTTTCGTGCAGGCGGGTCTGGAGGCCGGCTGGCTGGACAAGGTGGCGGCCACCGTGGGTGACGACGTCCTCGAGGGCGCGCTGCGGTGGCTGAACTACACGGTCGAGACCGAGCTCCTGATGAAGGAGATCGAGGACTCCACCGGCCGCATCTCCACGCTGGTCACCGCGGCCAAGCAGTACTCGCAACTGGACCGCGCGCCCTTCCAGGTCGTTGACGTGCCCGAGTTGCTCGAAAGTACGCTGCTGACGCTCGGCGGGAAGATCGGGCCGGGTGTCAAGATCGTGAAGGATTATGACCGGTCGCTGCCGGCGATCCCGGCGTACGCGGCCGAACTCAATCAGGTCTGGACCAACTTGATCGACAACGCGGTGGCCGCCATGAATGGCAAAGGCACGCTGACCGTGCGAACCGCGCTCGACCGCGACCGGCTTATGGTGGAGGTCGGTGACACCGGTCCCGGCGTGCCCAAGGAGATCCGTGAGCGGATCTTCGAGCCGTTCTTCACCACGAAGCCGGTTGGCGAGGGCACCGGGCTGGGTCTGGATATCTCCTGGCGGATCGTCGTGAACAAGCACCACGGGGACTTGCGGGTGGAATCTGTGCCGGGCGATACCCGTTTTCGCGTCTGGCTCCCGCTGACCACGCCGGGCACCGTTGACTGATAGCGCCAGGCAACCGCACGGAGCTGCCACGGGCAACGGTGTGCATCTGCCCGCAGGCGCCGGCCTGGCTCGGCGCGTCCGCGCCTGGCCTGGCGGCATCCACCTGAGGAGGATCGAAAAATGACGAGCGTGCCAGGGATCGACCCGACCGTCCCGCCCAGCGGCACCGGCTGCGTCGAGTGCGACGCCACCGGCGGGTGGTGGCTGCACCTGCGCCGATGCGCCCGGTGCGGGCACATCGGCTGCTGCGACACCTCGCCCTCGCAGCACGCCACCGCACACGCCAAGGCCACCGGACACCCCTTCATCCGCAGCTTCGAACCCGGTGAGTCGTGGTTCTGGAGCTACGAGACGCAGGATGCCTATGACGGGCCGCCGCTGGCTCCGCCGCAGCACCATCCGCTCGACCAGCCCGTGCCAGGGCCGGCTGGCCGCGTGCCACCCGACTGGCAAGAGCACCTGAACTGACCGGCCCGGGCGGGTCGCCGTCGTTTGCGGCGCGCTATTTTTTAGGTGGGCCCGCAGGGGGCCTCCGGTCCGCGGGAAGGGCAGAGCCCACCTGAGTACGCAATCGACTGGATAGCCAGTATTCCTGCTTTCGGCCTGGCGGCGCGGACCGCGGGCGTGCGGGCTTCGACGTCAACGCCAAGGGGCGGACCGATGTGCCGAACGACCAGCCGTGGCAGACCGCCCTGCACAAGGCGGCCGAGGAAGGCGACCTCGACCAGGCCAGGACGCTCCTTCGCCTCGGCGCCGATCCTGACATCCGGGACACGCGGTTCGGCTCGACCCCGCTCGGCTGGGCCCGCTACTTCGGCCAAGAACCGCTCATCGAGCTGCTGGAGCCTATCAGCACCCCAGAAGCAGCTACCGGTGCAGACGCCTGGGCGCCCAGGATATCGAGCTGTGCAGGTCACTCGTGCGGTTCTTGATTCATGTGCGTGCTAAGCGTGCGGGCCGGCCTGCGAACTCTCTCCGAAGTCCGCCCACGGCATGGCCAATCCGCCTGACGCCGGCTTACACTCGCCGGGAGGTGGTGCATGGAAGATATCGCGAGTCGGTTCCTCGATCTGATCCACAGCCTTGAGGAAGTTACCGACACCATGACAGCGGAGCAAGCGCACGCCCAGTTCGATGAGACCACGCTTCAGGTGTTCTGGAAGCAGTGGCCGCACGTGTCCGCATGGGCCGGGTCGCTATGGCGAATGCTCTCCGAGGAGCTCGCAGGGCCGGCCTCCCCGCACTTGGACCCGGAACTCGATGAGGTGGGGGGAAGTGGCTGACAGACCGCGCCAGGGTGGCGGTACACAGCCAACGACGCTGAGAGACCTCATGCATACCGGCGTGATCATCGCTACGCCGGACACTTTGGTGGCTGATGCGGCTGCTGCCATGGTCAAAGCACGAGTGGGCTCGACCATTGTCATGCAGGCATCCTTCCTCGCCGGGATCCTCACCGAGCGGGACGTGCTAAGGGCGGCCGCCTCAGGTGAGAACCTCTCGGGATCGGTGGTGGCCGCCTGGATGACCCCGGACCCGCAATCGGTGACCCCAGACACGCCGATCGAAGATGCCGCCCAGATCATGTTGCTGCACGGATTCAGGCACCTTCCGGTGGTAGAGGGCAAGGAGGTGCGCGGCGTCGTCAGCCTTCGCGATTTGTTCGCGGCGAGGATTCGCCGCCGCCCCACGGCAGGCACCGCGATGTCCGCTGGGGGCGCCGATTGACCGCCTGAGTTCCTCGTAGCGTGCCCGCCCGCCACGAGTGCTGGCGTCGGCTGAGGCGGGGTGTCAGCGCTCGGGTGCTGAACGCCCGAGCGCTGGTAGTTCATGTCAAGCGGCATAGCAGGGAATCGAACCCTGCACGGTAGAGGGGACTCAATCCCACGTGCCCACCCGGCGCCTCGCCGACCGGTAGCCAACCGGCTCTATGCCATGCGCTGCGTAACCTACTCTTTTAGGGTCGGTCTGCCGGGCGTTCCCGGTTAGAGACATTCGTCCCGCGATCACGCGCTGACGGTCACCACTGCCTAAGGCCGTCGTGCAGGTCTGGATGGACCGGCCAGTCCATGATCGCATCCCAGGGGACGGGCTAGGCAACAACGGAGGATCATGGACGGGTCTTCGATCCACGTCGAGCGGAGCGACGGCGTGGCCGTCGTGCGGATGGCTCGAGGCAAGGCAAACGCACTCGACACCACCCTGTGCCGCGACCTGGCCGCCTGCCTCGGTGAGGTCGGGACGGCCGACGACGGCGCCGTCGTGCTCACCGGGCAGGGGCCGATCTTCAGCGCGGGCGTCGACCTGTTGCGTGTCACCGACGGTGGCCCCGCCTACCTCGACGAGTTCCTGCCCGCGCTCGTCGACGCGTTTCTCGCCGTGTTCAGCTGTCCCCTCCCGGTGGTCGCCGCGGTCAACGGGCACGCGATCGCCGGCGGTTGCATTCTGGTCTCTGCCTGTGATCGCAGGGTGATGAACGCCGACCACGGGCGGATCGGGGTGACCGAAATGCTGGTCGGAGTCCCGTTTCCCGTCGCGGCCCTGGAGATCCTCCGCTTCGCGGTAGGGACCCACCGGCTTCGGGAGATCATCTATTTCGGGCATACCTACCAGGCTCCCGCCGCCATGGCCGTCGGCCTCATCGACGAAGCAGTCAGCGCGGCGGCCGTGCTGCCGCGAGCCATCGAAGCGGCGGCAGCGTTCGCTGCGCTCCCACCGGAGCCGCTGCGGCATACCCGCCGCCAGATCCGCGCCACCGCGGTAGATCGCATCTCTCGTGACAAGCTGACGGACGACGCGGTGTGCCGCATGTGGAAATCGCCAGGAGCGCAGGAAGCGATTCAGGCATACGTGCGAAGCGTCCTGCGCCGGGCCTGACAAGCCCTCCCCAGGCAGGCTGCCCTGGCCTGTGGCTTCCCTGTTGGTGCCGCCCGGTCATGCCTTGCGCTGCAAGGTGTAGCGGACCGTCTGCACCCGGATCATGCCGTCGCGGAAAACGAATGTGTCGATGCCATCCTCGACGCGGGTCGTGGCGGCGTCGGCCGCCCACTCGAGAAACAGGATGTCGTTCTCGTAGATCTGGGTCTTGAGATCCCAGTTCGCGTTCGGCACATCGGCGAGCATCTGGATGAACGCCGCGCGGACACCATCCTTGCCCCGCTTGACACCGGCGGGCGAGATCAACACCGCGTCGTCGGTGTAGTCCGCGACGATCTCATCCAGGTCGCCCGCGCCGAGCGCCTGGGCATGGTGGTTGAACGCTTCTTCCGGCGTGCGCGTCATCCTTGTCCTCCTCCTAGGAATCGGCTCTTCTCCGACCATAAAACAACTTGATCCTAAGATCCTAAGGACCTCCCTCAGGCACACTGTGCTCGAGTCGCACTCTTCGCCGCACAAGCCGCTGCTCAGGCATGCTTGCGCTTGGGGCGGGAGGGTGCCGTGACCGGCTTCGTAATCAGCCAGCGGCCTCCAACTGGCGTACGTTGCCCCAGGCAACGAGGGCAGGAACGTTCCCGAGAAGATGGCGCTCGGACCCGCCGAACAAGACCCGCATGGACACGGTGATGCGCAAAGTCGTGGTGCCGTGACGGCCGGACCCGGTTGCGGTGGGTATAGCCGGAGATGATCACGATCTGGTAGCGGCGGTGTGTCAGGCGCGGGAAGCGCAGCGGAACTCCGCTAGGAGTGCTGATGGTCCAAGATCCGCACTCTTCGGGAACTCTGATCCCCGGCCAGTCTGTCACTCCCGCCGGTTGTTGTCTCCAGCCGCTGTCTGTGACCTGCCTGTTTGCCCATCGCCGTGCCCCGCATGGCGTCCCGCGCAGCATGCCCATGTTAGCAATCGCTTTTCGCCCCGGCGGCGATCCCCGCATCCGGTGAGGCTATTCCTGGTCCCTTCGAGGGACCAAGGCACCCAGGTCCGCATTTCTCCTCCGAGATGACTGTTACCTGCCGGATCGAGAAATCAGACTATGATACCGACTTTTCCGATTTGGGCCGCCGTAAGGCTGATAGTTTACGCGGCGCCAGGAGGGGGACATCATATCTTGGCAGTCACGGGGAACAGCGATTCGTCTAGTTATCTGCTGATCCGATTATTTTGGGCGGGCGCAAACTCACGTTTGTGCGTCCCGCGCACGTCCCAGGCTTGCGTTCTCGACAATTGCCATGGGTCATCTCTAGGTGACGCTAAATCCCAATTTCCCATGCGGCGAGACGTCCTTATCGTCACGCCAGCGTCGCGGGGGAACGTCAAAAGGAAAGGGAAAGTCAGCCATGAATAGAAAACGGGTGATGGCGAAGGCCGCCTCGGCCGCTCTGGTGCTCGCCGCGGTAGGCGGGCCGTTGGCGGCTATCGGGCCGACCGCGTCAGCCGCTCAGGTCCCCGAGTGCGAAAATAACTACACCCAAGCCCTGTATCTGTCTGCCTACTGCCCGGCGCCTTATTTCACGCCGATCCTCGTAAATCAGCAGGGCCCCCAAGGACCGGCCGGGCCGCAAGGTCCGCAAGGGCCGCAAGGTGCGCAAGGTCCGCAAGGGCCGCAAGGTCCGCCTGGCTCGTCTTCCCCATATCCCCCGTATCCTCCGTACTAACCGCTTGCTGTGGGGCCCGGCTTTGGGCCGGGCCCCACAGTCGCCTGTCTGAGGCGGTGGTGGCGGCTGCTGATCGGAATGATCGGTAGGTTCGGTCTGGCCTGTCCGCTCAAGGAACGAGCCCTCGCCCGCGTCGCACCCGCCGGGAGTACCTACGGACGCTACCGCGCCCCGAACACGGTCCTCGCCTTCCCTCGGCAAGCTCCAACCCGGCGTCATTCCCAGCGTCGTACCGGCGACCTGCCCGTCGCAGTGACCGGGGTCCTGCCCCGGCCTCGTGGCCACCGCGTGCCGGGTCCCGCGCCACACCTGACTCACCTGAGCCCGCAGGTACACGGCTCAAGAGACGGCCTGCGGCACTTGGGAAACCGGCGGGCTGGGCCTGGCCGAAAACCCGTTTCACCGTGGCGAGTCTGGCGGCGCCTTGTCACTCACGGCGAACGCTGGGAAGATATCGGTTTCGGCTCGCCAACGATTGCCGACGTTGTCGAGGGATCGCTTGCCGCGCTTATCGGCTGGGCGTGGCTGCGGCGTACCAAGGAGAGCGCTCGCGGCCGAGCAGGTTCCCGCGCTCGATCGCGAGCCGCCGCCCCGCCCCTGGTGGCGCCGGCTCATGATGCCGACGGTCGTGGGCTCATGATGTCGGCGGTCGTGATCGTGGGGCGGCAGCGGTCGTAGCCGGGGTCGCCTTCTGGCCATCATCTCCAAGTGTGAGGAGGCCAACCGGAATATCCCCGCCACTCACATCCAGCGGCCCGCGCGCTCGTGCTCACCCGGCTATTCGAGATGGCGACGCGGGCGGTGCACTCGTGCTCGCCACGCACGGCCCAGAGGTCGCGGAGAGCTGCGACCAGATCTTCGACCTGCGCGTTGGCGGTGGCTGGCGCCGCCCCTGCGGGCTCGACACGCCAGAAAATTGGCTGCGGTGGCCTACGGCGGTCACCACAACGGTCAATGTACGATCGCGGCCATGAACCCACTTTCCGGCGTTCTGGGCGAAGCCTGGAAGCTGTACCGTGCGCACGCCGCCCACTTTCTCATCATCGCCTTCGTCATCTACCTCGCCACGGCGATCATTACCGCGATTCTCACCGCGTTCGCGGGTGTTGCCGGGGCACTGATCGCCGGGATCATCGGGATCGTCGCGGCTTTCCTGGTGCAGGCGACGCTGGTCAAGGCGGTGCAGGACGTCAGGGACGGCCGCGTGGACCTGTCCTTGGGCGAGACGGTCTCCGCGGCGACTCCCTATCTCGGCCGCGTCGCAATCGCGTCGATCCTGGCCGGTATCGGCATCTTCATCGGGTTGTTGCTGCTCATTGTGCCCGGGTTGTGGCTGCTCACCATCTGGTCGCTGATCGTGCCCGTTATCGTGATCGGCGGCTCGAAGGCAATGGACTCCTTCGGCCGTAGCCGGGCACTCGTGCGTGGTTTCGGCTGGCACGTGTTCGGTACCTACGTACTGGTCTTCCTGATCCTGATCGTTTTCGACATCGTGCTCGGGCTGATCCTGTCGGCACTGCCTAGCGGATGGAGAAACGGCATCAGCAGCGTGGTCTCCGGGACTCTGGTCGCACCGTTCCTCGCGCTCGTGGTGACGCTGATCTACTACCGGCTCTACGCCGCCCACAGTGGCGGCGCGAGCCCAGACGCGGGACCTGCGGGGCCCATGGGACCAGGGGGATATGCAGGACCTGCCGGATTCGGGGGGCCCGGGGGAGATGGAGGACCTGGAGGGTATGGAGGTCCTGCCGGGCCCGGAGGGCCTGGAGGGTACGGAGGTCCTGCGGGGCCCGGAGGATCTGGAGGGTACGGAGGTCCTGCGGGGCCCGCAGGACCCGAAGGACCCAGCGGCCCTGTGGGACCGGCGGGGCCGGGCGGACCGGCGGGGCCGGGCGGACCGGCGGGGCCGGGCGGACCGGCGGGGCCGGGCGGACCTGCGGGACCGGGCGGACCGGCGGGGCCGGGCGGACCGGCGGGACCGGGCGGACCGGCGGGGCCGGGCGGACCGGCGGGGCCGGGCGGACCGGCGGGGCCGGGCGGACCGGCGGGGCCGGGCGGACCTGCGGGACCGGGCGGACCTGCGGGACCCGGGCGGCCTGGAGGAGCGGCGTCGGGGGCTTGAGGGCCTCCAGGCCCCCGGCTGGTCCACGAGGAAACGCCCAGCGCCGTGCGCAGCAAACGAACACACCTCGAACATGCCACCTGTCACCGGAGCAAACATCCGCCCCGGTCGGCGGAAAACACACTGGTGCAGCGGAACCAGAACCGCCCCAGCGGCTTGCTGGGGCCGTAGTACGCGGTAACGTGCATGCTCGGTCTTGCGGGGGCTATCCGGCCGACGGCCTTGTGGTAGCCGACACGCAGGCCGACCAGTATTGCGGGGTCCAGGAGCGTGGGCGGGCCTTCAGCTTTGACCTGCTCGACCAGGTGCCGGGCTGGTCTGGTCGAAGTAGGGTTCTGGCGGAGCTTCCCGCACCTCGGCAAGAGGCCGCTGGCATGCGCTAGCGCCGCTGAGGAGCCGGTGCCGATGTCGGGCAACGACGCGGTAAACGATAGCAGCCAGGTGACTGATCCCGGGCAGGGCCATTATTCGACCCAGGGTGCGCCAGCGAAGCTGCGGCTGCTCGCGGAATAGCCGGGCGAAAGCTGCGGCGCCTATTAGAGTTGGCATCCCGGGTTCCACCCACAGCATCGCCTTTGCCGCCTCCTGGCTGCGCACGCCGTGCTGATCGAGGTTCAACCTCTGGTACGGCGCGGTCCGCGGCCACCTAGCCAGTCGCCTCTTCATCGCGTCGAGGGTGCGTCGGCAAAAACCACAGTCACCATCGTAGATCAGCACCGATTCATGGGGGGCGGGGCCATCCGCCTCCCCCTGGACGAACTCGCGCTCAGGGCGCCCCTTGTCGCGATTTCGCCCAGCCATATTGCCTCGCAGCAGCCGCTTTATCTTCGACTCAACACGGGAGAATGTCCGGTCTCGCACGAAAATCACGTCTGCTCCGATCATCGACAGGGAGAAGAACGGCAAGGCCAGCGTGATGGCGATGCCGACGTGCATTGCCATTATTCCGACGAGCGCAAGGATGCGGGTCGGGCGGGTGAGCAGCAAGAAAGGGAAGAATAGTTGCAGGAACACCGACGCGTAGGTTGCCACAAACAGTATGAAGACGTTGCTCGATAGCACGTCGTTCAACATCGGGAAGGCCTCATACGAATGCATGCGCATGGGGTAGTAGATAGCAGTCCCGTTCTGCCACAAACTACCCTGGGTCTTAAACATCGCCGACGAGACATAGATGATAAAGACTTGGCAGGCCACGGCGATGACCGCCGCATTGTGGAACAAGTTCCCCCAGTTCCCCCATCCCGACGGCAGCGCAATCCTGCGCACACGGTCGGGATTCGATGCCGCTCGGGTGTGGCGGCGGGCGTCTAGCGACCAGTGCGCCGACACGTCGGCGAAGCAGAGATAGAAGAGCACGAGTCGGACGACGGTGTCTCCGGCGTCCGTGAGCAGCGGATTCTGGCACGTGAGGCTGACCCACAATACGAGCAGCACCGGGGTGACGAGACGGGTCCGCCACCCGAGCGTGAACAAGAGCGCCACGAACCCCATGAGGAGATAAGTCGCGGTGAAGATGCGTGGGGAGTTCCCACTGAAGAGTGGGGAGTTCCCACTGAGGAGGGTGAAGGGCCGGGTGAAGCCCTCCTCGGCAACCAGAGGTTGCAGCCATCGCGAGCCGATGCCCCAGATGTACTGGCGGTCAGCGAAGTTGACATCGAGCAGCCCGATAATCAGCAGACCATAGAGGATCCGCAGAAGCGACAGGCCGTAGGTGACATGCTTGGCGTCGAACAGCCAGCCCTCAAGCGTCTTCCACCTCCTATCGACAGCCGGCCAGGTCTCGCCCCAGAAACCTGGGACACGAACCCCGATCATCGATCGGCTCCCCGCGCGGTCTCGGCGAAGTATTTTTGGGACTGACCGTCGAGGGCCACCGCCGGCCGCCACCCGAAGTCAGTGAAGGAACTCTCTGGCTGCGCGCCCGCGCCGGCCCTGTCCGCAAAGTCGGGAACCGGCGTATACTTAAGCCGGATTTGTACCGCCTCGACGTCTGGACCCCACCATGCATATGCGTACTGCGTGGCGAAAGCAGCGGCTACGCGTTCATGGCGAACATAGGATTCCAGCCAATCGCGATCGGCCCCTCTCTGAGCATTCAGATTAGCGAGCAGCTGATCCCAGCCAGAGTGAGAGTAGTCCTGTTCACAAATTCTAACCTGGTTATCAGTGAGGTTATCTCGGTCTGTACTTAGGAGGTCTATTAGCCCGTCGGTGACTAGGTCGGACCTGGGGTGAAAGGGATTGTGCAAGATATCGCTCCACTCAGGCCTCGTGACGTCAACCCAGTCACTGGTCCGGATCTCTCCGGTCGAGCGATCGGTCCATCGGGCCCGAAGAAATAGCTCGCTATCTCCGTTAACCGGGTTAGGGGCGAAGAGGCTCCAGCCTTGCTGGAAGACGGGCTGCATGTACGCGTTCAGAACTGGAGCCAGGGCTTGGCTAAGCGGGCCGACAGGGGCCACCCATAGGGCCGTGGCGGCGAAGTGGAATGACAAGACGAGCGCAAGCACGACCGCGGCTCCGCGAACCCAGGCTGACCGGCTGGCATCTGTCCTACCTATCTGCGTCTCAATCCCTGGGGGCTGTTGCACTGGGGAGCGCTCCACTCTCGTCAATCTCCATTAACCCAACTTATGGCAAGATCCGGCGAGGCACTTTCTGGCTATTTTGGTTAGCGTACAGCCAGGACACCAGCACAGCCGGGAAATCCACCAACTGCTCTGGTTGGGCATGCGTGCGTGGGACCGGGCGCTGACTGACCGAGAACTGTAAGTCTTCCCATTCATGGACGGATGAGCCGCCCGCGCAATATGCCAGACATTCCTTGCAGCGGTGCCGTCTGCGGCGTAACCGGCCTACGCTATGGCGAAGGACTACTAACGGCGATCTTCCTGACAAGATGCCGCGCCTACGCGAGAATAGGTAGAATCGATCCGGATCTGTTGACGCTTAAAGTCAATACCACCCCAATGTTCCGCCCAGAACGTGACGCCCGCAGTTCACCAGCTTGGGCGAATGCCCGACCAGCTCCCTGGGCGAGACGTCGATCACGACGCGATGAATCGCATTATCGGCGACTTCCTGAATCAATGGCCGGTTGGAAGACCTCACTGCATCAATATGACATCACCTACGCGCACCGGCCTGATGCTTAGGAGTCTTATAGATGAACTTGGCGGTTCATGTGAACCGCCTGGCTGGCAAACGCGTATCCTTCGAATGCAGGGGCTGTCGGGGAAGGCGGAAACTCGACTGAAAGGCGGGAATTGGGCGTTTGGCATTTTTATGTCAGATCGGACATTCTCGAAATACGTGCGAGGTCCGGATGGCCCGTCCACGCCACCGCGAGCCAAGTAGGTCGGTGTTCTGCGGGAAACGCTTGAAACGCCTGTGGCCTAGCAGCCCCAAAGCACCCAAAAATAGGTTCGACGAAGGAGGGAATGTTCAGTTGGATTCCATCAAGAAGCTCGGCGTAGCTGTGGCGCTCGCGGCAGGTGCGGGACTTGTAGTCACAGCATGGTCTGAAGGGGCAGCGACGTCGGTGAGCCAGCGCGCGAATTTGGCCGCCCTGACCGGCCCGCAGACCGGCCCCCAGACCGGCCCGCAGATCGGCCGCCAGACCGGCACCCAGACCGGCCGCCAGACCGGCACCCAGACCGGCACCCAGACGGGCACCCAGACCGGCACCCAGACCGGCACCCAGACGGGCACCCAGACCGGCACCCAGACCGGCACCCAGACGGGCACCCAGACGGGCCGCCAGACCGGCACCCAGACCGGCACCCAGACCGGCACCCAGACCGGCACCCAGACGGGCACCCAGACGGGCCGCCAGACCGGCACCCAGACGGGCACCCAGACGGGCTCCCAGACGGGCACCCAGACCGGCCGCCAAACCGGCCGGCAGGGCGGCCGCCAAACCGGTCGGCAGGGCGGCCGGCAGGGCGGCCGGCAGGGCGGCCGGCAGTTCGGCCGGCAGTTCGGCCGGCAGGACGGGCAGTTCGGCCGGCAGGACGGGCAGTTCGGCCGGGAGGACGGGCAGTTCGGCCGGGAGGACGGGCAGTTCGGCCGGGAGGACGGGCAGTTCGGCCGGGAGGACGGGCAGTTCGGCCGGGAGGACGGGCAGTTCGGCCGGCAGGACGGCCAGTCCGGTGGCCGCGGCCGCCCGTAGGGGCCAGTAAGGCTAGTGAGGTCAGGGGGGCGAGAAGCGCTAGCCGGGACCGCAACGCAGCCGCTGGCCCCGCCCTCCGGGGCCAGCGGCGTTTTCATGGCGCGGTATGCGGGCGCGACTGACGACGGAGCTGCGGCCGCGACGACCAGACGTCGGAGATGGCCGCATTGGCGCCAGCGAGACTGAAGCATGGGCCTTCCTAGCCGAGCGCACCCCCTGGGCAGACGACCGCGGAGCCCAGGTAGCCGGGGTCTGCCCCTGGCGCTAACGGTGGCGCAGGTCGCCTGCGCCGAGCCCAATACCTGCGCTACCGGATCCTGCCCGCCGGCGGAAAGCTAGTTCCGCGGCGACCGCCGCGGACGGCTGAAACTCTGCAGCACCTGGCCTTGGGCGGACGCGATAGCCACAGCCTGGGCCGGATCACCGCCCTGCCGCAAATGAACAGGCCGCAAGCACCCCGACCAGCAGCAAGCCGCCTCCGCGATCATGGAAGAAACACCCGGGCCTGTGGAACCCCTGGTCACCCGGCCGCCAGCCGGGCCACTTTCATACCCGCCAGCTAAAATAAAGATCCGCAACGTGGCCAGGACTTCGCTCCTGGCCAACGCCCGATCCCCATGAATCATCGAGGCTAAGGCACTGATATATGCAGGCGTAGCGGTTGTTTCTGCGCTTTTCTTGGCGGGTTTGGCCAAAAGAGCTTTCTGCGGTGCCCCAACGAGACGACAGCGGCAGCATCTGAGCGGCGAAAGAAAACCGAGGAGAAAGCCGCGGCCAGCCCTTGATGCAGAGAGTTTCGTGATCAATACTTTGAGTTATCAACCCGGGACACATCATCGGTCTATCGGGGAAGAAGGCACGCTGTCCTGGCTCTCTATCGATACGAATCCTGCTTCGGGGGAACGGGATCATGCATAGAAGACTCATGTTCGTTCTGACCATGCTTGGCATGGTCATCGCGTCACTAGGCCAGGTGGCGGCAGCGGCGGCGCCCACGCGTATGGCAAGCGCGGCGCACACTGCGACTCCAGCGTCCAGCGCCGGGGACGGCGCAGCGGCGGTGGCCGCCACGACGCATCCAAGGCACCACCGGGCTCATCGCTCCCAGCATGAAGCGCATGGCTCCCACCATGGAAGGCATCGCGCCCTCCATCGAACGCGAAGAAGTCACCGATCCCGGTCTCTACCCGGATCTCGACCTCTCGGTACTCCTGCGGCACCGACCGGACTTAGCGCCACGGCCTCCGGCTCGTCGGTGGACCTGACCTGGACGAACGATGACGCAGTCGGGGTGGAATGGGTGATCGAACGGGCCGCTGACGCTAATTTCAACGGTGGCCTCACGGTGTTTGACGACTTCTACCCGGCCACCGTTTCCTTTACCGACACCGCGGTAATCGCGGACACGACCTACTACTACCGGGTAGCGGAGAAGGACACCGACGCCAACCAGTCGGGCTGGTCGAACACCGCCTCGATCGTCACGCCGCCGCCTGCGCCAAGCGACGTCGCCGCCTCGGTCGTCTGGCCTGAGATTGGGCCGCCATCCGGGGTCAGTCTGACATGGACCAATAATGCGAGCCCGGCCGGGTCGAACGCGCATATCGAACCCGCTGCCGTGACGGATCTGCTGATCGAGCGCGCGGCCGACTCCGGGTTCACCACCGCGGTGACCGACGTCGTCGCGGACCCGGCGGCCCAGGCCTTCCTGGATAACGGTGTCTCCGAGGGCACGACGTACTACTACCGCGTGAAGGCTCAGGGCAACATGAGCGACTCGGCTTGGTCGGACGTGGCGTCGATCCTCGTTCCCCTGACGGCGCCCCCGGCCCCGGCGAGCCTGACCACGCGAGGCTTCGCGCCGGGCACCGATCCGGGCAGGGTGGACGTCACCTGGACGGAGAGCAACGGAGCATCGCCGGTCACCGGGTTCATAATCCAGCGGGCGACGAACTCCGCATTCACCACGGGCTTCGCTTCCTTTACCGCCGGTCCCACGGTCACCGGCTACACCCTGGCTGGGCTGCTCCGTGGCCACCAGTACTACATCCGGATCGCGGCGCTCAACGACACCGTCTCCTCGCCGTGGACGACGGTTATCGCCAGCGTCCCTTGACGAGCGGGATCGCCGCCGTAGCCGAGTACGTTTCCAGGGGCGTCGCGCGACGCGTGAGCCGTTAGGGATATTGATGCCGAACGGCCGCGCGGAGTGACACCGGCGCGGCGGTGTGGGTGACCCCCGGCAGGCGGCGTCACACCGGCCCGGCGATGCGATGCGGGCTATCGCGGGCTAATCGATGCGGGCCAGCAATGCGCCGTGCGGTCAGCTCCCGCCTGCGCTGGTGCGCGGGCCTAGGGCGCGGGCGCGCAGTGCGGCGTGCGCCGCCGCCCGGCCTGGTCCGGTGAGCCGGGCGGACGCGGCGCCCGTGCGCAGGTCGAGGAGGCCGAGCAGGCTCATCCGGCGGTGCAGTTCGCCGAGCAGCCAGCCGGTGGCGCCGGAGTCGATGGGCTGGCCGCTGTCGGGGCTGTGCCACCCTTCTGCCGCCATCGCGTCCGCCACGCCGGCGGCGAGGTCGTCTTCGGCGCTGCCGGTCCTGGTCAGCAGGAACATCAGCGCCATCTCGGCGGCGGCCGCCTCGGCCCTGCTCGCGGGAAGTATGGCGGGAATGACAGCCACCCACATCGCCGAGGCGTTCGCGACGGCGAGGTCTCTGCCCGCGGATGTGAGGTTGAGGCGCCGTCCCTGGCGGCGGACGACGCCGAGCTCGCGGATCATGGTCCGCAGGGTCCACGCCTCGATGATGTCGGACTCCGACCGTGGCCGCCCCGTCACGGTAAGCCAGCCGAACCGCTGACAGCCCTCGGCGACCACCGCTCGCGCCAGCGTATGGCTTTGGGTGAGGGGAATGCCGCCGTCGTCGGCGGCTTTGCGGAGCAGCCAGCTGATGGGTGCAAGCAGGTCCGCTGCCTGCCTGGGCACAGGGGCGGGTCTGGCGAGCTGACCAGCGAGAGCAGCGGCGAGCTGACCGCGCGCGCTGCCGCGCGACTTGGCCCAGTCCTTGAGGCGCTCGGTATGAATGCGCTGCAGCCAGCAGTCGCCGCCAAGATCATCTCGGGGGGTGACGAGGAAGGTGGCCGCGGCGAGTTCGGCGGCCTTACGCCAGCCGCGGGCGCCTGGCTTGAACTCACCGGCCGCGATCATCATCTCCAGGCGCGCAGCGGTAGCGAGCAGGGCGCAATTCTCTTCGCTGCCCATCACCTGGCCCCAGGTGAGCAGCCCTGGGACGTCGGGGGGCCCGACTCCGGATGCGGCACGCGCCGCGGCCATCGCCTTCAAGCCGTCCTTGCGGTCGCGGTCCCAGGCGGCGAGCACGTTCACGGTCGTCTCGGAGGTGCAGGCCCGGGCGTAACGCGGCATTTCGAGCAATCCGAAGAGGGTGCCGAGGGCGCTGGCCAGCCGCAGATGCTCGGCCAGCCCGGTCGTCCGCTTCTCCGGCAGCCGGTACCACAGCCAGTCGCACAGCCCGTACAGGGTCACAGAGTCCGGGCCCGCGCCCCACGTCAGTGCGGCAAACGCGGCCCGCGCGGCGTCCGCTTCCTGCCGGTCGGTGCGGGCCAGCCTGTCCAGGGCCGCATCCACCAGACCATTGCCGGTCGTGTCGGTCATCGCCACCTCTCCGCCCCTCACGGTAGCCGTCCTTGCGGCCTTCTGGGCCGGACTTGTCCACAAGCCGTCGCCCAGTTCTGTGGATAACTGGTAACGCTGCAGCTCATGGACCACCGAGCCGCGGTCAGGGTTGGCGGAGCATCCCCGAGGAACCGCTCCTCCACATCACCCATCGTGGGTGATCGTAACTAACTGTAGTTAAGGTGGTAGTAATCAAGATCCATAACGCTTGACAGGAAAGCGCCCCTGATACCTGACAGGACAAGTGAGCTGATCGGCCGATGTGTGCCGCGTGCTGTTACGGGTTCACCCGCACCGGGTGACGCCGACAAGTAGTCAGACAACGACGCTGAGTTATCAACGGGCCAATGCCAGAGGGCTGTGAAGGTCCCGGTCACCGCAGAACGGCGATCGACCCGGCCGGGGACTCAGGGAAAGCAACGGGGGAGTACGGGGTAGCCCGCTAGTCGTGTCCAGCCCGCTCCGCGTGTCCCCCCGCAGACAAAGGAGGCACATCTCTCATGCGCATCCGGAATGTTATAGCTACGGCGGCGACCGCTGCCGTACCGCTCGCGATGCTGGCGGCAACCAGCCCCGCGAGCGCGGCCACGCCATCATGTGGCCGTAACTGCGTCAACGTGTTCTCGAAGGAATTCGGGCACCGGTTCGTCCTCGACGTGCTGCACGCCCAGGCGAAGGTCGGTCAGCCGATCATCCTGTTCCAGGCGAGCAACCACGACGGGGCACAGGACTTCACCTATGCCAACCTGGGCACGGTGGACGACTTCTACAACGTCGGCCTGGTGTCGGGGGCCCTGGAGCTCCGTTACGCCCACAACCCCGCGTTCGAGCTCGAGTTCAGCCCGTACGGCCGTGGCAGCAACCTGTGCGTCGGCACCGCGAAGCCGGCGAGCTGGGGTACGAAGGTCAGCCTTCAGCCGTGCGGCGCGTCCGCGAAGACTGTATGGATCGTGACCTTCTCACATCCCAGATATCAGCCTAAGCCGCCGAAGGGCAGCACGCCTCCGCCTCCGACCGGCGCTGGCGTCACTACAAGCACGGTCACGACTCCAGCTCCCGGTATGCCGCCGGCGCCTGGGTACGGCCATGGCCAGCGTTTCGTGGCACTGATCAACGGTTCTGGCAAGAACTTCTCTCACCCGTTCGTGCTGAACTACCCGGGCAACGGCGCGGCGCCGACGGACAGGCCACGCCCGCAGCTCACCACCGACAACCTGACCGCGTTCTCGCGTGGGGTCGTGTTCGACAACCAGCTGTGGAGCGGCATCTTCGGCCACAGGCGCCACGGTGGTAAGGGTGGCGGCGGTACTCCGCCTCCGGCTCCTGGTGGTCCTACCGGTCCTGGTGGTCCTACCGGTCCTGGTGGTCCTACCGGTCCTGGTGGTCCTACCCCTGGTGGTCCTACCGGTCCTGGTGGTCCTACCCCTGGTGGTCCTACCGGTCCTGGTGGTCCTACCCCTGGTGGTCCTACCGGTCCTGGTGGTCCCGGTGGTCCTGGTGGTCCTGGCGGCACTCCGCCTACTGGCGGTCCGGGTCCCGGGCCTACTGGTCCATGATCGCCTAGCCGTTAGTTAACAAAGCGCCGGGCCGGGGCAACTGCCCCGGCCCGGTGCTTTGCTGACCTGCGATGAATCTCCCAATGGGCGCGTTGCTGGCGATCGCGACGCGCAACCGCTAACTGCGTGCTGGACTGGTGTCCTGGGCTGTCAAGGGCGCAGCCGCATTGCGGGGCACGGGCCTCACGCGAACTTCGCCGCGGTCACGAAACCCGACTCTCGTGGGCCTGATCAGGCGGTTCTGGCGCGGCATTCTCTGATCCATTCGTGCTGAACGACCCGGAGACGCCTGATTCGGCACGGCCTGAACCATTAACGTTCAGTAGTTGATTCATAACTCAGAGTAGTGTTAGCGTGTCACGGGGACACAGGGGGCGCTTGCGTCTCAGATATGCGCGGCTTGCCCGGGGCCGTTTCGGCTGCGGCAGGTTGTCCCTTTACTCAATTCGCCCAGGAGGGGAGAGCATGAAGATAGTTTCTGCGGCCGGCACGCTCGTCGCGGCGTCCGCTGCCGCCGCGCTGGTCGGGTTCGGTGCGCCCGCGCTCGCGAGCGCGGGTTCCGCCGCGCACAGCACGGCAACGTGTAACAGCGACTGCGGCCCAAGTTCCGCGACCGCCAGTGCCGCCGCCAGTGCCGCCGCCAGTGCCGCCGTCAGTACCGGTGCCGTCAGTACCGGCGCCACGTGCAGCAGCAGCTGCGGTTCAAGTTCCGTTACGGTGCACGTCAGCCCGCCCGTCGCGGCTACCAATTGCGTCTGTGGCTCGAGCACCAGTACCAGTACGCACACCGTCAAGCCGCGCGTCACCGTCAAGCCGCGCGTCACCGTCACCGTCAAGCCGCGCGTCACCGTCAAGCCGCGCGTCACCGTCACCGTCAAGCCGCGCGTCACCAGCAAGCCCAAGGCCAACCGGTGTGAGGTGGTCTGCGGTCCCAGCACCTACACAACCACCTCAACCACCACTACCATCACCAAGATCACCACTCATACCACCCAGCCGAGCGCCACGTGCGAGTGCAGCACCGCTCCTAGCCACCACGCCGCGCGCCCGAAGATCGTTACCGTTCCGCCGCGCGCCGTCACTCCGCCGCGCACCGTCACTGTTCCGCGCACCACGTGCAACTGCGGCACGGCTGCCAGCCACCGGAGCGCTCGGCCGAAGATCGTTACCATTACCGTCCACCCGCGCACCACTAAGCCGCGCACCACGTGCGTCTGCGGCACTGGGTCCAGCCAGCGCACGATTACCTTGCGCCCGCGCACCATCACCATCCCGCGCACCATTACGATCCCGCGGGTCACGGCGCTGAACTCGTGTGGCTGCGCCGACTATCAGGGCTTCGCCCTCCACCGCGGGTACCGCGGCTACACCAACGCGTGGGAGCCGTGGCGCGTGCACACCGGCTTCGGCCACTCGCACTGGTGACAGCGCGCGTCCTGGACGTCCTGTGAAGCTCAGTTTTCACAACTGCTAGTAATCAACTCAATACACAGAGTAGTATCGTCGTTATCGCCGACATCGGCGGGATGGACTCCGTTCAGCGAATTCGCGGCTTTGCCCGGTCCTATTCCGGTTGCCGCGCGGGGTCCTGCACACAATTCATCCAGAAAGGCACAGCATCATGAAACTCTCCATGGCAAGCACCCTCGTCGCGGCCTCCGCGGCCGCGGCGGTGATCGGGCTCGGAGCGCCCGCATTCGCCAGCACCGGCGCCGTCGCTCACCCGGCCAAGGTGACCTGCGGTTCCTGCAGCCACTTCATTGGCGGGCCCAGCATCTTCCGTGGCGAGCGCTTCCGCCGGGACGACTTCCGCCGGGACGACTTCCGCCGGGACGACTTCCGCCGGGACGACTTCCGCCGGGACGACTTCCGCCGGGACGACTTCGGGTTCGACCTGAGCGATTGCTTCTCCTTCTGACGGCCGTTAGGTCCCAGAACTAGCGGGGCGCCGGGCTTCCAACGGGGGCAGCCCGGCGCCCTTTCGTTCGGGTCATCGAGTGTCGTTTACCGGCGAAACCTGGGTCATTGTCCCGATTAAAAGTCAACGCGCCCTGATCCGATTGGGAACGCCGTTATGTCGAGCCTGCCCCTAGCTGACGCTCAACACAAATTACTGTATTACAGCACGAAAGTCCCGGGGGAACGTGAACATGTCGAGAATAATGATCGTTGGCTCCGGGATCGTGGGGCGAGCGACCGGAAAGGGCTTCATCGAGCACGGCAACGATGTGACATTCGTCGACATCGACGACCGTACCATCAGCAACCTCATCGAGCACGGCTACACGGCCATCTATCCATCCGGCACGGATCTGACCGGCGTTGATGCCGTCTTTGTCTCGGTCACGGCGCTAACCGCGCCTGACGGCATCGACCTGAGTCATCTCGAACAAGCGTCTAAATCACTCGGCACGGCGCTGGCCGAGTGTCCGACGCGGCCAGTGATCGTCTTCAGGTGTACCCTTCCGCCAGGCACAACGCGCGACGTCCTGATGCCGTTGCTCGAAGAGACGTCGGGCAAGAAAGCAGGCGTAGATTTCGGCGTCTGCTACAACCCGGAGTACCTGCGTGCCGACTGCGCGGAAAGAGACTTCCTGCAGCCCCGCCTCCTGACGATCGGCGGAGACCCGCGAAACGTCGAGTTCACCAGGCGAGTAGCCGGAATATATGCCGCCTTTGGCGCACCGATCTACGAGTGCGGTTACGAGGAAGCGGAGTTCCAGAAGTACGTGCACAATCTGTACAATGCCACCAAGATCTCCTTCTTCAACGAAATGCGAGCGGTCGCCCTGGCCCTGGGCCTGGACCCGCGGATCGCCTTCCAGTTCACCGCGCTCAGCGCCCAGGGAATGTGGGATTCGCTGTACGGCTCACGCGATCACGGCCCCTACGCGGGCGCCTGCCTGCCCAAGGACGTCGGGGCCTGGCTCAGCTTCACCGAGAAACGACGGCTCCCGGCGCGGTTGCTTGGCGCCGTTCGCGAGGTCAACAGGGCTTGCGGGGGAAATTGATGCGTGGCGTCTTTCTCGGCGCCTGGCTCGTACCGCTCATCGAACTTGTCATGCTAGCGGTGGGCCAGATCTGGTACCGGACAAGATTTGAGTGGGCGGCGTGGAAGTTCGGCATGCTTATCATTCAGATCACCACGACGGGTCGCGAGGAGGAGAGGGTCAACCAGATTATCTCCGAGATACGCTCCTTCAGGCTCACGATGACGTATCGAATCTGGGTCGTCAACGAGCCTGGTCTCAATGACAGGTATCCGCGCGCGGACCGGGTGCTCACGGTGCCGGCGAGCTTCACAGCCCGTTCTAAGTACAAGGCGAGAGCGCTGGAATACGCACGGCGCGAGCGGCGCGGGCTTGGCCTGAACGGTCCCGACACCAAGATACTCTTTGTCGATGACGACACGTCGGTTACGGCTGCATATATCGAACGCGCATTTGGCGCGGACTACGATATCTGCCAAGGAGTCACGACGCCCCGGGTCTATTATGGAACGCTGCCGCTGCAACACTTCTGGCTCAGTCATTTCGATGATCTCAGGACCCGGGGATGCCTGATCTACTGCGCGTTCTTTCAGGGTTTCGTCGGCAAGCCGCTGCACGTTCACGGCGAAGGCCTGTGCATCACGGGCGCCCTTGAGGACCGGGTTACCTGGAATTATCCAGTATTTGCTTCCGAAGACTTGACATTCGGCCAGAACGCGGCACATATGGGCGCGAAATGGGGATTCTTCCACGAGTACGTCCTGCTGACCTCGCCATGGCGCTGGATGGATTTCAAGAAGCAGCGAAAGAGATGGCTATGGGGAAACATTCACGCCATTACCCACCGGGACGTCCTGCCCCTGTGGCAAGCTGTGATCATCGCGGGGAAATATATGTTCGGCTGCACCCTGACGGTCATTTCATTCATCGCCGCGGTCATGCGATTGATGCATCTTTACGTGCCGCCGCCGCACGTGACGGTCATGTTCTGGCTGTCGCTTTGCACGTGGCTTGCGGTCTTCGGCGCCAGCGGCTGGATCAACAGCGCGCAAACGCTGCCCGCGCGCGGGCGCGGGGTCAAGGTTCACAAACGCTTCGGCTACCGGGCCTGGCAGGCCGGCGTGGCCGTGGTGCTGTGCCCGCTGACGTCGCTGATGTCGGTCTTGGTCTTCGCGATCGCGCTCGTGGAGGGGAACCCGAAGCGCTTCGAGGTGATCCCAAAGACGGCGCAGGCCGCGGTTTCGCCCTCGGCCACGAGTTAGGCGGGCGACCGTGGTGTTGGCCAAGCTGCGCATCCTCGGCGTTCACCTGGTGATTTTGTCGATCGTGGCGGCTGCGGCGCTTGCGGCTTCGCTGACCTTCGGGCGGGTGACGCAGGCGCCCCGGCTGCCGCCATTCCCGAGCCTGCCGGTGCGGATTCACGACAACGCCACGACCGACCCGATAGCGCGTGCGAACGTGGGGCTGCCGCCTGGAGAAGGCCACGGGAAAGGTCCCGACCCGGGGGTCCGCGTGATGATGGTAACGCCTGAAGGCGTTTCCCTCCGCACGGCCGGTAAGCACGTAAAGTGGATCGGCACCACGCACGCCGTGCGTGACCTGGCGCAACTCGCCGCCATCGTCGCGGACCCCGCCTGGATCAGCGAGCCAACGCCTGGGGTCATCAGGCTACGTGCAGCTCTGATCATGGAAAGGGGAACGGTCCTAACCGTGGCGCCGCCGTCGGTCCACCTGCTCCGGATGATGGCCAACGTCCCCGGCGTTTTCCTCGGCGCCAGCGGGGCCAGGCTGGTGATCAGAGCCGCGACGATCACGTCGTCGCAACCCAGTTACGCGGGTACCTACCGGCCCTTCGTGCTCGCGGACGAGGGCTCCAGCATGCAGATCACGTACGCACGCCTCGCCGGGCTCGGCTGGAACTGGAACGACTCGTACGGGGTGGCGTGGAAGGATCGCTCGACCGGCGGCGCGACGAGGTCGACCTTCACGGGCAACTATTTCGGCCTCTACACGGGCCGCGTATCTGGCGTCAAATTCATCCGTAATGCGGTAACTGGAAACTTCTTCTACGGCGTCGACCCGCATACCTACAGCAGCCACCTGACGGTCGTCGGGAACACCGTGACCGGCAACGGAAGGCACGGCATTATTTTCTCCGATCACGTGAACGGCAGCACCGTGGCCGACAATTTCGTTCGTGCCAACGCGGCGAACGGAATCATGATGGACGACGACTCCACCGGCAACGTGATCAGGGATAACACTGTCGCAGGAAACCACGGCGATGGCATCGTATTGGCCAGGTCACCAGCCAACCGCGTCGTCGGCAACGTCGTCAGAGGCAACCGGGTCGGCCTGCGCCTGACCGGCACCCGACCGCGTGGTCTGAAGCTGTCCGGCAACGTGCTGTCGGGAAACGCGGTGAACGCCCAGGGCGTGCTCAGGGCCGCGGGCAACACCATCGCTGATGACACCCGCCGGGTGTGGAACGCGGACGGCCTCGCGGTCGTCTGGGTACTCGGCGCGGTGCTCGTCACCGTCACCCTGATGTCACTCACCGCTTGCCTGCTCGGCGACCGGCAGGCGTTATGAGACGGCTGGTCGCCGCTCTTATTCTCGTGGCGCTGGCGGCAGGGTGCGGCGGCCCGCCACCTGCCCCGGCCCCGCCGCGTCGGCAACTCGGCGTCGACGTGCTCTGGTACCGCCACCCCCAGGACGCGGCCGCCACCATCAGGGCCAAGGCCGCCCGCATCGCCGGCTATATCGATGACCTGGGAGCGAACGCGATCTCCATCTCATTTCCCTTTTACATGAGCGGCCGCTACGGCAGCCACGTCTATGCCCACAGCGCTACGCCGACCCCCGGCGACCTGGCCGTGCTCGTCGACGACGCCGCGGCGCGCGGCCTGAGCGTGAACCTGCGCCCACTGCTCAACCAGAACGCGGTCGGCGGCTGGCGCGGCGCGATCTACCCGGATAACCGCCGCGAATGGTTCGCCAGCTACGAACAATTCCTCGCCCCCTACCTGGCCATGGCCAGCGCCCACCGGGTCACGAGCTTCACCGTGGGAGCGGAGCTTTCTTCCCTCGCCGCGGATCCCTGCTGGGACGCCGTGGACGCATGGGTGCGCACCATATTCCATGGCAAGCTCAGCTTCTCCAACAACTGGGACGAGTTCGCGGCCGGGCACCTAGGCGGTGGAACCGTTGGCCAGGAGGGCCTGGACGCCTATTTTCCCGTCCACCTCGGCGACGGGGCGACCGTTGGCGAGCTGATTTCCGCGCTGAACGGCTGGCTCAACACGCCAACCAGGGTCCACCTGTCCGGCATCCTGGTCCAGGAGACGGGCATCGCCGCGCAGCCTGGCTCGTACGCGCACCCGCAGGACTGGACGGGCTCACGTGACTGGGACTTCGGGCTCCAGGCGAGGTGGTACCAGGCCATGTGCACGGTGGTGCGTGAGCGTCATATGGCGGGTCTTTACTTCTGGGATATAGATTTCAACCAGAATGTGCGGCGGCCCAGCCCGGACTCCGATCCACCGCTATCCTTCATCGGCCGACAGGGGGCGCTCGCGGTGCGGAGTTGCTTTGCCGAACCAGCGGACCGTAGGTAGCAAGGCACCCAAAGTTCCGGCTGGGTCTTCACCCGGAAACATGTACACAAACTTGGCGTTTCATGTTTGCCGATATTTCAAAAGGTGATGTATCCTCATATCCCATCGGACCGGCACCTCAGGGGGAGATGACTCCATGGCGCGTAAGCTGAGGGTCACCTACACGGACGACCTCGACGGCGACGAGTTCGAATCGGATCACCCCACTTACCGCTTCGGGTTCGAGGGGCGCGATTACGAGATCGACCTCAAGCCCGCCAACGGCAAGAAGCTGGAACAGGCGCTCGCGAAGTACATCGGGCAAGCGCGACGCCCCTCCGCGTCCCGCCGCCGTGGCGGATCACCGGTCAGGGACAGGGAACGTCCGGCCGAGATCCGGCAGTGGGCGCGCAAGCGTGGCATCGAGGTGAGTGACCGCGGCCGGATTCCCTCCACGGTGGTCGAGCAGTACGACTCCGCGCACTAGCGGTCTGCTTCTTAACGCCTGCGGTGACTGGTTTCCGCTTGCCAAGGTGACCCGCGCCCGGCCAGAATCAAGCCCCTTCGGGCCCGCACTCGCTGGTGGCATGGCAGCTGACCGAGCACCTTTCCTGGGGGAGCGCTTCGCGCGGTGCGGCCACCCTGTGGGTCGGATCATCGGATGCCCATGAGCGTTCTGGTGGCCCGCGCGGTGAGCGCCTATCCCCGACCGGGTGCGAATGCGCCGCCCGTACCTATGGCGAGCATTCTCTATCGCGGGCTTTAGCCGATATCTCCGGTCTTGCTGATGGTTCCAGTGCCGTTACCGCACGGGTGTGCCGGGTCCGGGAATGGACCTTCGCGACGATGGCATCACGCTGGTGATTGGTGGTTTCCCGGACCTCCCACCGGAAGCCAGATCCTGAACGTCGTCTTCCCCGGGCGGCTCGCCAGCGACACCCGGCCGTGATGTGCGGCGACGACCGCGGCCACAATGGCAAGCCCGAGACCCGTACTCCCGGCCTTGCGCGAGCGTGCACTATCACCACGAGCAAACCTCTCCCACACGCCGGCCTGCAATTGCGCCGGAATTCCCGGGCCGTCGTCGCTGACCGTGAGCTCGACCTCGCCGGATTCGCCCGCGCCAGCCGGGATCAGCCGCACGGTGACAGTGGTGCCTGCCGGGGTATGTGCCCGCGCGTTGGTGAGCAGGTTAGCGAGCACCTGATGCAGCCGGTGCTCGTCGCCGGTGACGGCGACGGGTTCGTCGGGCAGGTCGAGCACCCACCGGTGCTGCGGGCCCGCGACACGGGCGTCATTGGTCACGTCGATGGCGAGCCGGGTAAGGTCGACGGGCTCGTGCGCGAGGGGCCGGCCCGCATCCAGCCTGGCCAGCAGCAACAGGTCGTCGACGAGGCTGCTCATCCGCGCCGACTCGGAATCGACCCGGCTGAGGGCGTGCCGCAGGTCCGGATCGAGGGTGGCCTCGCCGCGCAGGGCAAGCTCGGTGTAACCGCGGATGCCGGACAGCGGGGTGCGCAGCTCATGGCTGGCGTCCGCGATGAACTGCCGCAGCCGCGCCTCGCTGGCCTGACGTTCGCCCAGCGCCTCCTCCACGTGGCCGAGCATCCGGTTGAACGCTTCGCCAAGCTGGCCGACCTCGGTCCGCGGGTCCGCGTCAGGCACCCGGTGCGGCAGGGTGACCTCACCACTGGCCAGCGGCATCCGGGTGACCTCAGCGGCGGTCGCGGTGACCTTGCGCAGCGGGCGCAGCGAGAGCCGGATCCAGCCGGTGCCCGCCACCGCGATGAACAGCAGCGCCGCGCCGAACACGGCGACCTCGATCAGTTCGAGCGTGCGGATGGTGCTTTCCACACCGCTCAGCGGCAGGCCGGTGACGGTGAGCCCACCACTGCCGGGGGGCCCCGCCGGTGTCGCGATCAGCTGGTAGTCGCCGAGCTTGGACAGCTCGACGGAGGTCGGCTGGCCCGGTCGCAGCCGGGAGATGGCGGCGAGGTCCGCCTCGGACAGATTGGCCGGGGATACGTTTCCCTCGTAGCTCGTGAGCACCCCGGTCTTGGTCACCTCGCCGCGGTCGATGCAGACGCCGAACGTATTCACGGCCTGGCCCGCCATGACGGGCGTGTCCGGCGGGCCATTGGCGGGTCCTTGCCCGTCGCCGGGGTTGTCGGCGGGCGTGTTGCTCGCCGACAGGGCGGCACCTGCGGCGGTGAGTTGCTGGTCGAGACGGTTCAGCAGGAACGGGCGCAACGCGGCAGTCGTCGCGATCCCGACGCCCGCAGCGGCCAACGTGAACAGTGCGAGCAGGCCCGCGATGAGGCGTCGCCGCAGGGTCCAGCCGGCCAGCCATCGGGCGTGCACTTAGCCGCCCGCGGGTTTGAGCACATAGCCGACGCCGCGTACGGTCTGGATCAGCGGTTCGCGGCCGGCGTCGATCTTCTTGCGCAGATAGGAAATATAGAGCTCGACCACGTGCGCCTGGCCGCCGAAGTCGTAGTTCCACACCCGGTCGAGTATCTGGGCCTTGCTGAGCACCCGCCGCGGGTTGCGCATCAGGTACCTGAGCAGTTCGAACTCGGTGGCGGTCAGCTCGATCAGCTCGCCGTCGCGGCGCACCTCGCGCGCGTCCTCGTCCATGGTCAGGTCGCCGACCACCAGCTCACTGTCGCTCGCGGACCTGGCCACGTCGGCCCGGCGGAGCAGGCCCCGCAGCCGGGCAAGCACCTCTTCGAGACTGAACGGCTTGGTGACGTAGTCGTCGCCGCCCGCGGTGATGCCCGCGATACGGTCCTCGACCGCGTCCCGTGCGGTCAGGAACAGCACGCACACCTTCGGGCTCGTGGCGCGCAGCCTGCGCAGCACCTCGAGCCCGTCGAAGTCGGGCAGCATGATGTCGAGGACGACGGCGTCCGGCTGGAACTCCCGCGCCGTGCGCACCGCGGAGCTCCCGTCGCCCGCGGTCTGGACCTCCCAGCCCTCGTATCGCAGGACGCTGGCGAGCACCTCGGCGAGGGTCGGCTCATCGTCGACCACGAGCACCCGGATGGGGGTACCGTCCGCGCGGAGGAGATTTCGCCCCCGCGGCTCGCCCCGTCTGTGCGTCTGGGCGTGGGCCCGCGCCTGGGCCTGCCCCTGGGTCTGGACCTGGGCCTGAGCCTGCGCCTGCGCCTGCGCCTGGGCCTGCGCGGTTGTGTTCATAGTCAAAGCATTCCCCGCCCGGCTGGCCGCCAGCTATGTGGTTCTTCTGAGCTTCTTCTGAATCCGCCCTTGCCGGGACCGTGGCTTGACCACGAGGCTGCCGCACCGATGGTCCATCGCCGGTGCCGCGGCCCGACTGATGGCCCATCGCCGGGGGAGTGCGCTGATGACGGCGGCATTATCAGCGCTCCTTTTCCAGCAGCAGGGCGAGCGCCGGGCAGTCGGTGACCGCGCGGCGCGCGAGCGCCTCAAGTACGGGTGTGATCGGCCGCGGCGAGACGATCGGGTAGCCCCATTCGTCCATGCTGATGCGCTCGGGAAGCAGCTCGGCACACAGCCCGTGGCCGGTGCAGGCGATGGGGTTGACCCGCATGCGCACGCTCATGACTTACCTCCAGTCCTGCGAGTAGGCGGGTGTGGCGGCGGGCACCGGCAGGAAAGGCTCGCCGCCTGCCGCGGACGGTGCGCCCGCCACGCTGCACCGGCGCTGCCGGTGCAGCGTGATTTCATGCTCGAAAACGGTCAGCGCGCTTCGCACGAAGCGCACGGTGCCGTCCGGGTGATGGCAGGCGCCGCGGCCGGTCACCAGCCCGGACCAGCGCCGCAGGTGGGTGAGCCACCGCGGGTCTGGATCCGGGCCTGCCAGGTGCGTCAGCGCGTCCGCGATGCGGGGCAGCCCGGCCAGGCACGGGCCGCACTGGCCCGCGGATTCGGCGGCGAGATAGCGAACCACGTGCGCGGTCTCGGTCAACCCGCACCGGCCAGGCGGCAGCGCGGCGAGCACGCCCGCGCCGACCGTGGCGCCCGCCTCGCGCAGCGGCGCATTGGCGAGCGGCAGCCTGGCGGCATCCGCGGCCCGGAGCCAGGTGCCGTGATAACCACCCGTCAGCACGGCCTGCGCGGGTGCCGAGCCGAGCCCGAGCAGCGCGGCGACCGGTGTGCCTATCGCCACCTCGGCGACCTCGGTCGTGCCGTCGGCCCGATGGCAGGTGGTGAGCATGCTGCCCGGTTCTTCCGCCGTGCCGAGTTGCCTGAACCACGCCGCGCCACGCCGCGCGATGAGGGCCACATGGGCCAGGGTCTCCACGTTCTGCACGAGTGTCGGCGCGCCGCCGACACCGCGTTCGAAGCTGCGCGGTGGCTTGAACGTCGGCATAGCGAGCCCGCCGTCGATCCGGCTGACCAGGGCGGATTCCTCGCCTGCCAGGAATCGGGGCGGGCCCGCGATGAGCCTGACTGGCCGCAGATCGCAGCCGGCCGCGGCCCGCTCGGCGAGCGCGAAGGTAAGCCGTTCGTGCAGCCGTCCGCCTGCGTGCACGTACAGGTAGACGGTGCGGGCGCCGACCGCCTCCGCGGCCAGTTGCAGCCCGTCGAGCACGAGATGCGGCGCGAGCCAGAGCAGGTGCTTGTCCTTGCCGCTGGCAGGCTCACCCTCCGCGCCGTTGCCGACGACGACGGGCCGCCGCCGGCCCGTGGCGACCGCGGTCATCTTCGTCGCTGCCGGGAATGCCGCACCGCCCCGGCCGGTCAGGCCCGCTGCCGCTATCTCGGCGATGAGCCCATCGCCGGCCCCGCTTCGGTGCCGGCGCGCGCGCCGGCACCGAAGCGGGCCATGTGAGCGCACGTGATGGGCCAGGTCTTGCGGCACGGCCGCGGCGCCGCCCGGTGGCAACAGCCGCGGCAGCGCGCGCGGCTGGGGCGCCTGCGGCTGGGGCGTGCCCGGCTGGGGCGCTGCGGCTGGGGCGTGCCCGGCTGGGGCGCCTGCGGCTGGGGCGTGCCCGGCTGGGGCGCCTGCGGCTGGGGCGTGCCCGGCTGGGGCACCCCCGGCGGCCGAGCCGCCGGGGGTGGCTGCCAGTGGCGACGTCATCGTGGCAGCGTCCGTCATCGCGATGCCCCTTCCCTTGCGCGTGGGGTGACTGTGCGTGGGGTGACCGGTTCAGGCGGCGAGTACCGTGGCGCGGCCGTTTGGTATCTGTCTTGTCGCCTGCCGGCGATCAGCGATTCGGCGGCGAGGTAGGCTCGCCGGCGCGACGCCCAGGTGTCGGCCAGCCGGTAGCAGGTGGCCGCGGCCACGCCGAGCGCGCTGCAGACGGTGAGGGCGAGCAGGCCACCGGACCGCAGGTCCTTCGCGCTCGAGATGCTGTGCACGAGCGCCACCGGGTAGGCGGCGTAAGCCAGCCAGTGCACCCCCCGCCACAGCCGCCTGCCGATGCGCGCGCGCACCAGGCTGGTGATGATCACCGCGAGCATCAGGTCGAGGGCAACCGCGCCGAGGCCGATCTGCAGCGGCAGGTAACTGGACGTGAATGGGATGATCGCGGAGATCAACTGGATCGTCACGAACTTGTCGGCGACCGCGCTGAGCACGTGCACCGCCAGGAACACGACCGCGATCAGGGAGATGCTGCGGTGCAGTCCGGTGACGGCGAACTTCGGCAGGCCCGGCAGCCGGCCCTGCCTGTTGACGAGCACACCCAGTACCACCACGGCGGACAGCAGCACCATGGTGACCACGCCGGTGGCCCGGCTGGCGTACCAGAGCGCGGTCGCGTGCGTAATGCCGCTCATGCCGGCACCTCCACCGGCCAGCCGGCCACGGTGCGCACGGTGCCGTCGACGGCGACCAGACGGGCCGGCAGGCCAAGGCTCTCCAGCCACCCCGGGGCCGCCTCGCCGCGGATGATGGCGGCGGTGCTTGCGATGTTCGCGTAGAGGGACGAGTCGGCCGCGACGCAGACGGTCCGCCATACGGGGGTCACGGGCAGGCCGCTGCGCGGATCGAGGATGTGGTGCAGCGTCACGCCGCCACGCCGCCAGCGCCGTGCCGCGGTGCCCGACGTCGCCAGGCCGCCCGCGTTGATGGCGATGACGGCGGCGGGGCCGGTCGGCGGGTCGTCCGGATGCCCCGTGGTGTCCTGCACCCGGACCCGCCAGCCGCCAGCCGGGGTCTGCCCGGCTACCGCGATGTCGCCGCCGAGGCTGACAAGCACGCCACAGCCGAGCCGGCGGGCAAGACGGTCCGCCGCCAGGTCAGCGGCTCGTGCCTTTGCCGTGGCGCCGAAATCGAGCCGCACGCCGACCGGCACCGTGAGGAGCCGGGCTTGGTGATCCAGCCGGATCTGCCGCCAGCTTGGCCGGTCGCGCACGGTCAGGTGCACGGGCGGCCCGTCCTTGGTCATGAGCTCGAAGTCGCGGTCATATCCGAGCTCCGCCATGGCCGTGGCCACGGTCGGGTCCAGATCGCCGTCGGTCATCTCTGCCGCGCGCAACGCAACCGCCACGGCATCGGCGAGCACGGGACCGACGTGTACCGCGGTCCCTGCTGCCCGCTCGGCCAGGGCGAGCTCTGAATCCGGCCGGAATCTGCTGCAGGCCAGGTCAAGGGCAGCGAGGTCCGCGGCAAGCAGTCGCCTGGCCGTGTCGAGGCGCGAACGGTCGGTGACGAGCAGCCGGATCGAGGTGCCGATGGCTCGCCAGTCGGCCGCCGCAGGCGCCGGTGCCTCGCGCGGCGGGGCGGTGTTCATCATGATGCTCCTGAGGTGGCGTCGGTGCGACCCGACGACGATGTGCCCGGCGACCCGGTGCTCGTGGACCCCGTGTTGGTGGATCCCGTGCTCGTGGACCCCGTGCCGGTGGATCCGGTGCCGGTGGATCCGGTGCCTGACGAGCCCGAGGTCGCGTGCAAGGTTGAACCGCCGGACGTGCTGCTGGCAGTGCCGCTCGAGTTGCTTGCCGGGTGGGTTGAGCGGGGCAGCGCGACCGCGACAGCTCCGGTCGCGAGCACGCCTGCGACCGCAACCCCTGCCGTCACCGCCGACATCCGCCGCATGCCGCGACGCCGCAGCAGCCATGCGGGGGACGGGCCACCGGCCGGGTTGACAGGCATCAGTAGGTTCCTTCCCTTTGACTGGCCCGCACCGGCACCTGATACGCCGGCTGCGGTCCTGCACTACCGAAGATGCAGGGCGCAGTGCAGGGCGCACTCTGGCGTTCCTCTCAATTGCTTCTGAACCGAGGGGCGGGCGGTGCCGCTGCCGGGCGCACATTGAGAAGGGTTTGAGAGCCCCGCGCGAGGCCCTCATGAATTTCGGCGGCGAAGCTCCGGTATCGAGGGCCGCGCAGCGGCTTATCGGAAGGAAAGAAAGAAGGAGGCTCATATGCCACCCACTAGATCTGGTGGGCTGCTACGCAGGGCTGCCGTAGGCGGCGCTATCACGATCGGCCTGCTGGCCGGAGGGGTCGGCGTGGCCATGGCGGCGACATCGAGCAGTAGCCCGCCGCCCAGCTCGAGCGGTAGTTCGCCGTCCACGTCAAGCAGCCCGTCGTCCACATCGACGGCGAGCCCGCGGCCGGGGTCGAGCGGATCCACGGCGCCCGCCCATCACAATTGCCCGAACATGGGCAACGGGTCACGCGGGTCCAGTTCCAGCGGGTCCAGTTCCAGCGGGACGAGCACCAGCGCCTACCTTAATTGACCGGAGGGGAATCGGCTTAGCTGACCGACGATGCGATGTGCCCCGGCCGCGGCGCGGCCGGGGCACTCGCATGCTCCGCGTCGCAGGCCAGTGGCTGGTCATGGACCTATCCGGCGTGCGAATCTGGAAATAGCGCTGGCCGCCCAATAGGGGGCGCGGAGGACATATGGGCAGGGACATTCCCGCGATCACCATCAGCGGGGAGGACCGGCGGCGGTACCGCGACAAGGTACGCCGCTCGCTTGAAGTGTTCGCCAGGATGCTGCGTGAGGCCAGGTTCGAGGCCGATCCGCAGCTGGTCGGCCTGGAGATCGAGCTCAACCTGGTCGACGACGACGGATTGCCCTCGATGGGGAACACCCGGGTGCTCGATGCGATCGCCGATCCGGCCTGGGCGACCGAACTCGGCCAGTTCAACCTCGAGATCAACGTGCCGCCCCGGCAGCTGGCCGACGACGCGCTCGAAGGTCTCGAGACGGAGGTGCGAGCGGAGCTCAATCACGCGGACGCGACGGCGCGCAGCACCGGCAGCAGGCTCATCATGGTCGGCATCCTGCCGACGCTGAGGGAAGCCGACATGCACGAAGGCGCCCTGTCGCCGAACCCACGCTACCGGCTGCTCAACGAGGAGATCTTCGCTTCGCGTGGCGAGGACCTGCGTATCGCGATCGCCGGGCCAGAGCGGCTGCTCACCCACGCCGACAGCATCACGCCAGAGGCGGCCTGTACCAGCGTGCAGCTGCACGTCCAGGTGAGCCCGGACGCGTTCGGCACGTACTGGAACGCCGCCCAGGCGCTGGCGGGCGTGCAGGTCGCGCTCGCGGCCAATTCCCCGTTCCTGTTCGGCAAGCAGTTGTGGCAAGAGACCCGGATCACGCTGTTCGAGCAGGCCACCGACACCCGGCCGGATGAGCTCAAGCACCAGGGCGTCCGGCCCCGAGTATGGTTCGGTGAGCGGTGGATCACGTCGGCCTTCGACCTGTTCGAGGAGAACATCCGTTATTTCCCGGCGCTGCTGCCGCTCTGCGAGGACGAGGATCCGGTCGCCGTGCTCGACCGCGGTCAGATTCCCGACCTGGCCGAGATGAGCCTGCATAACGGCACCATCTACCGGTGGAACCGGCCCGTGTACGCGGTCGTGGACGGCAAGCCGCACCTACGCGTGGAAAACCGCGTCCTGCCGGCCGGCCCTTCGGTGGCCGACGTGGTCGCCAACGCCGCCTTCTACTACGGCCTCGTGCGGGCGCTCGCCGAGGCGCAGCGGCCCGTCTGGACGCAGATGTCCTTCGCCACGGCGGCAGCAAACCTGCGCGAGGCGGCCAGGCACGGGATCGACGCGAAGCTCTACTGGCCCCGCTTGGGCGAGGTACCCGTCGCCGAGCTTGTGCTGCGGCGCCTGCTGCCGCTTGCCCGCGAGGGGCTTGTCCGCTGGGGGGTCGGCCCGCAGCACGCGGACCGCCTGCTCGGTGTGATCGAGCAGCGTTGCCTGACCGGCCGCACCGGCGCGGCGTGGCAGATAGCTACCACCCGGATGCTTGAAGAAAAAACGGCCCTGGACCGGCCGGAGGTGCTGCGGCTGATGACCCAGCGCTACATCGAGCACATGCACACGAACGCACCTGTGCACACCTGGCCGGTCGGCTGACCAGCCAGGATCGTGTGTCACAGCTGCGACTTGGACCAGTCGACCGATTTGAACGGCACAATCGGGCCACCGACATCCAGTTGGATGTCGGTGTGTGAACCCAATGGGATGGCGCGCGGGTCGCCGCTGTACTTGGTGCCGTTGACGAAAGCGGTGACGGTTCCCGTGGCCGGGCCGACCTGACGCACGCTCAGCGGTTGCCGCCAGATGTCGAAGAAGTTGCCAAGCGTGTATGTGTGCTGGACCGGTGATTCGATGTGAATGATGCCGTCGGTGGCGTGCGTGTGGAGCCAGTAGTAACAGTGCGTAGCCGATGCGAAGGGGCCGTTTGGCGTCTGGCTGACCAGCGGTTGGACGATGCCCACGCCGAGGGGGATCTGCCGCGCCGTGCCGTTGACGTAGACGGCCAAGTGACCGTGGATGTGGTAGACGACCTGCTCGCCCGCGTTGCACTGAATTCCGTCGACGGTCTGCCCGGTGGCCGCGGTGCTTGCCGGTGCCAGCTCGGGCCCGGCCTCGAGGACGATGCCCTCCGGGCCCATGGCGCCGCTCGAAGCGGTCGTCGCAGGTGCCTTGCCCCCTCCGGCGGTCAGCGCGATTATCGCGACGACCGCTGCGACCACAACGGCCGCGGCGAAAACAGCGAACACGCCGATCCTTACGCTGCGTGCCCGCTGCTCCCTGCGCACCTGTTCGAGCTTGTGCTGAGTGCTGCTCCGGTTTCGCTGCGACTTAGCCATCTGTTCTCCCTGCCGACCACGGTCAGCCGGCCGCTGCGCGGACGGCTGCTGCCCGGCAGGGGCGAGCGGCAGCGCTGTTGCACGCGCTCCGCGCGGTCATCCACCCAGAGGCTACCGAAGGGAATGACACGATGGGCGGCCGGGCTGTCCGCATGGGTGGCCGCTGCGTCGATCTTGTGGTGATCACCTCGGGCGTTCCGCCTGATGCGTCGGTGATATGAGTCGTATCCGCCAGTCAGTGCCGTCAGCGGCAGGTACGCGAGCTTCGAGGGCGAGGCTGGCAAGCCCGCCGCTGGCCGGTTTTCGCCTCGCGCCCGGGTCGGCTACCACTAGGCTGGCGATCACTCTGCTGATGTTCCGCTCTGCTATCGAGATCCAGTCGCATTGACTCCGCAGAGTCGCCAGATCGGGGCGGCCCGTACGATGACCTTCGGAACCAACGTCGGCCCGGATAGTCCGCGGCACGGTCAAGCAGCACCTGGCGAGCGGACGGACGACGCGGCCCCGCCAGACCGTTGCGGCGGCCCGAGCGGCCAGTCCGCTGACGATTCCGTATTCCTGCTACCGTCTGAGGAATCCGAGGTCGGCCACGTTGGCGCGGGTGGGCTTGAAGGCACGTGGGCCGGCCGCCAACGGGCCGGTTACCCAGGTGCCGCCGCCACTGGCGTGCATCACATCGGCTCCGACGCCGGTTCCGCCAGCCAGCGGCAGCCGGGTTACGAGCCCTTCGGCCAGCATCGGGGCCACCAGCGGCCCCAGTACGGGCAGCCCCAGCCCTGGCAGCCCCAGTCCTGGCAGTCGGCCGGGCCGGCGACTTACCGGCCCAGCTCTCAGCCGAATGGCTTGCAGGAACTCGGACCTCCGGATTTGGTCAGCTACGGCTACAAGGCCGATCAGTCAGATGCTCGCTACCGTGCCCCGCAGCAAGGGGTGCCCGCCATGTTGGACGATGCGCGGGCACATCCCGGTTGGGCGGGCCAGCCGGAGACCGATCAGCAAGAGACCGATCAGCCTGAGTTTGCCCTTTACAGGCCGTCCGGAGCCGAGCCGCAGGCGTCGGCTAGACGCGCCCGCCGTAGGGACAGGCACCGAGCGCGCCAGCGCTGGATCCGGCTAAGCATCGCTACGGTGCTCACGGTCGTTGTGGCGACCGTGGCCGCCCTCGGGTTCGTCCGCTCCGCCCGTCCGGCTCACCCGGTCCGGACGGCTGCTATGCCGTCGTATGTACTCGCCGTCCCGAAGCAGATCGGCAGCTATGCCCGTGATCAGCCGGCGGAGCAGCAACTGGGCCTGAGCCACAGCGAGCAATACCTGACTCAGATCGACCCGGGGCACGTCTCCGGCATCGTCGCGGCCATCTACGACGCAGGCGGCCCCGCGAGTTCTCCTGATCGCGTCGCTGTCATCGCTGGAAGGCTCGTGCACAGCCCACCGGCCGACGTGATCAAGAGCTTCACGCAGCAGGAGACCGCGGAAGCCAACGCGCCCGAGGGGACCGCCGCCGGGCCTCTCGGCGGGCAGGCCGCGTGCGCGGGAAAGGGCAGCTCGGGGATTTGCATTTGGGCGGACAGAGACACTGTTGGCGTCCTCGTCTCGGCGACCCTCAACGCCAGTTCGCTGGCGCGGGTGATGCTGATCATCAGGTCTGGCGTCGAGGTTCCCGCGGTCGCGGCTGGTTCCAGTACGAGCCCGAACGGCTGAGGGGATCTTCTTCGGATCCGCGGCCTAGTAGGCCACCGGTTGGGGCGCGGCTGACGTTCCGCGGTCGGGACTCATCCTGGGCCGCAGGCTCATCCTTGGCCAGCGCGCGTCGTTGGTCAGCGGGGATCCTTGGCCGGGGGCGCGTCGTCGCTCGAAGACTGGTCCTTCGCCGGGCCGGCCGCGACGTCCTGGCCGCCCTTGCCCGACCCTGCTCCTTGACCGGCTTCCCCGGCGACCGCGGCGCCGTTCTTCGCGTTTGTCGCGGCCGCGCCCCCGGACTTCCCGCCAGGACCTGCCGCGCCGGCCGCTTTTCTCTTTGTGTCAGCTTTCCTCTTTTTGTCAGCGCTGTCGGCGTTCGCCTTTGTGGCGCCAGCCGCTGGTCGCGGCGTGCGCAGCGTGAACCGGGCGATCACCATGCCAATCCCAGCGCACAACGCGGCGAGCGCGATCAGTTGGGTACCCATGAGCCCCTTGTTGAGCGGACCGAGGTCGGCGGCCGGCGCAGGAGCAGGAACCCCGGAGGCCGCCGCTGGCTGTGCGACCGGGCTTGGGGTGGCCGCGGGGATGGAAGGGAGCAGTGCGCCGACGTTGCCCGCGGGGGTCGACGTGACCTGCCCCCCGGTCACGAGCGGCAGCGATCCGCCCGCCAGGCCGGTCGGGCCTTCGACGGGATAGGTAGTGGTAGTGATATCGCCGCCTGCCGGAATCGAGCTTGAGCTTGAGCTTGAGCTCGAACTCAATTTCGGCCTGGCGGGCATCGCGGCCGTCACGGTCGCCGACGCTGCCACCGTTGCCTTCGGCTTGGACGTCGTCATCTTCGCGTCAAGTTTCACGTGCTCGCCGTTGGTGCTCGACCTCGGCACCAGCACGGCGGCCTGCAGCTCGACGGTCTGGCCGTTGCCGAGCGTGCTGAGCCTGCACGTCGTGGTGTGGCCGCTCGGGCACACCACGAAGTGGGGCGTCGCCCTCGCTGGGCTGCTGGTCAGGGTCACAGTGATGCCGCCCGCGTTCGCGCCTGAGGACGAAAGCCATATCGCGACGTTCGCGGTTCCGCCCGGCTTCACCTTGGCGCTGCCCGAGAAGACGTCGGCGCTCTCGCACAGTTTCACCGACGTGGGCCCTGCGACGATGAACGCGGCGGTCTGGATCGCCGCGCGCTGCAGCGACGAAGCCGGCGTTGAAGAAGCAGACGCCGATGGCGACTTGCTCGGTGCCTGGGTCGTGCCGGAAGGTGCCAACGATGCCTTCGCCGGTGACGGAGACATCTTCGCCGGCGACGGGGTTGTCTTCTTCGGAGCTGGAGTTGTCTTCGCCAGTGCTGGCGTCGTCTTCTTTGGTGCTGGGGTTGTCTTCTTTGGTGCTGGGGTTGTCTTCTTCGGAGCGGGGGTCGTCTTCTTCGGTGACGGAGTTGTCTTCTTGGGTGACGGAGATGCCTTCGATGGCGACGGAGACGACGACTTTGACGGTGACGGTTTGGGAGACGGGCTCGCTGGCATCGTGGCGGTCACACACGGCCGTATTGCCGCGAGCCGTGCCGCGGCCGGCTGTGCCGCCGCCGACTGTGCCGCCGCGGGCCGTGTCCCGGCGAGCGGACCGGATCCGGATGTCGCGGCCGCGCTGAACGAGGTAGCGGTCATGACCGCACCCACCACGCACATGCCCGTCGCCACGCCTGCGAGGGCTGATCCGTGCCCACGGACGCTCACCCGGCTGACCCCATTCCTGCGGTCGTCGGTGAAGGGTTCGTCGTTCACGCGGAGTGCTGCCACATTATGCGCTACCTGTGAGTTGTCCTAGCAGCCTGTGCCTGGTCGTAGAATCATCGCGGTCGTCGCGACCACCGCCCTGGGGCGGCGCGGCGATTGTCGCCGGGGCAAGGACGCCAATGTCCGCGCCGCGCCGTAGCCATGACATGACCCATGTCGTGCCCAGGACGACCCCATGCCATGCACATGATGTTTCTAGGACGTCGCCCATCGGGCCCTTGGTTCCGCCTTGGTCCCTTTGTCCGGCCGGTCAGACCGCGGCGAGGATGGCGGATCCGTGCCCGAACAGCCCCTGGTTGGGATTGAGCCACCCAGTGTGGTGGCGCCACTACGCAGCAGCCGTTTAGCATCGTTTTCCCCGCACAGGCCGAAACAGGCGGCGTTCCGGGCGCCGAGCAGCGGGAACCCGTACTCAAGCGCTTGCTTGGTCTCGGCCGGCCAAACTTGAGCGGGCATTGGCCGCTCCGGAGCGCGCGTGTCGCCTGCGCACGTGCTGACCCGCGCGGTGTGTCACAACAACTGCCCGTTGCCCTGGCCTGCCCGTCGTCATGCAGATCATGAAGCCGCCGTACGGTGGTGACGTGGTGGTAGCGGGAACGGTGCGCCTCGTGCTGGCGGCTCGGCGGGGCCACGCGACGTGCTGACCATGGTCGCGCCACCCCCGGACGCGGTGGTCCGGTACGGAGAGGGCCCGGATCAGGTCGCCGACCTGCGGCTGCCAGATCGTGCACGGCACTCCCTGTCGGCGCGCAATGTCGCGCCAGTAAACCGGGGGCGTCGCCGTGGTCGGACCTGCCGCGGTTAGCGATCTGGCCGGCTGCTGCGCCGAGGACTAGGGGACGGCGCGGCCGTGGCGCTGATCGGTGGCCCGCCTGATCGGTGGCCCGCCTGATCGGTGGCCCGCCTGATCGGTGCAGCCGCCGCCGATCCGGTCCGCTTGCTGCCGCTCGGCGCGGCGGTGTGGCTGGTGCACGGCGCGCAAGACGACAGTGTGCCGCCCCCGATGAGCCGCGGGTTCGCCGCGGGGGCGCGCGCCGCGGGCGACGATGTGGTGCTGCATGAGTTGGGGGGCTGTGAGCATTTCGGGCTGATAGACCCGTTGTCGCAAGCCCGGCAGTAGGTCCTCCGTGCTTTCGCGGCGGCGGCGCGGCGGTGATTATGGTGGCACGCTCAGGGTCACCGCCTCACAACGTGGTGGTCGGCGCGGGCGCAATGGGCACCGCGACCTCATGGTGGCTCGCCCGTGAGGGTCATCAGGTTAGCGCTCGCGCAGAAACTAAAGGGAGTTGTCCGAATAATCTCCTGGTCGTTTGTGGTACGTCGAATGGATGCTGACTGACGCGGAGATAGCCGCCCGGTATGTCAAGATCCGTCCTTATCTCGATGAGCGCCAGCGGCGGCTGTGGCTGGGCGTGGAGGCTCAGCCGCTCGGCAGCGGCGGCGTGGCCGTGATTGCCCGCGCCACCGGCGCGGACGTGAAGACGGTGCGCCGGGGCACGGCCGAGATCGAGTCCGGCGCGGAGCCCGGCGGGAGGGTGCGCGGTCCCGGCGGCGGGCGGCCTGGCCTGGCGGAGCTGGACGCCGGGCTGGTGCCCGCGCTGGAGGCGCTGGTCGATCCGGCAACGCGGGGCGACCCGATGTCACCGCGCTGGACTACCAAGTCAACCGCCAACCTGGCTGCGGAGCTCACCAGGCAGGGCCACCAGGTGACGGCGCGGACGGTGGCCAGCCTCGGCTACTACGGGAAGTTGACGCCGGATCGCGGAATCAAGGTCGGAAAACACACGACCGGCCACGAAGTGGATGCGGGCCGTCCGCGCCCCGGGCCTTCGGCAGCGACGCTCGCGAGGATCGAGGACTACGTTGTCCGGTGGCTGCCCGGCGCCGCGCCGGTCGCGGCGGCCGTTGACACGTGCCTGTACACCTCGCCGCCTGATGGGGAATTCGTGCTCAGGCGCGACGGGCCCGTGGTCATGTGCTCACCGTGTTCCGGTCACGGGTTCAAGTTCACTCCCGCCATCGGCAGGCTCACCGCTGCCCTCGCCATCGGTGAGATAGCCGCGGTCGACGCCGCCACGCGTCCGGTGCCCGATCTGTTCTGGTAATCTCGTCATCTGCGGCCGGGCTTGGTGCCCGTCCTGCCCCCTTAGCTCAGACGGCAGAGCGTCTCCATGGTAAGGAGAAGGTCTACGGTTCGATTCCGTAAGGGGGCTCCAGGTCAGAGCACTTTTTCGAGC
>Ga0335079_10000575_pt1 | contig 42234 bp, 36 predicted proteins | sample Lox_Sample_33_FD_206719 | JGI IMG/M metagenome (GOLD analysis project Ga0335079, IMG submission 206719) | Soil microbial communities from Loxahatchee National Wildlife Refuge, Florida, United States - Lox_Sample_3.3 | ecosystem: Environmental > Terrestrial > Soil > Wetlands | place: USA...
AACGGCACGACAATTCCGAGGTCCCGAGAGTCGGGCCGTGGATCGAACGTGTGTTCCACCGAAAACTCAAATGTCATCGGTTGCCGGTGATTGATCCGTTGCGGCAGCGGTTTTTCGAAGAGCTTATCGCCGGGGCCCTGATACATTTCAGTGCCCGCCGGCTGCCCATTGACCGAGCAATGAACTTTTACCGGCGAAGCCTGGGCCACCGGTTCGGGTACGACAAAGCGCAGAAGAAAGGACGGAGGACGCCTGTCCTCCTCAATCACAATTTCCAAGGAGAACTTCTTTTCCGTCCACGCCCATTTCTGTGCGTTTGTCTCGGTCCAACCGCTCAGCAGCGTGATACGCGCCGGCGCAGAGCACAATTGGCTGCGTAGAAACACGAATATTCGCTCATCCTTGTCGGGGGATGCGGGATTGGAATCCTGTTCACAGCCGGCGGTGCGGGAATTAAAAATGCGCCACCCGGCACGCTTGGCCAATCGCATCAGGCCCGCATGCGAAAAGACCCAATAATTGGTTGGGTCGTCGTTGGCCTCGCCATGATCGAGCAGGTAGGCCAGCGGTTCGTCGCGCATTAAAGTGCCGGCCATGCTGCGGGCCGAGACGCGCGTGCTGAGAACGCAGTAGCGTGCATTTTTCGCCAGAGTTTCCAGTACGTGAAACGGATTTTTCAGATGGTACAGAATTCCCAACAGGAGAGCGAGACCGTAAGGCCCGCGGTCGAGTTCGAGACGGGAATCGACGTCCATTTCGCGAATTTCGACGGGTAAATCGAGGCGCTCGCGGAGAGCGCGCACGCCGGTCATCCAGTTGAAATTGGTGCTGGGCATGTCGATTGCCGTAATCTGGCATCCCAGTGAGGCAAACAGGAACGAGAGGTCACCATCGGCGCAGCCGATGTCGAGCATTCTGCCTTCGAGACCCGTCAAGAAATCGGCAAAGTGGTCCTCCAGAATCGGCGCCAGGAGCGCAATGGACGAGATGGTGTTGTAAGGGTACCAGGAGAACTCGCCAGGAGGCGTAGACTTAGCGGCAACGAGCCGGGCCTGAAATTGGTTCGCGTGTTTTAGGAGCTGCTTTGCCGAATGCGGAAGCTTCACGCGCACTCTGACGCCTATGTTAGCATCTTCAATGCCCCGCAACGGGAAATGAAAAGTGGAGGATTTACATGCGCGCAATCGGAATCAGTGTGGCTCTGACATTGGCTGTGACGGCCTTTGCCCAGCCGGGAGGCACCCCAAAAACTTACACCTCGGCGGCGGAAATCACTTCGCTCATCGCCAAAGCCAAGAGTGAACGCAAGGGCGATCAGCCGATCGTCACGGGAAGCATTCTCAAGCTCGCGCCATATAACGCGAACCTGGAATACCGCGGCGCGGTCGGGCCGGCGGCGGTCCACGAGAAAGAGGCGGAGATGTTCTATGTGATCGACGGATCGGCTACGCTGACCACCGGCGGCAAGCTGACCAAGGAGTCGCGGACGAATGCCGAAAACCTCACTGGCGCCGGCATCGAGGGCGGCAACTCGCAGGAAGTTTCGAAGGGAGACTTCATCATTGTTCCGGAGAACACGCCGCATTGGTTCAGCAAGATCAATGGCACGGTGGTGTTGATGTCGATTCACGTGCCGCGGCCGGTTCCGGCACACTAATGAACGCGCGCCGCGTCTACTTGCTTCTGTTTCTGGCGGGCGTGGTGATCCCCTATCTGGAATTTGGCCCGTGGGTGGCCGAGCACGGGTTGAACCTCCGGCTGATGATCGAACAGTTGTTTGCGAACCGCATCGGCGCCTTTTTCGGCGCAGATGTGGCCCTCTCGGCGGTTGCCGTGTTTGTTTTCGCGGGAGTGGAGCGCCGGCGGATCGGCGGGTTGTGGTGGCTCCCGGTTGTGGCCGTGCTCTTGGCCGGCGTGTCGGCGGGACTTCCGCTCCTGCTCTATCTGCGGGAAGGCCGCGACACCGCCCTCATCGCGCAGGCGGGCCGCAGCCAGTAAGCTGGCGCCGGCGATCTTGTCGCCGGTGCGATTCCGCCGGCGACAAGATCGCCGGCGCCACGAAATCAGTTCCGGACGGCCGTGACGACCTGCTCCGGGGCGGAGGAGCGGGCGTGTTGGCGGCAGGCATAGATTCGCGCCACCAGCAGCGGAACCAGCAGGATCGAAATATCCGCCGCCACATTGGACAGCAGCAGATGGCGGAACGTCTCCGCGGCATCCGCCAGCGAAGCGAGACCAAACTCAAACGCGGCGAGAAGTTGCACGGTCAGGATCAAGCCTGCAAACGGGCGGTCGGCGGCGGAAAATACGAGCAGCCACAGGGAGGCTGCCATCGCGCCGATCGCAGCGAAAATGACGAGCCACGCGGTTCGCCGCAGGAGAAAGCCCCGCAGACCGCTCCACCAGGTGAAGTTCGTCGCACGAGCATTTTCGGGGAAACCGTCCGCGGCGGACCGGTTTCCAAACGGGGTCATTCTCGGCGCGCTCTCCTTCAGGTCGCGGTATAGAAATCCGAGGGCGACCGAAGGATGATGCAGATAGTAGCCCAGGAGCGACGTGTAGTTACAGCGCTTGGTGAATGCGTGCATCCATTCCGGATTCGACAGCGGCCCGTTGGTGATGAACGCATGCATGCCGAGGTACGGAAGATCCTGAGGACCCAGGCCGAGTTCCCGCAGCGCGGCCTGGTGATCGGGCGCCTCGGGCGCGATCCGCAGAAAGACTACGTCAAAAACTCCCTCGCTGCGGTAGTCGTCGGTCATGCGTTGAGACAGCACGGCCGCGGTCAGCAGAAGGACGACGGAACCGGTTCCCCAGACCCATCGGGCCACTCGATCGCGCGTCCAGAACAGAAAGCCGACAAACAGCGGAATAAAAAGGAGAGCCGGAATTGCGTGTTGCGCTTTGGAGGCGGCAAACAGGAACGCGGCAATGGTCATCACGATGGGGAAGAAGCGCTGGTCTCTTCTTCGCACGACATGCAGGCCGGCCCCGATGCAGATCAGCAGCGAAACGAGGGCGATGACATCCATGTACAGGGAGTTGAGGTACTGAACGTATGCCACGTCGGTCCACACAAAAAGGGCGAGAAGCCCTCCCCAAAACCGCCAGCGCCGCGGCAGGGCAAAAATCCAGATCGCAATGCCAAGCAGGAGCAAACCACCGTGGACGCCGCCCATCCAGCGAATGTCGAACAGAGGCCCGGGCTGGACGATGCGCTGCAAACCGCGCGCGAGCTTGAGGCAGTAGAACTCGGAGGTCCAGAATCCGCTCTGCCAGCGCATGCGGTCGGCGCGAATGTATTTGTAGATAAAGCCAGTGAACTCGGTGGACTCCCAAGTTCCAGTCTGCGGCCCCAGTGCGAACTGCCCCGCGAGTTTGGGGAAGTCTCCGTTGTTGGGCATGCCCACGGCCGGGCGGACGAGAGATTGCGTAATCAGAATTCCAGCGCAGAGCGCGGTCATGGCTAAAGGCACCGCCGAGCGCCTGGCGCCGATTGCAGTGCTTCTCCAGAGGTGACCGACAGAAATCGTGCGCCCGGCGAAGCGGTTACGCATCACGCTCCACGTCGAACCGGCGATGCTCTGAAGCCAGAGGCTCTCGGATGAAATCCGCGGTCTTTCAACGCCGGCCGCCGGCGCCCCTTGTTGAGCCTCCGCGGCGGAAAGCGGCCTACGATTGGCACGATAGGCTTCCCAGGCCAGGAGCGGCAGCAAGAGCCAGGAGACCAGGCCGACGCGAAACACGCTGGGAGTCAGACCGTAGACATGCGCGTTGGCGAAATACCAAGGCACTCCGTTTGACCATCCGTTGTACATCAGAAAAACAAAAACGCCCCCTGCGAGTTGAAACAAAGCAGCGGCGGGCCAACCGGCGGCCACCGTCCACGGCACCGCCCATGCCAGGTACTGTGGGCCGAATCCGGGCGTGAAGAGAAAGAAAATAAAAGTGACGACCGCGCACTGAACAAAGACAGACACTATGCGTTCGTGCATATACACGGCCGCGGCCACGATAGCGACGAACAATGGCATGCGGAGAAGCGAAACCCCGTCCGGCCAGAGATAAGAAATCCCCCACCAGCCGGCATATGGCTCGTAGTTGAATACTCGATTGAACACTACTTGCGGAATGGTGAGGATCCACGGAAGGGCCAACAGGCTGGTGGTAAGGAGGAAGGAAACCGAAAAGGCGGCTCGCCGTCGAAACGTGCGGGCCGACAGCAGGAAAACGGGCAACAGAATCAGGGGCCAGACCTTCACGCTGACCGCCGCCCCAAAAGCTATGCCGGCCAGCCAAATGGGAAGCCGGCGGTCCATTGCATAAGCGGCCGCGACCACCAGCGCAATCATGATGGGATCCGTGTTGCCGTGGAAACCGGAGATCATGATGGCCGCGGGCGACAAGGCGAGGATCGCCAGATTCCAAAACGCGCCCCGCGAGCCTTCCAAAAGCTTCCGGATTAAGAAAAACGCAAACAGGTCGGCGCCGGCACAGGTGAAACGAAGCCAGAAGGGGAGCGATCCGCCCAGAACGCTGCCGCAAAAGGCCCAAAGCCGCATCAGATGCAAGACAAATGGCGGATGGTTCATCTGCATCATTTGCAGGAACTTGCCATCGTTATCCCGTGCCTCGGTTCCTTCCTGGTAGAGAGACTCGGCGCCGCTGGTTTGGGCTTTCGCCTGCATCAACTCAAACGTCTGCGCATCGTTGGTGCCGTACGTAGTTGCCGCGAGAAGGATTTTCATGAGGAATGCGGCGAGGGCCAGCAACGTGAGGATTTTGCCGCGGGCGGAGTTTCCAAGAGGGAGCGCCGCCTGAGGTAATTTGATATCGCGAGTCATCAACCTTTGATAAGCGGCAACGCGAAGTAAGATATCGGGGCTTTTGCAGATTCAGTATACCAACTCCGCAGTTGGGGCCATTACGCCCCGAGATACCGCTGTAAGTCGTCGGTGCGGAAGCAGTGGGCGTAGGCGGTGTCGCGCGCGATGCGGTTGGTGCGAACCAGATCGGCCAGCGATTGCTCCATGGTCATCATGCCCTCGCTTCGGCCGACTGAGATCTGGCTGCGCAACTGGTGATCGTCTCCCTTACGGACGAGGGCGCGCACGGCATCGGTGGCGATCATGATCTCGGTGGCCGGCCAGCGCGTCATGCCGTCGGCGCCCGGAACCAACTGCTGCGCGATGACGGCCAGCAGCGCCAGTGACAACTGCTGGCGGATTTGCGGCTGGTTGGCGGACGGAAACGAATCGAGAATCCGCGAGACCGCCTGGATGGTGTCGTTCGTATGCAGTGTCGATAGCACCAGATGGCCGGTCTCGGCCGCGGTGAGAGCGGTGGCGATGGTTTCCGGATCGCGCATTTCCCCGATCAGGATGACGTCGGGCGTCTGACGCACAATGCTGCGTACGGACCCGGCAAAATCGGGCGTATCGCGGCCGACTTCGATCTGCTCGATAATGGCGGTGCGATTGGCGTGCTGGTACTCGACCGGGTCTTCGATGGTGACGACGTGGGCCGCGCGCCGGCCGTTGATGATGTCAATCAGCGCGGCCAGCGTGGATGTCTTCCCGCAGCCAGTCGGTCCGGTGATCAACACCAGGCCCTGGCGGCGGTCCGCCAGCTTCCCGAGCGAGGCTGGCAGGTGCAGCGATTCGAGCGATGGAATCCGTGACGGCAGCAGACGGATGCTGGCGGCCAGCGTGCCGCGCTGGTGGTGCAGGTTGATGCGAAAGCGGCCCACCCCTTCGCGGACAAAGCCGAAATCGACGGACTTGCGCCGCTGCAACTCCTCGAGTTGAGAGGGCGCGAGCAGCGGCAGGATGAGCGCCCGAAGATCTTCCGGCTCCAGCGGCTCACCAGAGCCCGGCGCCAAGGCTCCGTTGATCCGCAAGACGGGAGGGGCGCCCGCCACGAGCAAAATGTCAGAAGCGTTGCGCCGCGCGGCGTTGTCCAGCAGTTGATCGAGCGAGCCGCCCGCAACCGGCGTCGTGGCGGCGGGTTTTTGGCTCGGCGCGGCCCGGTTCAGTTCCGCGACAATCCGCGACAGCTCGGTATCGTAATCCCCCATGATCGGCCCGACAACCAAAGTATAGCGGCTGGGGGGCGTAGCCCATTGCCGGTACGGTAAGATTCCTTCTATATTGAGGCTCCTGATCTTCTCGGATGTTCACAACGACTGGAAGGCGCTCGAACGGCTGATGGCCGTGGAAGCCGATTACTACATTGCAGCCGGCGATCAGCTCACTTGGGCGAAAGGGATCGAGCGATGCGGCGAGATCCTGCAGACGCGCGGCGAAAAGGTGTACGTGCTGCCCGGCAATCACGAATCCGCCGAGGAGGTAGCCACCATGTGCGCGCGTTTCGGGCTGAACAATTTTCACGAGCGGCACTTCCAGGTTGGCAAATGGCATGTGGCCGGGCTGGGATATTCGAATCCGACTCCGTTCGACACGCCGGGAGAATACAGCGAAGCGCAGCTCGGCGATCGGCTGCGACGCTTCGCCGACCTGAATCCTCTTGTTTTGGTCTGTCATGCGCCGCCGTTTGACACGGCTCTCGATCAGATCCGCAGCGGTCTGCACGCCGGCTCGCATTCGGTGCGGGATTTCATTCAGAAGCACGAGCCGGAATACTTCTTCTGCGGCCATATTCACGAGGCGGAGGGAATCGAGATCATGCTGGGCAAGACCCGCGCGAGGAATGTCGGGAAACGGGGGCATTTGTTAGAATTGAACTAATGACCGTAGAAGAACTGGACCGCGAATATCTTCCCCTCCGCGAACAGGCGCTCGCGGTGCGGAGGTATCTTTGACGCTCCCACCCAGAAACAAAAACTAAGCAAACTCGAAGAGCAGATCAGCCAGCCGGATTTCTGGAGCCAGCCGGAAAAAAGCCAGAAAGTCATGCAGGATCGCAAGCGTCTGGAGGAAGCGATCGCCCATGATGACCGCATCCGCGCCATGACCGACGATCTCGATACCCTGTTCGAACTGGCACGAGAGGGCGAGAACGTGGACGGGGATATCGCTCGCGAGATGAAGGCGTACGGCGAACTGCTCGAGAAGCTCGAGACCGCCATGCTGCTTTCGGGTGAGAATGATGCGCGCAGCGCCATTGTCACCATCCACCCCGGCGCCGGCGGCACTGAAAGCCAAGACTGGGCCGAGATGCTGCTGCGGATGTATCTGCGCTGGGCGGAACGTCAGGGCTTTCAGACGGTGATTACAGACCGGCTGGAGGGAGAAGGCGCGGGCATCAAGTCCGCCACTTTCGAAGTCAACGGCGAGAATGCCTACGGGCTGATGCAGTCGGAGATCGGCGTGCACCGGCTGGTGCGGATTTCGCCCTTCGACGCCAACGCGCGGCGGCATACTTCATTCGCTTCGGTTTTCGTGTACCCGCAGGTGGATGATGAGATCAAGATCGAAATCCGCCCGGAAGATTTGCGAATCGACACATTTCGGTCGTCGGGCGCCGGCGGCCAGCATGTCAACATGACGGATTCAGCGGTGCGCATCACCCATTTCCCGACGGGAATCGTGGTGCAATGCCAGAACGAGCGTTCGCAGCACAAGAACCGAGACAGCGCGTTCAAACAACTGCGGGCCCGGATGTACGAGCACGAGTTGGAAAAGAAGCGCGAAGAGACGCGCAAGACCGAAGACGCCAAGCTCGACATCAATTTCGGAAGCCAGATCCGCAATTACGTGCTGGCGCCCTATCGCCTGGTGAAAGACCTGCGCAGCAAACTGGCCTTGGGGGATGTGGATCGCGTGCTGGAAGGCGACCTGGAGCCGTTGATTCACTCCTATCTGGTGTGGCGGAAGACGGGCAAGACCGCCGGCGACAGCAAAGATGAGCTGCCCGAGTGACGTCGCGCGCGCCGCAGAACTGATCCGGGCGGGCCGGCTCGTGGCGTTTCCAACCGAAACCGTGTACGGGCTCGGCGCCAATGCTTTAGACGCCCGAGCGGTGGAGCGGATTTTCACCGCCAAGAATCGACCGCGCACCAGCCCGTTAATTGTTCACGTCGATTCGGTGGAGATGGCGCGCGGCTTGTGTACCGAGTGGCCTCTGGCGGCCGACACTCTGGCGAGCCGTTACTGGCCCGGACCCCTGACATTGATCTTGCCGAAGCAACCGCAGATTCCGGACATCGTCACCGCCGGACTGCCCACCGTGGGGCTGCGCATGCCCGATCACCCACTGGCTTTGGAATTGATCCGAGCGGCCGGCGTGCCGATTGCCGCCCCAAGCGCCAACCGCTTTACAGAACTCTCACCGACACGCGCCTGCCACGTCGCGGAAACGCTCGCGGACTTCGTATTGGATGGCGGTCCGGCACGCGTCGGGATCGAATCTACGGTGCTGTCGCTGGCCGGCGCGCCACAACTGCTTCGCCCCGGGGTGATTCCGTTGCCCGAAATCGAGGCGCTGGTTGGACCAGTTGCACGCGTAACCGTCGGCGATGGGGCTCACCCGGCGCCGGGCATGCACCCGCGCCACTACCGGCCCAGTACCCCACTCTACTTATTAACCCATGGTGACAAACCGCCAGCGGGTGAAGGAGCCTGGCTGCGGATTGGAGAGGACCCGCGCGCGTTTGCGGCGGCGCTCTATCAAAAGCTCCATGAGTTGGACACCCAAGGCCTGGCTTGGATCGCCGTGGAAACTCCCCCGGATACACCGGAGTGGGCCGGCGTGCTCGACCGCCTGCGGCGCGCCGCCGAATATTAGAAAACCTTTTCAGGCGATGCGAGCGCGGTCGCGGCTGGGCTCGAACGTATAGCCAAAGCCCCGCACGGAATGGATCATGATGGGGTTCGCCGGATCGCGTTCGACCTTCTGGCGCAGCCTTAGGACGTAAACGTCCACGGCACGATCGGTGATGGCGCGGTCCTGGCCCCACACCGCGTTGAGCAACTGCTCGCGGCTGAAGACCACCCCCGGCCGGCTCATCAGGAATTCCAGCAGCCGAAATTCGGTGGCCGTCAGCGCCAGAGGCAACCCATTGACGCGAACCTGGCAGCTCGTGCGATCGAGTTCGATCCCACCCGCCTCCAGGACACGCGGGGTCTGCGCTTGATTGCGAAACTGCAATTTGATGCGCGCAATCAACTCGCGGACCGAAAATGGCTTCACGACGTAGTCGTTGGCGCCAATTTCGAGCCCGATGATGCGGTCGGTTTCCGCCGCGCGGGCGGTCAGAAAAATGATCGGAGTCCCCGCCAGGTCCGGATCTTTGCGAATCCCTTTGCAAATATCCAGCCCGTCAGAGTCCGGCAGCATGATGTCGAGCAGGATCAGGTCAGGCCGCACCTTGCGGCTCAACTCGATCGCGCCGCGACCGGTTTGCAGTCCGGTCAGAAGAAAGCCCTCTTTTTCCAGATTGTATTGCAGCAATGAGAACAGATCGGCGTCGTCTTCGATCAATAGAATCTTCTTCATACAAGCCTGCGGTGACGCCGGCAAGGCCGCCAGCGCCACAATTAAAGTAGCAGCGGGCCTGTTACAGGGCGGTTAAAGGGCGGTGAATTCGCGATTAAGCCGCTCGGGCCCCAAAGAGGCCTCGTCAACGGGAAGAGTGAAAAAGAAAGTGGAACCTTCGTTGACGCGGCTCTCCACCCGGGCCGTCCCGTTGTGCGCCGCCACCAGGTGCTTTACAATCGCCAGCCCTAGGCCGGTGCCGCCCAATTCGCGCGACCGGGCCTTGTCCACGCGATAGAAGCGCTCGAATAGCCGCGGCAGATCTTCGACCGGGATGCCGGCTCCGGTATCGCGCACGTACAGTTCAAAAAAACGTCCGGCGGGTTGGGCGCCGACGGTGATCGACCCGCCGGCGGGCGTATATTTGACCGCGTTATCCAGCAGGTTTCGCAGAACTTGCGAAACGGCTTCGCTGTCGCACCAGACTTCGGCATCGGCGGCCGCCGGTTCTTCCGCGATCCGGATCCGGCTCTTCTCCGCGATCGGGATCATCAACTCGACCGCGTCCCGCAGCAGGTCGTTCACACGGTGCACGTCAAACTCGAACTTTTGCCGCTTTTGTTCGATGCGCGAGAGCGTCAACAGGTCCTCGGTGAGGCGGGCCAGCCGTTCGGCATTGTGCCGGATGATCCGCAGGAAACGCATGTTGTGCTCGGAATCGTGCAACGCGCCGCCGATCAGGGTTTCGGTGTAACCCTGAATCGATGCCAACGGCGTGCGCAACTCATGCGATACGTTAATGACGAAATCTTTGCGGATCCGCTCCACCTTTTCGAGTTCCGTGTGCTCGCGCTGCAGTTGCTCCACCGTGTGCTGCAGATTGGCGGCGGTGTCATTGAGGGTTTGGGCAAGGGCTCCGAATTCGGCGCCGGCCGCGGGTAGCCGTGAATGGAAGTTGCCCCTTGCTAGTTCTGTCGCGTGCTCGACAATGCGGCCGAAGCGATGCGAGATCCACCGCGCCAGCAGCGCGGCAATCACAAATGCCGGAAGGAAGGCCACTGCTGTACCGGCCAGGATCTTCATCCGAATCCCATTCACCTCGCGATTGATCGTCGAAAGCGGCACCGCCAGCCGAATGGCGCCATTGTGAATCGGTACGGCGACGTACAGAAGATCAATGCCAACCGTGGCGCTACGCCGGATATTGGAGCCCGTTTGCCCGTGAAACGCCTCGATCAGCTCAGGCCGGCCGCGGTGATTCTCCATCTTGGCCGGATTCGCGTCTGAGTCCGCAATCACCACCCCATCGGCCCGCACGACCGTAAGGCGCCCTCCGGCAATCTCGGCAACGGCCTTCGCCGACTCTTGCCGGAAACTGTCGGCGTCGGAGATGGACAGCCCCAGCATGTGCCCTTTATCGGCCAACTGTTGTCTTAGGTTTGCGATGTAAGCATCGGTGGCAACCCGGGTGGCAAAGAAATCAATGAACAGCACCGCCGTCAACAGCAGCCCGAAAATCCCCAAGATCAGCTTCAGGAAGATCCGGCCGGTCACGTGGATTCCTCGAAGCGATATCCGAATCCCCGCACGGTGGTCAGATGTCTCGGGTTATCGGGCTCATCTTCAATCTGTTCGCGCAGGCGCCGGATGTGCACATCAACCGTGCGCGGCGTCACGAACCGCTGCTCGCCCCAGACCGATTCGAGAAGCTGGTCGCGGCTGTAGGCGCGGCCGGGATGCGACAGAAAGAACTCGAGCAGATTGAATTCGGTGGACGTCAGTTCAAGCTGGCGATTCCGGTGAAAGACGCGCCGGGCGCCGCGGTCGAGCTTGAACGGCCCGATGTCGAGAACCCGGGGGTCGCTGTCGAGTTCTTCTCTCCGGAGGTGGGCCTTGACACGCGCCACGAGCTCTCGCGGGCTGAACGGTTTGGTCATGTAATCGTCGCCGCCGATCTCCAGCCCCAGGACGCGGTCGACCTCATCGGACCGGGCCGTCAGGAACAAAATCGGAGTGCGCGCAAGGGCGGAGGACTGGCGAATCTGCCGGCAAAGCTCAAACCCGTCCAGATCGGGCAGCATGATATCGAGCAGAATCAGGTCGGGCTTCAGGTTCTCCAGGGCTTTGAGAGTGCCTTGGGATCCGCCCAAGACCTGCGTTTCAAAGCCGTGACGCGTGAGATTGTATTCAAGCAGCGACGCCAGTTCCGCTTCGTCTTCTACAATCGCAATTTGCTTCGGCATGCAAAGGAAACGTCAGGTCCTCACCACGGTTCTTCTTATTGTAGGCCATTATCGAGAGGGTGACAGATTGAGGCATTTCGTGCGCGCACCTAGGGGAAATTTTCCGCCGAGGTCGGGTGAACAAAACGCATTTCAGGGCTTTTGTTTCGCCACACGCCGCGGTATTCTTGAGGTTTGCCCGACGTCTCCTTCTGCGTTCTGGCGAGCGGCAGTTCCGGCAACGCCGCTCTGTTCTCCACCGGCCAGACGCGTATTCTGCTCGATGCCGGCCTGAGCATGAAAGAGCTGGGCCGGCGGCTGGCGATCATTGGCGAAAGCATCGACGCGATCGATGCCATCCTGATCACTCATGAACATTCCGATCATGTTTCGGGCCTGCCGATTTTGGCGCGGGCTCAAAAACCGGGGCGGGATGGCAAGCCGAAAGTTAGAGCCACTATTTACATGACGCGATTGACGGCGCCGGCCATCGATTGGGGCGAGTTCTCGCCGCGTCTGGAGACCTTCCAAGCTGGCGCGTGCTTCCGCATCGGCGATGTCGAGGTCACCAGCTTCAGCATTCCTCACGATGCCATCGATCCGGTGGCCTTCTGCGTGGAGGCAGGGGGAATCCGCGTGGGGGTGGTGACGGACCTGGGCTACATTCCCGTGTCCGTCAAGTTTCATTTGCGCCGCACGGATCTGCTCCTGCTCGAATCGAACCACGATCTCGATATGCTCAAGGTCGGACCGTATCCCTGGTCGATCAAACAGCGGGTGATGAGCCGGGTTGGGCACCTGTCGAACCTGGGGATGTCGGAATATCTGCTGCAGGACCTCGATGCGTCGACTGCCCGGCTGGTGCTCGGTCATTTGAGCGAGCAGAACAACCATCCCGAAATCGTGCGCATGGTCGCGCAGCAATCGCTCGACGAACGCGGGCTACGCACGGAACTGTCGATCGCCTCTCAAAACGCCCCTTCGGAACTGTTCCGTTTTTGAATCTATGATCATTCTGCGAAGATTGTAGGGCGGGCGGTTCTGCCCGTCGCAGGCGGACAGCCTGCCCTACAACGAGATTGGCTTATGATTCCTAGATACACGCGCCCGGAAATGGGGGGCATCTGGACAGACCAGAACAAATTCCAACAATGGCTCGAAGTGGAGCTGGCGGCTTCCGAGGCGCTGGCCGAATTGGGCGTGGTGCCCCAAGACGCCGCGCGACTGCTCCGCGCTCACGCCGCATTCGACGTGGCGCGCATCTTCGAAATCGAAAAAGAAGTGAAGCACGACGTTATCGCGTTCACCACCGCGGTGAGCGAGGCCATGGCGCGCGCCGGCCACGCCGATGCATCGCGCTGGCTGCATTACGGGCTCACCTCCAATGACATCGTCGACACGGCCCAGGGACTGCAGCTCAAGCAAGCGTCGGACATCCTCTTGCGCGATCTCGAAGCCCTGCGCGCAGTTTTGAAACGGCGCGCCCTGGAATTTCGACATACCGTTCAAATCGGCCGGACGCACGGGGTGCATGCCGAGCCGATCACGTTCGGCTTGAAGCTTGCCATCTGGTACGACGAGGCCGGCCGAAATCTCGACCGGCTCCGCGCCGCCGCCGATGAAGTCCGCGTCGGCAAAACCTCGGGCGCCGTCGGAACGTACGGTCATATCGGTCCGGAAGTCGAGGCGCGGATCTGCGCGCGGCTGAACCTGAAGCCGGCGCCAGTCGCCTCGCAGGTGATCCCGCGCGACCGGCATGGCAATTTTGCGGCGGCGCTCGCCTTGATCACGGCGATGTGCGAGCAGATCGCGCTCGAAGTGCGTCACTTGCAACGAACCGAAGTGCGCGAAGCCGAGGAGTACTTTTCCAAAGGCCAGAAGGGCAGTTCGGCCATGCCGCACAAGCGCAACCCGGTCACCGCCGAGCAGATCTGCGGCCTCGCGCGCGTGGTCCGCTCCAATGCGCAGGCGGCTTTCGAAAACGTCGCACTCTGGCACGAACGGGATATCTCGCATTCCTCGGTCGAGCGCGTCATTCTGCCCGATTCCACGATCCTGAGCGATTACCTGCTCGACAAAACCACGCAACTGGTCGACAAGCTGGTGGTCTATCCCGAGCGGATGCGCCGCAACCTCGAGTTGACGCGCGGGCTGGTCTTCTCCGGCCAACTTCTGCTCGATCTCGCCGCCGCCGGCATGCTGCGCGAGCAGGCCTACCGGCTGGTGCAAACCCACGCCATGCGCGCCTGGGAAGAGGAAGGCGATTTTCGGGCCGCCATCGACGCCGATCCGGAAATCCGCGCCGCGCTGAAGCCCGAACAGATCGCCGAAGCGTTCTCCATCGAACGCCAGCTTCGCAACGTGGACACCATCTTCGAGCGCGTGTTCGGTTTCTGAACTCTGTAACCAATTTTTCATTGACACCACTCGCGGGTGCGCGTTACCTTGAGATTGGATCCTCGGTAGGCGAGGCGTCCGCGCGGCATACAAGCCACTGCCCTCCGGCGTCGAAAGACGCTATCCAGGGTAGACCAGGGACTCCCGGGTTAAGGGTTTCCCTAAGGTGGCTGAGGTCAGCGCCGAATTTTTGGCGAGATCTCTCACGGCGCGCGGTGCTGAAGCTTCCACCCGTGGGGGAATCCGTCAGGTATCGCTCGCGATAGTTGGCCATTTCTCCGCTGCGGGGAAATGGCTTTTTGTTTCCCGCGGAGCTTCACTCGCTTCCAGAAAGGTATATGGGACCAAACGACGATAAGCCTCCCAGTATGGGCGGCAACAGCGTGGAAGTTCCGGTGGGTCGCTAGCCTCCTTCGCTTCGGCCGCCGCTTCTTCCACGGGTTTTTGGTGGTGAACGCGGAAGGCTGAAGCCAACCGCTCTGAATCTCGGAGTGGCGCTTTCCCTTCTTTATTTCATCGGGCGAGGTTTGCCGGCGTGACGCTGCGTCAGGCTGGGTGCGTGTATATCCACACGCCGAAGGGAGAGTACCGTCATGAACAACAAAGTACTGATGATGCCCGCGGCCGAGGCGGCTACCGAAGTCGTGGCGCCGGTCCGCGGGCGGGTGGTGAAATCCAAGTGGACGCGCGATCTGCTGACGTTCCTGATGGTCTTCGGCCCCGGCCTCATCGTGATGGTGGCTGACAACGACGCCGGCGCGGTCTCCACGTACAGCCAAGCCGGCGCCCAAGACGGCACCCGCCTCCTCTGGGTGGTTCTGCTCTTATTGCCGGTCACTTACTTTATTCAGGAGATGGTGGTGCGGCTGGGCATCGCCACCGGCAAAGGCCACGCCGCCATGATCTATCAGCGCTTCGGCAAGTGGTGGGGCCTGTTCTCGCTGGTCGATCTCGAGCTCGTAAACTTCCTGACGCTGGTCACCGAATTCGCCGCCATTAATCTCGCTCTCACCAAAATGGGGTTCGACCCGCGCCTGGGCGTACCGCTAGTGGCCGCAGGGCTGCTGCTCATTGCCGTCAGCGGAAGCTACCGCCGATGGGAGCGCACGGTGGTTTTCCTGTGCCTGCTCGACCTCGCCTGGTTCGCCATTGCCTTTTGGGTGCGGCCGCCGATCGCGCAGGTGGTCCGCGGTTCGCTGGTTCCCGGTCTTCCGCCGGGGGGCATCACGCCGAATCTGATGTTCCTGATCATCGCGATCGTCGGCACGACGGTTGCTCCCTGGCAGCTCTTCTTCCAGCAGAGCTGCATCGCCGACAAGCGGCTGCGCTTCGCGGACGTCAAGTGGGCCCGACTGGACACGTTCCTCGGCGCCTGCATCACCATCACGGTGGCCGTCTGCATGATGATCGCCGGCAACGCCTCGCTGGCCCACGGGTTCAAATTCAGCGATCCGGCGCAGATGGCGCTCGATCTCGGCAGTTTCGCCGGCGGCTTCGTCCGGAACGCGATCCTGCTGCTGATGATCAACGCAGCGGTGCTCGGCACGACCGCCATTTCGCTGTCGAGCGCCTGGGCGTATGGCGAAGTTCGCGGCTGGCCGCACAGCCTGCAAATGCCCGTGCGCAAGGCTCCGGGATTTTATTTGGTCTATCTGTTATGCGTGGGCGCGGCGGCCGGGCTGGTGCTGATTCCCGGCGCGCCGCTGCAGTTGATCATTTTGAGTGTGCAGGTGCTGGCCGGCGTCATGCTACCTTCGGCCATCATCTTCCTGCAATTGCTGCTCAACGATAAGGAACTGTTGGGCGAGTATGCGAACAAGCCCTGGAACAACGCGGTGAACTGGACCATCATCGTGGTCCTGTTTGTCTTGTCTTTGATTTTGGCCGCGCAGGTGGCGGCCCCGAACCTCTTCCCGGCCGGATAGGGCGGGAGTATCGAAAGGAGCAACGACCATGGCGACGACAATGAATCCAATCGAAAATCAGGAACTGAGCCGCCATTTCGTGGTGGTTCATCCGCTCGACGACGTACCGGAAGAAAAAGTAGATATCGAGAGCCTCGGCCCCATGCCGATGACGGCGAGCGTGCGAATTTCGCTGCTCACGCTGCGCGCCTACCTGGTTCTCATGATGCTGCTGGTCTTTTATCGCGTCGTGATGCTGGCCGGCTGGTTCGGCCATCACTCGTAGCACGGTGGGGCAGGCTTCCAGCCCGCCGGGTTCAGCGAAGCTGGAATTCCGCCCTCACCAGTTCGTCATCGAGCGAGTGCTTCAGCGTGAATCCCAGCTTTTCGCACAGCCGCTGGATTTCCCGGTTCTCCGGCAGAATGTCTGCCGTCACCCGGCTCAGCTTTTCATCCGCGCCTACGGTCACCAGCCGCGCCACCAACTCTTTGCCCAACCCGCGGCCTTGCCAGGCATCGCTGACCACCACCGCAATCTCGGCTTCGCCGGTGCCGAAGACTTTGCTCATCCGGCCGACGCCCAGAATCTCGCTTTCACCCGCCGCGTTCCGCCGCACGGCCACCAGCGCCATTTCGCGGTCGTAATCGATAAAGCAGTTCCGCATCAGCCGCTCATGCGCCACACGCTGCTCGAGGTTGATCATGTGGAAATAGCGGTAATACACGCTGCGGTCCGAGAGCGTTTCGTGGAAGTGCACCATCGCCGGCTCGTCCTCCGGCCGGATCGGCCGGATCGTCACCGCCGTGCCGTCCTTCATCGTCCAGGGCGCCACATACTTTGCCGGATATGGCCGGATGGCCGTCGTCGGAATCTCCTCTTCGCGCACATCGAGACCGTGCACCACGATCCGCGCATCGAGGGCCATTAAACCGTCAGGTGACGCCAGCAGCGGATTGATGTCGATCTCCTTAATCCAGCGCTGCTCGGCGACCAGCGCGCTGAACCGAACCAGCAGCATCTCGAGCGCCCCCAGGTCCACCGGTTTGCGCCCTCGCACGCCCTTCAGCGCTTTATAGATTCGAGTCTGCTCCATCATGCGGCGCGCGAGCGTGGTGTTCAGCGGCGGCAGTGCCAGCGAGCGATCCTTGAAGACTTCCACTAACTGGCCGCCGGTTCCAAACAACAGCACCGGCCCGAACTGCGGATCGAGGCTCGACCCGATAATCAGCTCGTACGCATCCTTGGGCTGAATCATCGGCTGCACCGTCACGCCCTGAAAGTGCTCCGCGCCCGCCTTTTCCGTGACGGACCTCTGGATCGCCTGGAACGCGTGCTTGACGTTATCGCAACTGCACAAGTTCAGCTGCACGCCGCCGACATCCGTCTTGTGGGTGATGGTTTCCGAGTAGAGCTTCAACACCACCGGATACCCGATCTCACCGGCCGCTTCCAGCGCCTCAGCTTCGGTTTTCGCAATGGCGGTCCGCGCCACCGGAATCCCGTACGCGCTCAGCACCAGCTTGGAATCGAACTCCGAAAGAATCGTGCGGCCGGCTTGCCGCGTCCGTTGGATCAGAGTCTCGGCCAGCTTCCGGTCGGGGGCCCAATCCGCGGAATCTTCGGGCATCGCCGGCGTCTCGTACAGCCCGTTGAGGTTGTAGCTGTATCGCCACATGTAGTTGAACGCCCGCGCGGCGGTATCAGGATATGGAAAGGTCGGAATGTTGGCGCGGTTGAGAATCTCTTCGCCCGCCGCCACATCGACGCCGCCCATCCAGCTCGCAATCACCGGCTTGCCCTCCAGCTTGGCCAGCGGCTTCAGTTGCTCGGCAATACGCGTCGGATCCGTCATCGCCTGAGGCGTCAGGATCACCAGCATGCCATCGCTGTGCGGATCCTTGGCCGCGATCTCCAGCGCCTTGGCGTACCGCTCCGGCGAGGCATCTCCGATGATGTCCACCGGGTTGTTATGACTCCAGGTCGCCGGCAGCACTGCGCTGTAAGCTTCCATTGTTTCCGGCGAAAGCTCCGTTAGCTCTCCTCCGCCCTGGATCAGCGAATCGCACGCCAGCACGCCCGGCCCGCCCGCGTTGGTCACGATCGTCAGGCGCGGCCCCTTCGGCCGCGGCTGCTTCGACAGGATCTCGGCCATGTAGAACATGTCCGCGATCGTGTTCACCCGCAGCACGCCTACCCGCCGGAACGCCGCCTCCAGCACTTCATCGCTGCCGGTCAGAGAACCGGTATGCGAAGCCGCTGCTTTCGCCGCGGCTGCTGTTCGTCCCGGTTTGATAATGATGATCGGCTTGGTGAGCGCGACCTCGCGCGCCGCCGAGAGGAACGACCGCGCATTCCCGATCGTCTCCATGTAAATCACGATCGAGCGCGTCTTCGGATCGTTGCCCAGGTAATAAATCAGGTCCCCCCAGCCCACGTCCACCATCGAACCGATCGAAAGGAACGCGCTGAAGCCCACCATCTCCTTCAGGCTCCAGTCCAGCACCGCCGTGCACAGCGCGCCGCTCTGGCTGACAAAGGCAACCGAGCCCGGCCGCGCAATCGTCGTCGCGAACGTCGCATTCAGGCCCGATAGCGGGCTCATCACCCCCAGGCAGTTCGGACCGATGACCCGGATTTTGGCCGCCCGTGCCTCTTCGAGAACCTTCTGCTCCAGCGCGGCACCCTCCGGGCCGACTTCCTTGAATCCCGCCGAAATCACGACGGCTCCCTGGACACCGGCTTCGCCACATTCCCGGATGATTCCCGGTACCGAAGGCGGGGGCGTTACAATCACGGCCAGATCCACTGGCTCGGGGATCTTCCCGAGCGACGGGTACGCCTTCACTCCCAGCACGCTCGACCGCTTGGGGTTCACCGGAAACACCGTGCCGCCGAACGGGCTCGTCATCAGGTTCCATAGAATCGTGCGGCCTACGCTGCCGGGATTCTCTGTGGCTCCGACTACTGCGACGCTCTTCGGTGAAAAGAAGACGTCCAGTGCCTGCGTCCTTTGTCGGACCTGGTTGCGGGGGGGCTTAGTGAGTTGCATGATCCTCCGTTTCCGCCTGCGGTCCGAACGCCGCGTTGTTCAGCGCGTTCAATACGTCCGGGAGATTCAGGCCATTTTTCCGCGCCACCGTTCCGATGTCGCAATCATCGCAGACCGGGTGAAACCGAAGTCTCTCAAATATAGGGACGGTCTCGGGATGACGTTGTTTCACGTCACGGACGATCATGTCGCGGCGGATCAATTGATCGAATCGGAACATAGGCGTGTCTTGAGAGCTTTACGAGAAGCACCCCGCCTTCCAAAGTAAGTCTTCTTGTTTTCAATAGCTTAATTTTCGCAGCTCGAGCTACTGGGTGATATGCCCCAGCACGGCTCTCACCTCTATACTCGTTCTATGTCCGTCGACATTCGGATCGCACTGATCGGCGACTACAACCCTGCGGCCACCGCACACCAGGCAATCCCGATCGCCTTGGAACTCGCCTCGGCGAAAACCGGCGTCGCAGTGGAACCAGCCTGGGTCCGGACTGAATCGATTACCGATCCGGAAACCCAGCTTCAAGATTTCAAGGCCTTCTGGTGCGTCCCGGCCAGCCCTTATGCCAGCATGGAAGGCGCCTTAAAGGCCATCCGGTATGCCCGCGAATCCGGCCGCCCGTTCCTCGGAACCTGTGGAGGCTTTCAGCACGCTCTCATCGAGTACGCAAGAAACGTGTGTGGCTTGGTGGAGGCCGAACACGCCGAAGTCAAACCTGATTCGTCCTGCTTGCTCGTGGCCCCTCTAGCGTGTCCACTGGTTGAGCAATCGGGCGACATCGTGCTTGAACCTGGCGGCTTGCTCTACCGGGCATACGGGACTTCGCGCATCACGGAAGGCTATCACTGCAGCTACGGCCTGAACCCGCGCTACCAGTCGGTCTTGTTTGCGAACGGCCTCCGCCCCACGGCGCACGATCCCGCCGGCGAGGTTCGCGCCGTTGAGCTATCCAGCCATCCGTTCTTCGTCGCCACGCTGTTTCAATCGGAGCGGAGAGCGCTTCGCGGCGAAGTCCCCCCGCTGGTTGAAGCCTTCGTTAGGAGGCTTGATGCCTGAGGAGCGCATCTTCCAAGATTGTGCTGAGCGTGCCGCCGGATTACAAGCGTGGGGCCGGCGGTCTTCCCGCCGGCCCCACGCGCTTACTGCAGCGCCACCGTGGCCTGGCCGGTGGACGGCGTGCCGTCCACAATCACGGTCACGACAGTTTCGGCCGGCGGCAGATGCGCTGGCACGACCACGTTGAGCTGGTAGACTCCCGCGAAACCGGGCAGTCCTCCCGCGTATTGTACGGTCGCCGGTTGCCCGCCGATCGTCACGGTTACTGCACCGGTTACGCGATCCGGCCCGGTGAACGGTGCGCCGGAGGCAACGGAAGCCTGGACATTGCCCAAGCCGGTCGCGTACAGAACAATCGTTTCTCCCGCCTTTGCCGGGTTGCTGGGAGTGATTAGCGTGATGCCATCGGAATGCACGAAGATGCCATCGCCAGTTCCGGCCGCATTCAGTGTGAAGAACGCGGGGGCTGTCCCCAGCGCCACAGTCTCCGGAGCGCCGCTAACCCCATTGTTCGTAACTACGATATCGGCGGTCGACCGGCCGGCCAGTTCCGCGGGTACCTGCAGATTGATCTGATCAGTTCCGCCCGGCACGCTCGCCGCCGCGGAAGCGATCAGCGGGGCCGGGATTCCGCCGATCGTGACCGATACGCCGTTCAGGTTAGTCGGCAGCGGCAACGTCGTCGCGGCGCCGCCCGCTCCCGCAAGGTTGTATCCGAATAGAGAAATCAAGCTACCGGGCGTGAGGGGCGTCGGTTGTGGCGCATAGCTGGCCGCGCTGATCGCGCCACTCGTGTACACGGGCGTCGAGACATCGGCCGCCGCCACCACGTCACCCGAAACCGAGGTTGAGGTTTCGAACAGGTTGCCGCTATCGTCGGTAACCTGAGCCGCCAGGCTGAGGGTCACCGGACCGCTCGATTCCGGCTCGAACAGGCCGGAATAAGTGCCATCCCCCAGATCGTCCAGAGTCACGTTCGGCTCGCCATTGGAACTGGTCAGCACGACCGTTGCACCGGGCACCGCAGTGCCGCTGGCGTCCACCACCACGGCGCCGACATTCAACGCGCCATCCGTCGATGTGCTGAATCCATCGGCGGGATCCGTGGTCACGGACAGGAGTGAGCCCGCGGCCAGTATGCCGTTGAACGAACCACGCACTGTAGAGGCGAGGGCCGAAACCGCGGCCGTCGGTGCGGCGGTCTTCCCCGCCGCGATCACGAGCAGTTTCACGTTCACGATCTGGCTCGGCGCATTACTGCTCGGATCCGGCGTGAACGTCACCGTCCCGGAATACTGACCGGCTGCCAAACCCATAATATTGACCTTAATCGGAACCGTCGTCGCGGTTGCACTAGCGGTACCGCCGGTCGAACCGGCGCTCAGCCAGGTGCCGCCGGAAGGTGTAGTCACCGCGGAAGTCACCGTGTAATTCAAACCGGCCGCCGCCGCGGCGATCGCGCGCACGCTCACAGATTTCGGCGCGGGATTCGAACCGCCGGCCGTCGCGACAAACACCATCCCGCCAGGGTGCACGCTCAGCCGCGGAAGATCCGCGGTTCCGTAGATTCGAAGAGCGACGCCGATCGTTTCCTCCGCATCGGGCGCTCCGCCGGAGTAACTCAAATGCACCTGACCGGTGTAGAAGCCGGGCGCGAGACTGGCAATCGCTGAAGCATCGATCGAAACCGTAATCGTCCCGCCATTGGTGGCGGTCCCGCTGGCCGGCGACACCAATAGCCAGTTGCCGCCCTTGCTCGTGGTCGCGGTCGCGGTGAACGGATATCCGCTTTGCGACTTGGTCGCGAACGTCAGTGTCTGGGAAGCCGGCGACGGCACCGGCGGGGTCTGCTTGGTCGAAGCACTGAAGCGCAGGAACCGGTGATCGACTCGCACGGACGGGTTGCCCAGCACCTTCAGATACACATTGACGCTGGAAGTCAGGTTGCCGCCTGTCGACCCGGCCGGCGCCTGCGCCGTCCCGCTGATCGTTGCGCTATAGTCACCTGGCGCAAGGCCCGCGGGGTTCACCGTCACCGTTGTTTTTCCCGGCGTGGTATTCGTCGCCGGAGTGAACGACAGCCAGTTGCCGCCGCTTGGAGAATTCACCTTTCCGATCAGCGTAAAGCTGAGCGACCCGCCTCCCCCGAGATTGCGCCCGTAAAAGATCTTGGGCGCCGGCGTCGCAAGGTTGGTTTCCGCCACGAAATTCAATACTCCCGGCTCGTGAAGGAACGGTCCCATCTCAAAATCCGGCGGCTTCGGGCCATCCACGGTCAGGTTGACCGTGACAGTTGCGGTCGTCGAGTTCGTCGTATCAGTCACCGTGATGTGGCCCGTCAGACTAACGGCGGCTGCGATCTTCGAGGGATCTACAGAAACCTGGATCGTCGACTTGCCCATTCCGGACGTCGGCGTAATCAGAAGCCAGCTTTGATCGGACGCAGCTGTCCAGCTAAACGAAGACCCGTTCCGCGAGAAGACCTCGACCTCGCGCGGGGTGGCATTCCCCTGCCCACCGGCTACCGTATGCAGATTGATCGTATCGGGATACGCGAGCACTTCCGAACCAACGATCGCCAGAAACACCTTCACCGAGGCGCTGGTGAAACCCGTCGCGCTGATACTCAGCGAGCCGTTGTACAAGCCGCTCGCCAGGCCCATCGTGTTCACCGAAACCGTCACAGTGTTGCCGGCCGCCGTAGCCGAAAGCCACGAGCCGCCCGAAGGCGTCACGGTCAGCGCGCCTAGGGTTCCGGTGCGAACCGAAACGGTCACACTCTGACTCGGGGGCGCGGTCGTACCGGTCTGATGAAAGAACAAGGCGTCCGGTTTCGCAAACAGAAACGGGGTCACGGTGGGGGGCGGAATGGGAGTGCTGCTTTCCGCCGCACAGACACCGGCCAAGGAAACAACTGCGAGCACAGCGAGGTTCAGCTTCTGCAACATCATGGTCGTCAAATCCTCCGGTTACTGTCTTGGGCCTGGTCCTCTCCAGGGATATGGAACTACGGTCGCCCCCCAATTGTGGGGCAGCCCGGCCGCGTGGAAAAGCCGCCAAACGTTATTGGTTGGTTAACAACACGCCGGCACCCGCTCATGTAGACACAAACGTGCGCGGGTCTGGCGAGTTTCGGTGATCTTAGTCAGGAGTAACTCGCCTGATGCAATTCGTTAGTTGCGGTTGGTTAATGGTGGGGTGAGGCTTCACGCGCTGCTGAAAGTAGCCGAGAAACGCTTGCGCAGCGGCGCGGCTCCGAGTCGGCCTTCCGCGTTTGTCTGATCGGGGGAGCCGCGACTATTAGTAAGGAAGCGGTGCGAGAATCAGTCGATCGCCGGTCTGTTGCGCCTGCCGAAATTACGCCTGAACCAAAGCCCAATCACACCCAGGAGGCCGACGCCGAGGAGCGAAGGCGCACTGGCGGGCTCCGGAGTGGTGATCGTCAGCGTGCCTACTTGCGGTGAATCGATGTCGCTAGCCCACATGATAAGACTCCCCCCTGTGGTGAAGGTTGGGGAAGAATTGGCGCCGGTAAAAAGCGATTCGTACGCAGCCGAAATATTTAATGCCGGAATGCCGAAACCTGACCCGATCGTCGGTTCGGACAAACCGAATGTAATTGCCGTCTGATCCAAGACAGTGTTATTGACCGTATCGTAGACGTCTGCCGTAATTTCAAAACAGTGGCCAAATCCGAAAAAGGGACCGGGAGGCGGATTCTCACCAGGAGCTTGGCAGTAAGCCGTGGGAGTCGGCGATAATGGAGCCTCCCAGGTGTATATATCCGTTATACTGCCTGGCCCACAGAGACCGTTGAGGCCTCCTGTCCAATCGCATGCCGCATATGAGAATTCGACCATGGTGGTATCGGCTCTTCCCGGCGTCGCCATGAATCCGCACACCAGAGCCAAAGCAAGACAAAGTACGCTCAAGTGTTTGCTCATACAAATTCCTTAGACTTCCTTGTTTTGCGACGCGAGTCCCAACTGAGTACCCGCAACTCTTGACTCGCAACTCTCTTGTTACTTGCTTTATGCCGTCTCGGATCAGAGCATACACCCGGACGAAACAAATTTCCATGGCTAATTCAAATTCGTGGCCCCCAAACAGTACCGGGGTGGTAGACGGGAAATACCGTTTCGCATCTGTAAATCGAACACTGTGTGAGCCAAAAAGCTTCCGCTAGGCAAGCATCCGGCAAATCCTTTATGGGACCATCGGTCGTAACCGATTTGAAACTCATTGCTTTCGGGTCGTAGCGAAGATGTCATGCTCACTTGTGCATAAGAATGCGAACCTCCCAAAAAAGCGTTCGTCAGGTGGGAATTCCCGGGCCCCTCAAGGATTTTCCGGATTCAGAATCGAAGATCTTACCGCCGCCCTGGCCTCGAGTCACGGCGGGCGCCCGAGCCGATGCGACGCCCCTTCGCCGCCTTGGGTTCTTCCTCCAGCAGCGAAAATTGCAGCTTGCGTTCATTGTCGTCGACGCGGTCGAGGACCACACGCACGCGGTCGCCGATTGAAAACTCGCGGCGCGTGCGCTTGCCCACGATCTTGCGAACGTTCTCTTGAAACGTGTACTGGTCTCCCGGCAGCGCGTCGATCGGCACCAGCCCTTCCACAAACAGATCGGCCAATTCCACGAAGAAGCCGTATTTGGAAGTGCTGATGATCAGCGCGTCGAAGTCTTCCCCGACGCGCTCGGCCATGAACTTGACTTTCTTCCACTCCACCAGCTCGCGTTCGGCATCGGCCGCCCGCCGCTCCGATTGCGAACATTCTTCGGCAATTGACGCGAGCTCGCCTTCCGACGGCGTAGTCTGCCCCGCGAGCACCGCGCGCAGCAGCCGATGCACCATCAGATCGGGATATCTCCGGATCGGCGACGTGAAATGCGTGTACGAGCCCGCCGCCAGCGCGAAATGCCCGACGTTCTCGACGCTGTAGCGAGCCTGTTTGAGCGACCGCAGCATCAGGTAGCTCAGGATGCGCTCTTCCGGCTTGCCTTCGATCTTGCTCACCAGCCGCTGGTAGTGCCGCGACGAGACGCTGACGCTCGAATCGGCCATCACTATTTCCCGACGCCGTTTGCTGCCATCGCGATGCCGGTCGGTAATCCCGAACTTTTTCACCGGAATCGCGCCGATGCCCAGCGAGTAGCCGAAATGCGCCGCCACTTCCTCGAATTCCATCACCCGCTTCGGATCCGGCTTTTCGTGGATCCGGTAAACGGAAGCGATGCCGGCGTTCTCCAAATGCGACGCCACCGCTTCGTTCGCCGCGAGCATGAATTCTTCGATAATCCTATGCGCGATGTTGCGCGGCGCGCGCGTCACCCCGGTCATCGCGCCCCATTCATCAAACTCTATGAGCGGCTCGGGAAGATCGAAATCGATCGACCCTCGCCGCACTCGTTTGCGGTTAAGCACCAGCGCCAGTTCCTTCATCAGCTCGAACCGGGCGACCAGCGGCCGATAGCGCTCGCGCAGCCCGCCATCGCCTTCGAGCAGCAGGTGCACATCGGTGTACGTCATTCGCTCCGCGCTGCGGATGATGCCCGCAATGAACTCCTGAGCTACCGGCTCGCCCTGGTGGTCGATCTCCATCAGCGCCGAAAGCACCAGCCGGTCCACCCGGGGATTCAGCGAGCAGAGATTGGTGGAAAGTTCGAACGGCAGCATCGGCACTGCGCGGTCAGGGAAGTACACGCTCGTCCCTCGCAACCGCGCTTCGGTATCGATGGGCGTTCCCGGCCGCACGTAATGGCCGACATCGGCGATATGCACCTGCAGCGCATAATTGCCGTTCGGGAGCCGGTCCACCCAGACGGCATCGTCAAAATCGCGCGCAGTTTCGCCATCGATGGTCACAATGTCTAGTGACCGGAAATCCCGCCGCCCTTCCGCTTCGCGCGAAGAGATCACGTTCGGGATCGCCTCCGCCTGCTCGATCACCTCCGGCGGAAACTGGCGCGGCAGGTGGTGCTTGCGGATGACAATCTCGACGTCCACGCCGAAATCATCCGGCCGGCCCAAAATTTCGATGACGCGGCCGACTGGGCCCGATCCCCGCTCGGGATACTCCAACAGTTCCACATTGACGATCATCCCGTTCAACTCCGCGACTGACGAGACCTCGGGCGCCGTCACTCCGATCCGGTCAACCACCGGACCGGCCGGCGGCACTTCGAGTCCTTCGGGGATTTCGATCCACTGGCGGATGCGCTCATCGTGCGGTACCACATATTGTCCGCGGCGCCCGATCCGAAACTCCCCCACCACCGTGGGCTGCGCACGCTTTAGAATTTTGACGATCTCGCCATCGGCGCGCCCACCCGGCTCGATCCGCGCGATCCGCACGATCACGCGATCGCCGTGCATAGCCTTCTCTGCCGATTCCGGAGGCAGGAAGATGTCGCCAGCGACGCCCTCCACCGGCCGTTCGGAAATGAGAAACCCATAGCCGTCCTTGTGCATGTGGAGACGGCCCACCGCGAACTCGCGGCTGCGCGCTGTGGCTGCGTAATGGCCCGGCCGCAGCTCGATCAAATCGCCGCGCGCCGTCAGACGCGACAGGGCGTTTTCGAGATCCTCCCGCCCGGCGCCCTTGGCTCCCAGTTCGCGGATCAGTTGCTTGAAATTGGCTCGGGCGTGCGGCAGCTTCGTGATATGTTCCAGCAGCGCCGCATCCCGCATATTTCGATTCTAGCGGCTCGAGTAGGGCAGGCCCTCAGCGACCCAACAGCGACATCAGCACGCGGCTTATCGAGACGGATGCGTCGATGCTCGCCGCGCGCCAGCCCACTATCCCATCCGGACGCACCAGCACGGCACCCGATCGGGTAATTCCGAAGGCATCGCAAAGTTCGCTAGTGCCTAGTTGATGCAAATCGACGTCAACTCCGGCAGCGCGCGATGCCTCTTCGGTCTGCCCGCGCCAGGCGCCGCCGTCTGGCCCCGCGAGCACCACGAAATTACCGCCGAACCAATCCAGCGTGGAGACGGCTGCCTCGCGATTTACCCAGAGATGCGGCGCTCGAGTACCGGGCCGGCCTCGATTTTCACGTACCGGCTCGACGATCCGGCCGTCGGCGCCGTCCGGAATCATGGCCGCCGAACGGTAGCAGTATCCCAGGTCCACATCCAGGTCGTTGGCCAATGGCTGTATGCCTTCTGTGCCCAGGTAAGGAGCCCAGCGAGTCACGTACCGCGAGTAGGCCTGCTCCACGGTGAACTCCCCGACTGGCCGCCGTTCCGCATCGTAAGTCGACAGCAGTTCGGGCGAGGCGCTGCCCTTCAAAACGAGGGCTAGCTTCCAGGCGAGATTGTGCGCGTCCTGCACACCCGTATTCCCGCCGAAGCCGCCGGTGGGCGGCATGGTGTGTGCCGCATCTCCCGCCAGGAAAATGCGGCCGATTTGAAAACGCTCCGCCCAGTCGGCGGTGGCCTGCCATTTCATCACGTTCTCAATCGTGATCGGAATGTCATCGACTCCCAGCGACAGCCGAACCAACTCCTGGCACCGTTCGTCGGTGAGCCCTGTCCACACATCCGTGTTGGGCTGCTCTGGAACTCCCAACGAATTCACCGCGAGAAATCCGGAATCAAACGGTTTTTCGATGCGAAAGAAACCCGTCAATTCCGCGTTGTAAACGTAAATGACACTCAGGTTCCGTCCACGCAGAAGCGGGCCGACGTTGCCGCGGAAGTAAATCGTGATGCTCTTCGAAAGCTCGCCATGCCCGCACAGCGGGATGCCTAGCTGCGCGCGAGTTCGGCTATGACTGCCGTCGGCGGCGACGACATAGCGTGCCCGCGCCGTGGTCTCCGTTCCGCTGTCGCGCTCGCGAAGGGTCGCCGTGACGCCGTCGCCATCCTGCTCCAGCGACACCACGTCCGTGCCGAAACGAAGCTCCGCCCCAAGCTCTTCGGCGCGGCCCTTCAGCAGCGGCTCCAGCAAGATCTGTGTGAGAAACACGCGCACCGACGGGCTCACATCCCGGATCCCCTCGTTCAGGTTGGGAACGTACCACGCGAGTTCCTTTCCCGCCAGTGTTTCGACGGCCATGACCGCGCCGTCCTGCACGAATTGTTCTTCTGATTTCTCCATCGCAATCTGCTCGAGGCCAACGCTTCGAAAAATCTCCATCGTGCGCTGGTAGATCTGCGCGGCGCGCGGATAGATCGCCGTGTCCCGATGATGTTCGACCGCGAGCGAGCGAATTCCGTGGTGGCCAAGACACAACGCCGTCGAGAGACCTACCAGGCTTCCGCCTACAATCAAAACGGGAACTTCGATATCGGGCATGGTTCGAATCCTATCATGTGATTGAATGCACGGCGCTCGGCATGCACATGCGTGTGATATGCTCGGAAATATTCCAGAAGGTCGCAGCGGGGCAATCACATTTCACTGTTGAGGAGAATCGAAATGATGTTGCGTTGTTCCGTGCTCGCGGCGATTTTCGCCGGCTGTCTGGCCTCGGCTGCATCTGCGCAGACCGCGCCCAGTATGGCTGCGGTTGTGAAACAGAATTATAACCAGCTCAAAAATTTACTGACACGCGCCGCCGAGGCGATGCCCGAAGATGCTTATACGTTTCAGCCCACCGCGCCAGAGCGGACTTTTGGCGGGTGGGTTGCCCACGTTGCGGATTCGCAGATGGCCTCCTGCTCTGGCGTTGCCGGCGATCGCAAGAATCTGAACGCCGCAGCAAAGACCAGTAAGGCTGATTTGACGGCGGCTCTAAAGGAATCATTCGACGCGTGCGATCCCGTCTTTGAAGGATTGACCGACGCCAATGCCACCGATGCCGTGCCGGGTTTTCGAGGCCCGCAACCCCGTCTCACGACGTTGTTCGGCATGCTCTCGCACGACAACGAATGTTATGGAACCATGGCAGTCTATCTCCGGCTGAAAGGCATCGTTCCGCCTTCGAGCGATCGGAGCGGTATGCGTCGCGGTGGAAAGAAAGAGTAGCCGCACAGTTCGGCTGCACCAGCGACCTCGCGCTCACGAGATGGGGCCGAACGGCGGAAGTATTCGCAGCGAGACTCTGGTTGTTAAAGACCGGCGCGGGCAGCCTTGGCTCCTGACTGCGCCGTTCCCGAGCTGATTGCCAGGTTGTGAAGCACGATCTGGTGCACCTTTAACAGCAGCTCCACTTCTTGTGCGGAAACCTGCAGAGCAGCGGCTATCTGTGCTGCGCTTTCGCCGCGCCGGTGCATACGGAGCGCCTGGGATCGGGTACTCAGGTTGAAGCCCGATCGAACGTGCGGCATCGGCGCGACAAGTGATTGGGATTCGATTTGCTGCATCTGGGTCGTCAATTCCTTTACGGTCTCGTTGGTGGCTTGCAATGCCGCTTCCCACTGCGTCTGGCGGATTTTCGCCCGAGCATCGGAAGCTCGGCTCGACGAGGCGCTTTGCAGGATTGCCAGAAAACTAAGCGCCACGGCCGCCAGTCCCAGACTGCAGACTACCGCGAGAGGAATCAGCAGTGGATTCATCGCCGCGATCCTTCCTGAATTAGCACAGCGCGGCCATCAACGCTCCGCGTGCCGTCGAATTCAGCGCGTCGGCCGACATCCGGATTTCCGATAGCGGCACCGGGAAGTCGCTGCTCCGGAGCGTCCGACCGAACTGCTCCAGAAATCCCTTCGGCATAGCAGTGCCTCCGCTCAACACCAGCGGGACCGCTTGATCGAGTTTGGGCAGCCGCTGTGTCGCGGAAATGTGCCCTCGCAGCGCGTGGACCAGCCCGGATATCATCTCGTGATAATAGACGTTCAGCGCATTGTGCACGCGATCGCCATTCATCCCGTTGAGCTGAAAGCTCTGTTCCTTTTGAACCCGCAGCCGCGTGGCGAGCTCGCCCGTCACCAATGCGGCGCTGGAGTCGATGTAGTCGCCCGCTTTGGCGATGCTGAAGCTGATCACGGGAACCGACAGCACGGCCAGGCAGACGTTACTCAACCCGCTGCCGCAGGAAATGCCGATGCCGGTGTAATTGTATGCACCCAGTTCGCCAAAGACCACTGCCAACCCTTCCTCGATCGGCGTCGGGTCGTACCCTAGCTCCAAAAGAATCTGACGAATCGAAGCTTGATGATACGCGACGCCATTGTCGCCTTCCGACCCGGCTGCGGGCACGCTGAAGAACACTTTTTGGCTCTCGACAGCGGCCTTGCCGATGAGCTTGGTGATGATCCGCCGGACAACCGACAGGCTGTGCGGCTCCGCCGGGTTCAGCACGCCATTCTTCATCGGCCGGCGCGTTTCGGCGTGGAAAACCTCGGCGAATTTCTGTGCATCATTCCCTGCTACGACCAGTTCGGGACCTTGCACCTCGTGGAAGACATTCTCCCGCTGCAGCAGGCTTTCCGCCAGTTTGGAATGCGGCAAGGTGATGAACGCATTGAGTTCCGCCTCGTATTCATATTTCCGTTCGCCATTGCGTGCCACCACGATCCGGCTTGTGCCAACGTCCAAGCCCAGCGGTTGTGCGTATTCTAACTCGGTCTTATTCATGACTCCTTCCCTCAATCGTTTTGCCGTCAGCCGCTCTAGTCAAATGGCAGAAGTTCCTCGCGGCGCGCCTGATCGGCCATTCGCCTGATCCTTCGGACGACGTCGCGATCCAAGGGCGGTTCTTTTGAGCTGATCCGGCAGCACGCCGCCAGCAGCAAAACCATCAGGCAAAGACATGCGATCAGCATGGCTGAACTCCTACTTGTGCGTCACCGTCGTTGCTCGTTCGAGCACCGCCGTCAGGCTGTTGATTCCGGCTCCATTGCCCTGCGGAACGCAGTAGGCCGCCGCCTCCGTGATGTGCTGCGACTCCTGCTGCTTGCTTCTCTGCCACACGCGGAAATTGTCCTGCTCGCGGGCCACCTCGTCCAGATTGGCCTGGATCCGCGCCATGTGCTGCGCCGTAAGCCGCTCGAGTTCTTGCTGGATTTTGGTATTCTCGTCCAGCTTGGATTGCTCGAAGGCTTCGATCCGCTTCCGCTGCGTTTCTTCGAAGTCGTTGAGCGCACGCTGCCGGACCACGGCATCCTGGAGCAGATCTTCGATTTCCGCTCCCGCTGCCTCCAGCGCCATTAAGATTGAGCATCGCTTGGCTTCCGGCGACATCCCGGTTAGATGCGCGCTGTTGACCATTTCCGCCACTTTCAGGATTCCGTAGGAGAGTCGTGGCGGCTTAATCGCGGCATTCTGATAAATCTGATCGAACGGGCTGTACTTGGGAACACTGCCTGCCGCGGTACTGGTAACCGCGGCCGGCGCGCGCGGTGCGGGTGACGGCTCTTCGGCAGCGGCTGCCGGCCGGGCCGCCGGTTCCGTGGATCCCGCTCGCACCGTTTCCGCCGGTTCGTCTTCAAGACTGGGCAATGTGAACCATTTCTTTAACATGCAAAACTCCTGGATTGGGCGGCTGGCTGTGGGGGCCGCTCAACTTCGTGTTACCGACTTGTCAATCGGATGAATGGCTCAAAACTTCAGGGTGTACCGATAAAAATTTCGGGTTTCTAAGAACTTCTCCCCCGCCGGCCGATATCTGACACGGTGGGAACCGAACCAACCCTATATTCCAAGCCTTGGGTGGACTGGCTGGCAGGCCGCATTCACGATCCCGTCACCCGCCTGCGCTTCCTGCAGGCGGTCGCGCCGCCGCCGGATATCGCTGAAAAATCACGGCTGGCCCGCTTGGCTTTGCCGTTCCTGCTGTTCTCCGTCGTAATCGGGCTCGCGCTGCTCCAGACCGGCGGAGTGCGTCACGCGGCCGCCAGGCCGGCTCGGCCCGTTGCCCACGCTCGGCCGGTTGCCAGTCCATCATTCAGCAGCATCTGGCTGGTCGAGAACACCGCCGGCTCGGATCTCTACAGCAACGGCTTGCGAATCGACAATCGCTTCGTGGTCGCCAACCGGCCGCGGGCGTACCTGGTCATTTCCCGCAAGCAGCCGGCTGCCGGTAAGATGATTCATCGCTCGGAGCCTGCGGGGATTATCTATCACGCTACGGAGAGCCAAATAGTCCCGTTTGAGCCGGATCAGAACCGCGCGCTTCAGCGGATTGGGGAATCCTTGCTCGAATATGTCCGCCGGAAACGCGCCTACCATTTCTTAATCGATCGGTTTGGGCGGGTATTTCGGGTGGTGGCCGAAAGCGACTCGGCCAATCACGCCGGAAATTCGGTCTGGGCGGACGATGAATTCTTCTACATCAACCTCAATCAGAGCTTTCTCGGAATCGCCATCGAAGCGCAGACCCATCCCGGGCCCGACGAGGGTCGCATGAGCCCGGCCCAGTTGCGAGCCGCGATGATGTTGACCGAAATGCTCCGCAGCCGTTACAAAATTCGCGCCGAGAATTGTGTCACCCATGCCCAGGTCTCCGTCAACCCCTCCAACATGCAGGTGGGATATCACACCGATTGGGCTTCTGGGTTCCCGTTCGTACAATTGGGCTTGCCCGACAATTATGCCCGGCCGCTGCCGGCCCTGTGGGCGTTCGGGTTTGAGGTCGCGCCGGATTATTGCGAACGCGCCGGAGACCGGCTGGGTGCCGGGGTGCACGCAGGGGAGGCGCAACTGGCTGATGCGGCCGCCGAGGCGGGCATTTCGCCCCACACCTACCGGCGGGACCTGCAGCGGGAATACCGCGTGCGCCTGGCCGAGGTCCGGGGAGCCAATCTCGTGGAAACGGACGATTCGGAGTAAAATAAGGCCCCAGTTCCTGCTAACCGCCTTTCCCCCCCGCAGTCTAACGAGCAGACAGGATGGAACTCGCCGACTCGGCGTTGGTAGCCAAAGCGCGATCGGGGGACGCCGAAGCGTTCCGTGCGCTCGTGGACCGCCACAGCCGCGGCCTGTTCCGATTGGCGTTTCGAATGACGGGCAATGAAACCGATGCCGAGGACGTGGTTCAGGAGAGTTTCCTCCGAGCCTACCGGCAACTAAACAAATTCGACGAGCGGGCGGCCTTCGGCACCTGGCTGTACCGGATCGCGGTCAATTGCGCCTTGGACTTGGTCCGGTCGAGAAAGCGCCGCCCTGAGCAGCAACTGATCGACGCGAGTCTCGACGACCCGTGGCCATCGGTCAAATCCAACGACCCAACGCCGGACCGCCTCGCGCTCAGCGGCGAATTCCGTGAACGCGTGGCGCAAGCGATGGACGAACTGAGCGCGGCCGAAAGGGCCGCTTTTGTCCTGCGGCACTTTGAAGGTCTGCGGATTGAAGAGGTCAGCCGTGTCATGGGTTGCCAGCCCGGAGCGGCCAAACATAGCGTATTTCGAGCGGTTCAGAAATTGCGCCGGGCGCTGGAGCCGCTGGTGGGGGCCGCCAAATGACCCATCCAAGCCAAGAAGAACTGATCTTTCACTATTACGGCGAAGGCGAAAGCCGCCTGGCCATCGAGCAGCATCTCGATATCTGCGATTCCTGCCGGCTTTCGTACCACTCGCTCGAAAGAACCCTCGATCGGATCGAAGAAACGCCGGTGCCGGAACGCGGTCCCGGTTACGAAGCCCAGGTTTGGGCGCGGCTGCAGCCCGCTCTCCGAACCGGCTCCCGGTTCCGAATATTGGCGCCGCCGTGGCGCTGGGCCGCTGCCGGGTTCGCGTTCGCGGCTCTGCTGGTCGCCGCTTTCCTGGTGGGCCGCTCGTCCCAGCCGCCGGTTCAGATCGTGCAAACCCCAGTCGACAGTTCCGCTCGGGAACGTGCTTTGCTTCTGGCGGTCGGGAACCACTTAGAGCGTTCGCAGATGGTATTAACCGAACTGGCCAATGCCAATTCGCGCGGCCCACTCGACATTTCTTTCGAGCAGGAGCGCGCCGCCGACCTGCTCGATGAAAACCGGCTGTACCGACAAAGTGCCGCCGGAGCCGGCGATGCCGTGATGGCTGCGGTCTTGGATGAACTCGAGCGCACGTTGCTCGAGATCGAGCATGCGCCTCCGCGGATGTCCCCGGCGGAATTGAATGATCTCCGGACCCGGCTTCAGGCCCAAAGCCTGCTGTTCAAAATCCGGGTGCTGGCTTCCACGGTGCAGGACCAGCAAGAACCCACACGACAACCCCTTTGAGGTGAAAACTCATGATAAAGGCAACCATCTTCAGCATGTGCTTCGGAGTGATCGCGGCCAGCGCGCAGCCGCCGGTTCCGGCGCCGCCGGTCGCGCCGCTGCCGCCGGTGGCTCCGGCAGTTCCTCTGCCGCCGATGCCGGAGGTCCACGTGGACGTCCCGTTCGATTTTGATTTCCAGTTCGGTCCTCAGTTCCAAGACCAGCTCGCGCAGGTCCGTGTGCAAACCGACCAGATCCGCGAGCAGGTTCGCGCCCAGACCGAGGCATTCAAATTTCAGAGGGGAAGAGGGCGGGGAGACGACGGCCTGTATACGGCCGGCCAGCGTGCACTCGACCGGAATCAATGGGACGAGGCACTCGCCGATTTCGATCGCGTCGTGTCCAACGGCGGCACGCGCGTCGAAGGCGCCCTCTATTGGAAGGCATACACACTCAACAAGCTGGGCCGCCGCGATGAGGCGCGCGCGGCCATCGCCGATCTGCGCAAATCCTACCCGAACAGCCGCTGGCTCGACGACGCGAAAGCGCTCGAGATCGAAGTCCAGCAGGCGGCCGGCCAGAACGTGAGCCCGGAATCGCAACCGGACGAGGAACTCAAGCTCATGGCGTTGAACGCGCTCGTGCATTCAGACCCCGACCGTGCGCTGCCTCTGCTCGAAAATCTTCTGAAGAGCGCGCAGTCGCCGCGGCTCAAGGAACGGGCGCTGTTCGTGTTGAGCCAGACCAATTCGCCGCGCGCTCAGCAGATGCTCGACCAGGTGGCGCGGGGCGGCGGCAATCCCGATCTCCAGGTGACCGCGATCACGTATCTCGGCGCCACCGCGCGCCGGCAAGGCAACAGCCAACCCGTGTACGACATCTATGGCGCCACCACGGACGTGAACGTCAAGCGGGCTGTGTTGCGGTCTCTTCGTGCCGCGGGCGATACCGATCATCTTCTCCAGATTGTAAAAACGGAGAAAAATCCGGAGCTTCGGGCCGAGGCCATCCGGCTGCTGGGCAACAAGGCTGACGCCGGCGACACGCTGGTCTCGCTATGGTCCACGGAACAGGACCAGCAGGTCAAGTACGCGATTCTGGACGGATTGACCTCCGAACGGAACGCAAAGGGTCTCGTGGATCTTGCGCGGAAGGAGCGCGATCCGGAAATGAAGAAAGAGATCGTGCGCCGCCTGAGCGGCATGCAGTCGAAAGAAGCTTCCGACTACCTGATGGAGCTGTTGAAGTGAACGCCGCACTGTGGTTGATGGCGCTCGCGCTGCCACTGGCTGCGCCCCCCAAGCTTCTGATCAACGCGAAGCTGGACACCACTTCGGCTGCCATGGGTCTCGAACGCGTCTTCCAGCCCCTGGCCGGCGCGCAGCCGCAGCCGGCCTGGATCGGATACTCGGTGCCCTTGGCCCGCGGCTACCACTTGGGTTGTGAATACGTCAGCCCGGGCGGATGGACCGCGCCCGGCGTCGTCCACTTGGAGCCGCCCGATCACGCGATCATCCTGTTCCGCACCGAAGGCGGCACCGTCACTCGAATTCGCGTGCTGTCGCCGGATTGCGAAATCGACGCAGGCGGCGTGCCGGTGCACTGGCTGGAGGAGGTGCAGCCAGGCGAAAGCGCGGCGCTGCTTCAAACGTTTGCGGCTTCGAAAAACCCAGAGAGACTTCGGGAGAATGCCATTTCCGCACTTTCCGATAGCCCGGAACCTTCTGCGGTTGATTTTCTAATTAACCTCGCCCGGAAAGATCAAGACTCGCGCGTGCGCCGCCAGTGCGTCTCCGCGCTCGCAAGATCCGCAGATCCGCGCGCTGCTGCATTCTTCAAGGACGTTCTGAAACCCTGAGCCGGGCTTGAAACAATCCTGAAAGGGTGCGGCGGCCACGATTGGCCGCCGCACCCTAGTGCCCGTCGGCCTTCATCTTGCCCGCGATCAGGAACGCGAGCTCAAGCGACTGCTCATAGTTCAGCCGCGGGTCGACCTCCGATTCGTAGGCCCGCCCCAGATCCTCTTCACTTTGCCCGCGTGCACCGCCGATGCACTCCGTCACATCCTCCCCGGTGAGCTCGATATGGACGCCGCCGAGTTGTTGGTTGTGAGCGCGGTGAATTGCGAACGCCTGCTCCACTTCCGAATAAATATCGGCGAAATGCCGGGTCTTCACGCCGCTCCCCGTCATTCTGGTGTTTCCATGCATCGGATCGCAAACCCAGAGCACAGAGCCGCCCGCCGCCTTCACCGATTCGATCAGTTGCGGCAGTTCATCGGCGATCCGGCCCGTGCCAAAGCGGTGGATAAACGTCAGCCGGCCCGGCGTTCGTTGCGGATCGAGAATCTCAATCCAGCGCGCCACGTCCTCGCGGGTGACGCCGCCACCTACCTTGATGCCCACCGGATTGGCAATCCCCCGAAGATACTCGATGTGCGCGCCGTCCGGAGAGTTGGTCCGGAGGCCCACCCACGGAAAATGCGTCGAGAGATTAAACCAGCCGGAATGGCGCGGCACCGTACGGGTTTGCGCCGCTTCCGAGGCCAGATGCAACGCTTCATGCGCGGTGAAGAAATCGATGCGGTCGGTCTCGCCGGCACGCACGCCGAGCACGTTCTCCATGAAGCTCAGCGATTCGCCGATCATCTGCACCATGCGGTGGTACTCATCGGCCGAGGGCGAATGCCTCACCCAGTCGACATCGAAATATTCCGGGTGATGCAGGTCCGCGAAGCCGCCTTTGACGAGTGCACGGATAAAATTCAAAGTCAGTGCCGCGCGCTCGTATCCGCGCAGAAGCAGGTCGGGATCCGCGATGCGCGCCTCGGGAGTGAATTCCGGCCGGTTGACGTTATCCCCGCGATATGACGGCAGAGAGAGCCCGTCGCGTGTTTCCATGTCCGCCGAACGAGGCTTGGCGTATTGGCCGGCAAAGCGCCCGATCCGAACCACCGGCCGCTGCGCACCCACCACCAGCACCAGGCTCATCTGCACCAGCACCTTGAGCGTGTTCGCAATGCGCTCCGAAGTGCAATACGCGAAGCGCTCGGCGCAGTCGCCGCCTTGCAGGACGAAACGGCGTCCGGCCGCGGCATCCGCGAGTTGTTCGCGCAATTGTAAGATCTCCCAACTGGTCACCAGCGGCGGAAGACAGCTCAACTCGGCGAGCACGCGTTCCAGGCGGCCCGGATCGGGATACTCAGGCTGCTGCAAGGCGGGCCGCGAGCGCCAGGAATGGGGAGTCCAGGTCACGGGGCTTTCAGGTTAGCATAGGAAGATTCGGCGCGACCTTTGGCCGGTCGCGTGCATCCAAATGGCGTCGTATGCGTGATTTCCAGAGCTTGTCCGAGCGTGAGATTCTGGCCGTGGCGATCGGCCTGGAAGAGGAGGACGAACGGGTGTACGCCGACTTCGCCGAAGGTCTGCGCGAAAACTATCCGGCGTCGGCCGCGATCTTCGACGGCATGCGCGAGCAGGAATCCGGGCATCGCCGGCGTCTGATCGAGCTCTATCGGAAAAAATTCGGCGAACACATTCCACTCATTCGTCGTCAGGATGTCCGCGGGTTTGTCACACGGCGGCCGGTGTGGCTCGTGCGCCCGCTGGGTCTCGAGACGGTGCGGAATCAGGCCAGCGCCATGGAAGCCGAGACGCGCCGCTTTTACGAAAAATCGGCAGCCCGCACGACCGACGTCCACATCCGCCAGCTTCTCGATGATCTCGCCCAGGAAGAGCGCGGGCACGAGGAGCGCGCCGACGAGTTGGAGAAGACCAAGCTGACCGCCGACGCCAAGCACGCCGAAGATGAAGCCAACCGCCGCCTCTTCGTCCTTCAGATCGTGCAGCCGGGCCTGGCCGGCCTGATGGATGGTTCGGTGTCCACGCTGGCCCCGGTCTTTGCGGCCGCTCTGGCCACTCACAAGCCATACGACGCCTTTCTGGTCGGCCTGGCGGCGTCGGTGGGGGCCGGTATCAGCATGGGTTTCGCCGAGGCTCTCTCGGACGATGGCAGCCTCACTGGCCGCGGCCACCCTTGGGTGCGCGGCGTGATCTGCGGCCTCATGACCGCATTGGGAGGAATCGGCCACACCCTGCCGTTCTTGATTGGCAGGTTCTCGGCAGCGATGACGACGGCAATTGCCGTCGTGGTCTTGGAATTGGCTGCCATCACGTGGGTCCGCCACCGCTACATGGAAACTCCCCCGCTCTCGGCGGCAGTGCAGGTCGGCATCGGCGGCGCGCTCGTGTTCCTGACGGGAATTTTGATCGGCAGCTCGTGAGCCGGGCTCACACGCCCAGGGTTGACTTCGGCTTCCAGCTTTGAGCAGTATATTCGACAAGAAAAGCCGGAAGAGGGAGGTTACCTATGTCTGGTGCTTCTTTTCTCACTTTTAGTTGGATCGCCTGGGGCGCTGTCACATCCGTTTTCGTTCTGCTGATGATCTGGAAATCCCTGGTCGGTCTTCGCGAGGATAATGTGGTCATCCTCGATCCCAACGAGTCCAAACAAGCCACAGAGCAACAGCAGATCGTTGCGAGGGTGGAGCGCGTGACGGCCTGGGCCAAACGCTTCGGCTTCGCATCCGCGGCGCTGCTCATCCTGGCCGGAGGGATTTGGGCGTATCGCGGCTACCTGGCGTTCAACGGCACTCAAATTCCCTAGCGGCGGTTCCTCGGCCGTGCAGATTTAGACCAGGCATCAGAGACGTCCTGGAGCTGAGGAGAATACTGTCCCGTGGCGCCGGCGATCTTGTCGCCGGTGCTGTGCCCCGCCGTCGACAAGATCGGCGCCACGCGCACGCCGGATGCCAGCTACCCGGTTGTATAATCTGATGACGCGGTGCGCGCTCAGTCAAAGCGTCCGCGCAGACTGCTCGGACGCATTCATTTTTATGAAGAACTCCCGTTGCAACCGGCTTCTGCCCGCCATAATCCTGCCGGCGCTCCTCGCTGGCGTGCCCGCCGTCGCGCAAGTCGATTTTAGCGGCGAGTGGGCGCCGTTCTATCACGAAGATCCGGTCGAGCGCGGACCCGGCGCCGAACTCGGCGATTACACTGAGCTGCCCATCAACGAAGCGGCACGCGTGCAGGCCGACAGCTACGATGCGGATCGCATCTCCGTCGTTGAGGAATATCAGTGCCGGCCGCATTCGCCCGACTACGGTTTTCGCAGTTTGGGCAACCTTCGGATCTGGCGCGAGATCGATCCGAAGACCCAGCGCACCGTCGCGTTTCACAGCCATACGTTGGCCTATGACAACGAACGCACCATCTATATCGATGACCGCCCACATCCGCCCGAGTACGCCGCCCACACCTGGCAGGGCTTTTCCACCGCCAAGTGGAACGGCAACATGCTGACGATCACAACCACACACCTCAAAACGAGCTATATGCGCCGCAACGCCCTGCCGCGCAGTGACCAGGCGATCATCACCGAACACTGGATCCGCCATGGCGACATTCTCACCGTCGTCACCATCACCGAAGATCCCGTGTTTCTCGAGGAGCCGCTGGTGCGCAGCACCAATTGGTATCTCGACCCCGGCCAGCATCTCGAACCCTACGGCTGCGAGTACGCGCCGGAAGTACCGCGGCCCGAAGGCACCGTGCCCAACTTCCTGCCCGGCCAGAATCCGTTCCTGCACGAATTCGCCAACTACTATGGCCTGCCGTTTGAGGCCACGCGCGGCGGCAAAGAGACGCTCTATCCCGAGTATCAGGAAAAGCTCAAAGACTACAAGCCGCCCGCTAAGTGCGAGCGGTATTGCCGCTGCCTGGGACTATTCGAATGCAACGTAAACTCGCGTTGACCGTGATGGCCGCCGTCGCGGCTGCAATCGGATGGGGACAGGCTGCCGGCGAAGTTGGGGTCCTCAAGGTGCAGGGAAATGTCTATATGTTGGCCGCTGGCGGGCGTAATATCGCCGCCCAAGTGGGAGACGATGGAATCCTCCTGGTCGACACCGCCACCGAGGCAGTCGCGCCGCAAGTCGCCGCCGCCTTGAAAAAGCTTTCGGACAAGCCGATCGTTTGGATCGTCAACACGGGTCCCGATCTCGACCACATCGGCGGCAACGCCGCATTGCCCCGTCTTAGCGGTCTGCCGGAGAGGCAGCGCGCCCGCATCGTCGCGCAGGAAAATGTGCTGAACCGATTCAGCGCCACACTCAAGGGAAAACAGCCCAACGTGCCGGATGCCTTGTGGCCCAACGATGAGTATTCCGGCGCCGGCAAGGACTTCTCATTCAACGGAGAGGCTCTCGTGGTCTATCACGTGCCGGCCGCTCACACCGACGGCGATAGCCTCGTGCATTTCCGCCGCTCCGACGTGCTCGCGACAGGGGACATCTTCACGCCCGGCCGCTATCCGGTAATCGACCTCGAGCGCGGCGGCAGCATTCAAGGCCTGCTCGATGGGCTGAATCAGATTTTGAGAATCACCGTCCCGCTCAAATATGAGGAAGGCGGAACGTACGTGATCCCGGGCCATGGGCGGCTGTGCGACGAAGCCGACGTGGTCGAGTACCGGAATATGGTGACGATCGTTCGCGATCGCATCCGCGACCTGATCCATAAAGATATGACGCTCGAGCAGGTCAAAGCCGCCCGGCCGACGCGCGATTACGACACCCAGTACGATCCCAGCGGCGCCGGTCTGTTTGTGGAAGCCGTCTACAAAAGCCTGAGTGCCAGGAAATGAAAATGCTCCGACGCATAGTTGTTTTGCTCGCGCTCGCCGCCTTGTGGATTTCTCTCGCCGGCGCGCAGCCGCCCCGAAGAGGTAGTCGCGGCGGGCCGCCGCTCTCTCCTCGCGAGGGCGCCCCTATCGACCTGACCGGCTATTGGGTCTCGGTCATCTCCGAAGACTGGCGCTGGCGTATGGTCACTCCAGCCAAAGATGATTTCGCCGGAATCCCGTTCACCCCCGAAGGCCGCAAGGTCGGCGACACCTGGGACCCGGCCAAAGACGAGTCTTCCGGCGATGTGTGCAAGGCCTATGGAACCGCCACCATCATGCGCCTGCCCGGCCGCCTGCACATCACCTGGCAGGACGACACCACGCTCAAAATTGAAACCGATACCGGTATGCAAACGCGGCTGCTGCATTTCGCCGACAAAGCTCCGGAGAACGCGCAACCCGCGCGGCAAGGTTACACGCTCGCCCACTGGGAAACGCCCGAACGCGGCCTCGGCACCCCACGGCCTGGATTCGGGGCCACGCGCGAAGGCAGTCAAGGCCGCGCGCTCGAAGCCGTCACCGCCCACTTGTTGCCCGGCTATCTGCGCAAGAACGGCTTCCCGTTGAGTGGCAACGCCACGGTGAAGGAAGATTTCGACTTGTTCAGCGAGCGCACCGGCCAGCCGTGGTTTGTGGTGACAACCATCGTCGAAGATCCCATCTACCTCCAGGAACCCTACGTAACCAGTTCCAACTTCAAAAAACAAGCAGACGCCTCCGGCTGGAATCCGCGCCCGTGCTCCGCGCGATAGCCCCAATTTAATCAGCACCAAAAGGCGTTTACCCACGTCATACTCGAAGAGGATTTCCGAATGACACGTCGAGTTCGTTGGGCCGCCTTAGCCCTGTTCGCAGCCGGGGCCTGGGCGCAGACACCCGATCCGTCGCTGACGTTTGAGGTAGCGACGGTGAAGCCCGCCACGCCCCTCAACCCAGGCGACGGCAAGCGCATGATCCGCATCGGCGTGCAAGGCGGTCCGGGCACCAGCGACCCCGGACAGATCAGTTATTCGTTCGTGAATATGAAGAATCTTCTGATGACGGCGTTCGGCGTGAAAGCCTACCAGATCTCGGGGCCGGCGTGGCTGGATACGGAGCGGTATGACATCGTCGCCAAGATCCCTCCCGGCGCCACCAAAGACGACGTCAAGATCATGCTGCAGAACCTGCTGAAGGAGCGCTTCCAACTCGCGTACCATCGCGATACCAAAGAAGTGCCCGTGTACGAGATGGTGGTCGGAAAGAACGGCGCCAGGCTGAAGGAATCCGAAGATCAGTCCGACCCCGCTGCGGCGCCGCGCGCGGATGGCTCATCGGGTGACCCGGCAGCCGCCGCGCCTCCTCCGCCGCCTCCCCCCGC
>Ga0335079_10000577_pt1 | contig 42222 bp, 35 predicted proteins | sample Lox_Sample_33_FD_206719 | JGI IMG/M metagenome (GOLD analysis project Ga0335079, IMG submission 206719) | Soil microbial communities from Loxahatchee National Wildlife Refuge, Florida, United States - Lox_Sample_3.3 | ecosystem: Environmental > Terrestrial > Soil > Wetlands | place: USA...
GGAAATCCACAAAGAAGAACGTTTTGTCCTTCTGGATCGCTCCACCTAGCGCCGCGCCAAATTGATTGAGATTGAACTGTTCGCGAGTGGCCGCGAAATAGCTGCGCGCATCAAGCTTCGTATTGCGGAAGAATTCGAAAACGGACCCGTGAAGCTTGTTGGTTCCGGACTTGCTCTGAATGAGAACGGTGGGACCCGCGCGAGTTCCGAACTCGGCCGAGTAGTTGTAGGTGAGAACCTTGAATTCCTGAATGGCGTCGATTGAAGGCAGAACGCCGATACCGCCGGCAGTGAGTTCGTTGTTGTCCACGCCGTCGAAGAGCCAGTCCGTGCTCTGGGCGCGCGATCCGCCCACTGATAAAGAGTAAATTCCGCGGGCAGCCACTTCGCTGCTGGCGCCCTGCGTGAAGAAGCTGTTGGGATTCGTTTCCTGCGTGGTACCGGGAGTCAGCGTTGCCAGCTGAACGAAGTCTCGTCCGTTGAGGGGCAGTTCCGCTACCTGTTCCGATGTAATGACCTGGCCGAGCGTGGGGGTCGAGGTTTCTATTGCTACTTCAGTTGCATTCACCTCGACGCTGGTGGTAACTGATGCCGGCTGCATCGTGAAGTCGAGTTCACGGTGCTCATCGACTTGCAGGCGAACGTCCTTTGCTTCGGCAGCCTTGAACCCGGCAGCCTCGACCCTGATCGAGTATTCAGCAACACCGAGCAGCGGAATCAGGTAGTGTCCCGTGCCGTCGGTCGTGGCATCGCGCGAAACGTTCGTCGCCTGCGCCGTCACCGTGACCTTTGCGCCGGAGACGACTGCGCCTGAGTTGTCGGAGACTGTTCCGGAAAAACTGCCGGTAGCTTGACCGAAGAGGTAAGGACTGCAAAGACCCACCAGTAGAAACACAAATACCGCGGAAAGCGTCTGCTTTCTCGACATTGGCTTTAAGCCCCTTTCGGCGGCGGTTACCGCCCAAAAAAAAGACCTTCCCCGGAGTTGGGACCACTCACGAGGACTCCCCCACTGCAGACAGGGCTTATAAATTGCTTGTCACTAATTCGTCAAGACTTTTCGTAGTGGAAAACCGTTAGTCCGCAGGCGTTCAACAGCAGAAATGCAAAACCGATTTTCGGGTGCGCACGCCCGTGTCATCGGCGTATCGGCGATTCCATGTTGGTTAGAATGGAGCCGCTTGCAGCTGTGGAAAACTTGTCACAAATGCGCGCTTCTTTACGCCCGTGATGCCCACTCTTTGTCGAAGCGCGGGCGATCGTAGAATGACTTTTGTGTGCCCACGCCTGTCGTCGATAATCCGGCATAAAGATTGGCGCGACGCAACGCTTCTTTCTCCGAGATTCCTTCGCCGAGGAACACGGCAAAGCTACCGATAAACGCATCCCCCGCGCCCGTGCTGTCAACGCTTTTCACAGCGTACGGCGGAATGTGTTCGTGGCCTTCTTTGCTCGCGATCAGGGATCCATTGGCGCCGAGGGTGATGATCACGCGACGAATCCCGCCCGCAAGCAGTTTCTCAGCGCACTTGCGCGCGTCTTCGGCATTCTTCACAGAACAACCTGTGATTGTCTCGGCTTCACTTTCGTTGGGAACGAAATAGTCCAGGTCTCTCAGCGCAGACAAATCGATCGGCTGAGCCGGGGCCGGATTCACGATGCAACGGATGCCGTTCTTGTGAGCGAATGCGACGGTGTAGTAAACCGTCTCGAGCGGGATCTCGAACTGCAGCACGATGCAATCCACTGACTTCAACATGTCGGCGGCAGCATCGATGTCCGCCGGCTTCAAAGCGTCATTCGCGCCTTTTACGACCAGGATGCGATTCTGCCCGCTGGGATCGACGAAGATTGGCGCAACTCCGCTCGAGAGTCCCTCGACCTGCTTGACGTGGGTAGGGTCGATACCCTGCTTGCGGAAATTCTCGATGGTTGCGGGGCCGAAGAGATCGCTGCCGACGCGCGCGACCATGAAGACCTCGGCGCCGCAGAGCCGGGCAGCCACAGCCTGGTTCGCGCCCTTGCCGCCGAATCCAAGATCGAACTTCTGTCCGAAGATGGTTTCGCCGGGCTTGGGAAACTGGTCGGTGAAGGTTGTGAGGTCGATGTTTGCGCTGCCAACCACCGCGATGCGAGGGCGTTTTGCCATATCCCGAGAGCTCCGAGGTTGAGGAAGGGCGAGTCTAGTCAGCACGTCTCGAGATGTCAACGGCGCGCGCTGAGCAAACGCCGATTCTGCTATAGTTTCGATCCCAAGAGCCGCCTTCTGGGAGGACCCATGCCTCGCAACGTCCGCTGCGCCCTGATTCAAGCCAGGAACGCCATTCCCACCGATCGACCGCTGGAACAGATTCGCAAGGCGATGATCGACAAGCACATGAAGTTGATCGAGCAGGCGGCGAAGAAAAAGGCGCAGATTCTGTGCCTGCAGGAGTTGTTCTACGGGCCGTACTTTTGCGCAGAGCAAAATGCTCGATGGTACGAACTCACGGAGAAAGTTCCCGGCGGCCCGACGATTCAACTGATGCAGAAGATCGCAGCGAAGCACAAGATGGTCATCGTAGCGTCGGTCTACGAAGAGCATATGCCCGGGGTGTACTTCAACACTGCGGCGGTGATTGATGCGGATGGGAAGTATCTTGGCAAATACCGCAAGCACCATATTCCGCACTGCCATCCGGGATTCTGGGAGAAGTTCTATTTCACGCCCGGCGATCTGGGGTATCCGGTGTTCGAGACCAAGTACGCAAAGGTCGGCGTGTACATCTGCTACGACCGGCACTTCCCCGAAGGCGCGCGCATTCTTGGCTTGAACGGCGCGGAGATCGTGTTTAACCCGTCAGCGACGGTCGCGGGATTGTCAGAATATTTGTGGGAACTCGAGCAGCCCGCGCATGCAGTGGCGAATGGATATTTCGTTGGCGCAATCAATCGCGTGGGCACCGAGAAGCCGTGGAGTATCGGCGAATTTTACGGCAAGAGTTACTTCTGCAACCCGCGTGGAAAGATCATTGCGCAGGCGAGCCGTGACAAGGATGAAGTCGTGATTGCCGATCTCGATCTCGACATGATCAACGAGGTGAGGAAAGTCTGGCAGTTCTTCCGCGATCGGCGCCCGGAGAGCTACGGGGCGCTAACGGAACAGAGCGTGAGATCAGCCGCTGCGGACTAGGCTTCAAGAACATGTGTCAAGCTTTGAAGGTTCCTAAGACTCACACGAGATGACAACTTCCGACCCGGCTGCACTGCGTTCCCGCATCGAATCCAGTCCTTTGTACAACCATGATCTCGCCCCTGCGAGCGCTGAGAAGCGGCACTGGGGGACATACAACTTCGCCGCCCTATGGATCTCGATGTCGGTGAACATCCTCACCTACATGCTGGCGGCCAGTTTGATCCAGGGAGGAATGGATTGGAAGCAGGCGGTCGCGACGATTTTCATCGGGAATGTGATCGTGTTGGCGCCGATGCTGCTGAATTCCCATCCCGGCGCGAAATACGGGGTTCCCTTCCCTGTTCTGGCGCGTGCTTCGTTTGGAGTGCTCGGCGCGAATGTCGCGGCAGTCTTGCGCGCGTTGGTCGCGTGCGGATGGTTCGGCATACAGGCCTGGATCGGAGGCGAGGCCATCAGCACGCTCCTGGTGACGCTCATTCCGTCATGGAAGAACTTTTCTTACGGCGCGGGCCTGTGCTTCTTTCTCTTCTGGCTGATCAATCTCGCGGTTGTGTTGAAGGGCATCGAATACATTCGAATTCTCCAGGGCATCAGCGCTCCGGTGCTGCTCGGTGTGGGACTCCTCTTATTGGGCTGGGCCTATCACGCCGCCGGCGGATTCGGTCCCATGCTTTCGGTGCCTTCGAAATTTACGAGTTTCCCTGAGTTCCTGAAGTTTCTGATTCCTGCGCTGAACGGCACGGTCGGATTTTGGGCGACCGTCTCGTTGAATATCCCCGATTTCACGCGGTTCGCCCGCAATCAACGGGAGCAAGTCATTGGTCAGGCACTGGCGCTACCTACCACGATGACACTCTATGCATTTGTCGGCATCGTGGTGACTTCGGCAACGGTTGTGATCTATGGAACCGCAATCTGGGATCCGGTACAACTTCTTAGCCGCTTTCATTCACCGATTGCGGTCGTGATCTCTCTTGTGGCAATCGTGTTGGCAACATTGAATGTAAATATCGGCGCGAATGTGGTCTCACCCGCAAATGATTTTTCCAATCTTTGGCCTCAGGGAATCAGCTTTCGCACTGGCGGCATCATCACTTGCTTCATGGGAGTCGCGATGATGCCCTGGAAACTGCTGGCGAATTACCGCACGTTCATCCTTGGATGGCTCGGCGGATATGCAGCATTCCTTGGACCCGTCGCTGGAATCATGATCTGCGATTATTTCGTGATTCGCAGGCGAGTGCTGCGCGTCGATGACCTGTATCTGCGCGGAGGATTGTATGAATACTCTCGTGGCTTCAACTGGAGCGCAGTCATCGCGCTGGGCCTCGGAGCAGGAACAGCACTGGCAGGTTTGGTATCACCGTCGATTCACGCGCTCTACGATTACTCGTGGTTTGTGGGATTCGCCGTTTCGTTCATCACGTACTACGCGCTGATGCGTTTCCAGAAAGATTCTGCGTTGGCCGTGCAGCGGGCCTAACGGGATTTTGCGCCGAGAAAAGCAGGCAAAACGTCTCTCTGGTAAATGTCCAGCGTCTGCTCTTCGTCTCCGCACATCAGGTAGATATTGAACTGAGTCACTCCCACGTCTTGCAGCGCTTTCAGTTTCTTGTGATGCGCCTCGGCCGGGCCGATCAACGTAAAGCGATCGACAACTTCATCGGAGACAAACTCCGCGTTGCTGCTCTCAACTTCGCAATGATGCTGGTAATCGTAGTGGCCACGATCGTGCACGTACGAAGTCAGCGCCGGAGGAAGGTCTTCGGGCTTGTATTGCCGGATAAGATCCATCACATGATTGGAGACAAGCGCCGGAAACCAGCGCACGCGCTCGCGTGCGACATTGAGGTCATCTGACACCCAGACGGGCGCTGCCGCCATCACTTCGATTTTGTTTGGATCACGTCCGGCAGCTCGCGCGCCTTCCCTCACAAACCCCATGCACCAATCGATCAAGGCAGGATCGGCAAACTGCAAGATGATCCCATCGGCGACGCGCCCTGCCATCGAGAGAACTTTGGGTCCGTAACCTGCGATCCAGACACGCGGGGGAATTTGCGCCCACGTAAGCCGCGCCGGCTCGCCGTCGTGCTTGATTTCTTTGCCTGACGTGAGATCACGAAAATCTTTCACAGCCACTTCAAGCTGAGACCAGGTCACCGGTTTCTTGCCCAATACCCGCCGCGAGCTGTCGCCGCGTCCTATGCCGAGTTCCATCCGGCCATTCGAAATCAGATTAAGAGTGGCGAAAAGGCTGGCGGTCACAGTCAGATCTCGCGTCGCAGGATTCGTTACGCAAGTGCCCAGCCGCATGCGCTTGGTGTTCGTCGCCATCAACGTCAGCAGCGGATAAGGCTCCTTCCACAGGACGTGCGAGTCGAAAATCCAGCCATAGTCGAATCCTGCGTCTTCCGCTTGGCGCGCGAGGCCAACGATTCTTTCAATCGAAATGTCGGGTTTGAGCGTAATACCAAAATGCATGGCTGGTCCCTTTCCGGCGAGGAGGCACAGGGAGTTCCGCGTGTGGAACTAAAGGGCGGCAGTGTAGCATAGTTCTCTCGTTGAGTCGGCGCATTGCGGAGGGTATGCATGGGTTTCGAAACGATCATCAAGAACGGCTCAGTGGTGACAGCAACCGATACGTACCGCGCCGATATCGCAATCTCGGATGGCAAAGTCGCAGCGATCGGAAAAGACTTGGCCGTCGAGAATGCATCGAAGGTGATCAATGCGGCGGGTAAACTGGTGCTGCCGGGCGGAATTGATGTACACACGCATCTCGATATGCCGTTCGGCGGCACCACCAGCGCGGATGATTTTGAAACTGGAACACGCGCGGCAGCCTTTGGCGGCACTACCACGCTCATCGACTTCGCGATTCAATACAAAGGCCAACGACTGCGGCAGGCATTTGACACCTGGATGCAAAAAGCAACCAGCAAAGCTGTGTGCGATTACGCCTTCCATTGCATCGTGACGGATGTTTCCGCCGGACAACTCTCCGAGATGAACGACCTCGTGCACGATGGCGTCACCAGTTTCAAACTGTTCATGGCGTATCCGGGCGTGTTCATGCTCGATGACGGCAGCATCTTCAAGGCCCTACAGACGACTTCGCAGAATGGCGGGCTGGTCTGCATGCACGCCGAGAACGGAAGCGCGATCGACGTCATCGTGCAGCAAGCGCTCGCAGAGGGCAAGAAAGCGCCAAAGTATCACGCGCTGACGCGCCCAACCACGGCCGAAGCCGAAGCCACTGCCCGCGCCATCGCGTTAGCCGAAATGGCAGGCGCGCCCATCTACATCGTCCACTTAAGTTGCAACGATGCTCTTGAGAAAGTGCGCGAAGCCCGCGACCGGGGGTTGCCTGTCTACGCGGAAACCTGTCCGCAGTATCTCTATCTCTCGATCGAAAACTTCGACGCTCCCGGTTTCGAAGGAGCGAAATACGTTTTCACCCCGCCGCTGCGAGAGAAGTGGCATCAGGAAAGACTATGGAACGGACTGAAGCGGGATCACCTTCAAGTTGTCTCGACGGATCACTGTCCCTTCTGCTTTAAGGAACAAAAGGAAATGGGCAAAGACGACTTCACCAAAATACCGAACGGCGGCCCCGGCGTGGAGCACCGCATGAGCCTGATCTACTCGGGCGGCGTCGCGGGAGGGCGCTTCAGCGTGAATCGCTTCGTCGAACTCGTCTCGACAACTCCTGCGAAGTTGTTCGGACTTTATCCACGCAAAGGCACGATTGCCGTTGGAAGCGATGCGGATCTCGTGATTTTCGATCCACAGCGCAAGCATACGATCAGTGCGAAAACACATCACATGCGCGTGGACTATTCGATGTTCGAAGGCATCCAGGTCACGGGCATGCCCGACACGGTTCTATCCCGCGGCAGGATCGTTGTGGAAGGAGACAAGTTCCTTGGGCGTGCCGGGCAAGGAGAATTCCTGCGCCGACAAACCTACACGCAGATCAATGGATAAGAGCTAGCGCAAAGCCTTATACAGCGCCTGTTTCCATCGGGCGTTGTCGATTTCCCAGCAGACGTTGGCTTTATTCTTCGCGGAGATGGCCGGCGCCCAGATTGCACTGTTTCGTTCGTCTTCTGCGACATTGAGGCGATCGACCAGGGTCATTCCGCGCGTTAACTCACTCTGCGTCTCCACCTCAACATAATGATCGCTCCAACTGGTCGCTACCGTTGGATCGAGCGCCACGCACATTGCGACGGGATCAGGCAGACAGATGCCATCTTCGCCCGTCTGGATCATCAATGCTTTCCGCGCGTGACTGTTGCACTCAATGGAAAAGCCCGCCAGCTTGGTCTTAAGAGCTAGCACTTCCTCGATGTCCTTGCTGTTCAGCACCGCGCCGCCGCGGCATAGTTGCCATCCGATCAATTCAATCGGTAGTCCGCTGCGCATCACGATGCTCGCCGCTTCCGGATCGACATAGATATTGAACTCTGCGGCGGGCGTGATATTGCCTTCACAGCAGGGATTGCCGCCCATAATCACGCAGCGGCTGACTTTCCTGGCGATGTCGGGGCGGCGTGAGACAGCCAGCGCGACATTCGTCAGCGGGCCAAGCGTAACCACCACGAGTCCGGGATTCGCATCGATCGTTTCAATGATGGCATCGACCGCGTGCTTGTTCTGTTTCGTGATTTGGGGCGCGGGATACCCGTGGTCGCCCAATCCATCGCGTCCGTGAAACCAGGTCGCATTCTGATAAATGCGCATCAACGGACGCGCCGATCCCGAGTACACCGGCACACTTGCTCCGCAGAGTTCGACGGTGTAAAGAGCATTCCGAGTCGCCTGGTCCACATCGACATTCCCGGCAACCACGGTGATGGCCGCTACTCGTACATCCGGGGCACGCAGCGCCATGATCAGCGCAACGGCGTCATCCGAGGCAGTGTCAGTGTCGATCAGAAATGTTCGCGCCACGCGCGACAGCATAGCAGATGGTCCCCGCGCGCGTTGACTTGTGGCGTGTGGGAAAGAAGTGTACAGTTACACGTTTTCCGGGAGACCTCATGTTCACACCGCCGACATTTACGATTGCGCTGTTGATGATGATTTCCAGTGCCATCTGCTGGGGCTCGTGGGCCAACACCTATAAAGGCGTCAAGAATTATCGTTTTGAACTCTTTTACTGGGACTACGCGGTCGGCATCTTTCTGATCTCTCTCGTGCTCGCGTTCACAATGGGCAGCACCGGGCACGATGCTTCGAGCTTTCTGAACAACGTTCATGGTGCCGATGGCAAGAACATTCTCTCTACCATGGTTGGGGGCGCGATTTTCAATCTGGCGAATCTTCTTCTGGTGGCCGCGATCGATATGGCCGGGCTGGCCGTTGCCCTGCCAGTTTCGATTGGAATTGCGCTCGTCGTCGGAACGGTGCTGAACTACATCCTGCAGCCAACGGGCAGCCTCCTGTTTCTGTCACTCGGAGTCGCGTGCGCGTTGATCGCCGTGGTCCTCGACGGAAAGGCATTCGGAAGCATCCCGGGCGCGCACACTGCTTCGCGCAAGAGCATCGTGATCTGCGTTGTCTCGGGCGTGCTCATGGGACTTTGGAGTCCGTTTACAACCTATGGCACAACTCGCGGCAACGCTTTGACGCCTTACAGCTCAGTGGTCTTCCTGACGTTTGGAGCGCTGCTTTCGTGTTTTATCTGGAACGTGATTTTTATGTACAAGCCACTGGCGGGAGAACCCGTCGGGTTTGGCGGATTTTTCCGCGGACCGGCGTCTGGCCATTTATTGGGCTTGCTCGGCGGAATCATCTGGGGAGTAGGAACGATGTTCAACGTGGTCGCAGGAAAATCTGCGGGCTTTGCGATTTCGTATGCAATCGGGCAATCCGCACCGATGGTCGGCGCTCTCTGGGGCATTTTCGCGTGGAAGGAATTCAAAGGTGGCGGTACGAGCGCCAAGGTCTATCTCACATTCATGTTCGTTTTCTACGCGCTGGCGATTTTGCTCGTTGCACACGCCAACGGATAGCTGGACGCGTCACCCGTTCGCGAATTTCTTTTACTTCCCTTTGATGCGATTCACGAACAGCCGCAGGAAGCGGTCCGCGTCGGAAGCGAGACACACACGAGAGTTCGACTTTAATTCCTCCAGGCCGTCGATCTCGTAGTGGTCGCCATGCAGGACGTTCTTCTCGTCATATCCCATGCGGTTGGCAACGGTTTCGCCGCGCGTAAACTCGCCTTTCGTCTCTACGTCCACATGCATGTCTTTCAGCGTAACCAGGCTTGCATCGACGACGGTCGCGACCGCCAGCGGATCATACATCGCGGCTCCCTGGTACCCGCTCTTTTCCGATCGCGTCACATAAAAATCGGCCAGCTTGTAGACGAAGTCGCTCTCCGGTCCATGACTCGCTTGCAATTCGGCAAGATGCTTGCGCGTTATGATCGTGCGCTCTCCGACATCGGAGCCGATCATCGTCACCATCCATCCTGCGTTGAACACAATCGCGGCCGCATCGGGATCGTTGTAGATGTTCGCTTCCGCGGCGCCATTGACGTTGCCTCCGGTGATCGAACCACCCATGATCACGACGTCTTTGACGAGCGGAACAATCGAGGGATCTTTCGAGACGGCCAACGCGATATTGGTGAGCGGACCGACGGGAATCAGCGAGATCTCGTGCGGATATTTGTGGACGAGTTCGATGATCAAATCGGGGCCAAACCGCGGATCGGCTTTGCACTTCGACGCCGGCAGTTCTACTCCCGCCAAGCCGTTTGGACCATGCCAGTACTGCGCGGTGATTAGCTTCTGATTGAGAGGATGCTCCGCTCCTCCGGCAACCAGAACGTCGCAACGTCCCGCAAGGGAAACAATCTTCAGCGCGTTTTCCAGTCCTTGCTTGCCTTCGATGTTGCCAGGGACAACAGTCAAAGCCTCCACCTTGAGCTCGGGTGAGTTCAATGCCAGGAGAATCGCCATGGCGTCATCGACGCCGGGATCGGTGTCGATGATCACGCGCTGTGTAGCGGCTGATGCGGAAACCGCGATAAGGCAAAACAGGAAAGCCAGGACAAAGGGCGACAGCGAAACCGAGCGCTTCACGAAAGTTCCTTCGGATGGATTTTTCAAACAGAGAATTCTAAAGCAACATGCCGGCGATGGAAGCCGACATCAGATTCGCCATGGTTCCGGCCAGCATGGCGCGGAAGCCAAGGCGCGCTAACTCGCCTCTTTTGTTCGGAGCCAAAGCTCCGATGCCGCCAATCTGAATTCCAATCGAGCTCAGATTCGCAAACCCACAGAGCGCAAAGGTGGCAATGGTAAACGAGCGCGGATCCAGTGCCGCTCTTTGAGGCCCCAGCATTGAGAAAGCTACAAGCTCGTTCAGCACCATCCTGGTTCCCAGCAAGTTGCCGATGATCGCGCAGTCCCGGCTTGGAATGCCGATAACCCATGCCACAGGCCAGAAGATGTAGCCGAAAATCTGCTCCATGCTTTGCGGAAACCAGTGTATGTGCGCGTGGATACCGCCGAAGATCCCGTTGAGCAGGGCAATCAGCGCAAGGAAAGAAATCAGCATCGCTGCGATATTCAGTGCGAGGTATAAGCCATCGGTTGTTCCGCGAGCGATTGCTCCAAGAAGATTTTCTTCTTTCTCGGTCTTTTCTTCGTCCGAGCTCATGATCACTTTGCCCGCGGTCTTTGCCTGTTCGGTTTCGGGCACGAGCATCTTAGCCATCAGTAGCGTACCGGGAGCAGTCATGATGACCGCGCTGAGCAAGTGTTTCGGGTCGATCCCAAACGAAATGTAGGCCGCCATGATTCCGCCAGAGACATGAGCCATGCCGCTCGTCATCACTGTCATCAACTCGGAACGCGTCAAATCGGGCAGGAAGGGGCGGATGGTCAACGGCGCTTCGGTCTGTCCCATGAAGATGCTGGCCGCGACGTTAAGGGATTCGGCTCCACTTGCTCCCATCACGCGTGTCATCACCCAGGCGAAAATCCGAATGATGATCTGCATGATCCCGAAGTGATAGAGAACGGCGAAAAAGGCGGCGATGAAAATAACCGTCGGCAGAACACCGAAGGCAAAGTATCCGAGTTGAGAGCCGGGCTTGGCCAGATCGCCAAACACGAAGTGCGATCCGGCATAGGCGTAGCTCAAAAGTCGCGTGACAGCGTCTCCAGCGGCCTGAAATGCACGGCGTCCGTAGTCGATCTTTAGCACGAAGACTGCGAAGAGAAACTGGAGTCCAAGGCCCCACGCGAGAGTCTTCAGTCGGATCGCGCGTCGATTTGTCGAAAAGATGTAGGCCAGCCCTACGATCGTGATCAGGCCAAGAATTCCGGTGAATCGTCCCATCAGTGTTTCTCCCCTGACTTTCCGATAACTCGATGGATCAACGGCCTCTTCGTTTTCGGAGCGGCAGCCTCGATCTGACAACTCGCTTCGATCAATTGCCGCGCCCGCTGCGCACGGGCTTCATCGTTGTAGTAAACAGTAGCAAGCGATTCGCCGGCCGAGACTTTGTCTCCGACTTTCCTATGCAGCACGATCCCGACCGCTGGATCGACCGAGTCTTCCTTGCGCTCGCGCCCACCGCCAAGAATGACGCAGGCAGTGCCAATCTGCTCGCACTGCATGGCCGACACATATCCCGACTTTGTGCTCTGGACCTGTATCGTGTGCTGCGCTTGCGGAAGCCGCTTGTAGTCATCGATCACTCCGGCATCTCCACCCTGGAGCTTGATCATCTGCCGGAAGCGTTCCAGCGCCTTGCCCGACGCGATCAGTTCTGCGCTTTTCTGCTTTCCTTCCGCGACGGATTTTGCAGCGTGTCCGAGATAAAGCATCCACCCACCAAGATGCAGGCACAGTTCGCGAAGATCCTCTGGACCATGGCCCTTGAGCACGTCGATGACTTCTACGACTTCGAGCGCGTTTCCGATCATGTTGCCCAAGGGTTGATCCATGTCGGTGATAAGAGCGACAACTTCCTTGCCCATACGTTCGCCGGTTTCAACCATGAGTTCGGCGAGAAAGGCCGCGTCCTTCTCGCTTTTCATGAACGCGCCGGAACCGGTCTTCACATCGAGGACGAGCGCATCGATTCCCTCGGCAAGCTTCTTGCTCATGATAGAAGCGCAGATCAGGTAGGGACTTTCGACGGTTCCAGTCACATCGCGCAGCGCATAAAGCTTACGGTCAGCGGGCGCGATCTCTGCGGTCTGCCCGATCATGGCGCAGCCGCACGTGTCGAGCACGCGCCGGAATTCCGATACAGGTAGATTCACATTGAAGCCGGGAATCGCTTCGAGCTTATCGAGTGTGCCGCCGGTATGCCCCAGGCCGCGGCCGCTGATCATCGGTACCGCAACGCCTGCTTCCGCAACGAGCGGCGCGAGCACCAGCGACGTTTTGTCGCCGACGCCGCCAGTGGAATGCTTGTCGACCTTCCTCGCCGGCAGTGAGGACAGGTCGAGGACCTCGCCAGAACGCAGCATCGCATCGGTGAGCGCAGCAGTTTCCGGACGCGTCATACCGCGCAGCAGGACCGCCATCAGCCACGCCGACACCTGATAGTCGGGAATGTCACCGCGGGTGTACGCCCCCACCAGGCCCTCGATCTCTTCGCGCGACAATTCGACCGCATCGCGCTTCTTGCGGATGACGTCAATCGCGCGAAATGTAGGCGGCACAGATTTCGGCTGGCTCACTTGAGGCGGAATCCTTCGGGAAGAAGTTCGGTGATGTGGGCCTGCTTCGGGCCGTTGGCACCCTGAAAAAATACCGTCGCATCGGGCCCGAATTCATAGATGACCTGGCGGCAAGCTCCGCAGGGCGAACACGCGACACCGTGATCATTTGTTACGGCGACAGCCTGAATTTCGATCGCCGGACCCAGTTCAGCTACTGCGGTGAAGATCGCGGTCCGCTCAGCGCAATTTGTCATGCCGTACGAGGCATTCTCTACATTGCACCCGGTGAACATTTTGCCGTTCGTCAGAAGAATCGCCGCGCCCACGTGGAAATTTGAGTAAGGAGCGTGGGCGTTCTTCATCACTTTCGTAGCGGCCGCCTCCAATTTCTTCCGCACATCTGCGGACGGAACCGGCTTCTTAGCTTTGGAATGCGGCATGGGGACTCGTAGTCGCGCCTGGGACTTAAGAATCGGCGACATTGTAAACCCTAGCTCACAGTTTTCGTCAGCAACTCGCCTTGCCCGGCGCACTGCCGTACAATTGCAACTCAACAGGGCGTTCTCGAGGGTGAGAGCGGCCACTAGAAGGCTTTTTGTCCAAATGTCAGTCGATCAACAGCGTCCGGATCTCGCGCGCCCTGCGGCACACGCCGATCCTTACCAAGCCAACGCTATCGCCGCGCTCAAAGGCCGTGCTCTCCTCGCCAACAAAGGTATCCCGCTCGACATGAACTGGGTGCGCGAAGTGTGCGTCAACACCAGCGCGGTTGAGCGGCGCGCGCAATCGCAGGCCGCCCGCCGTACCGTGAAAAAAGAATGGCAGGCAGCGTGGCTTCTCCGCGCGATCTCCTGCATGGATCTCACTACGCTTTCCGGGGATGACACGGATGAGCGCGTGCGCCGTCTCTGCGCCAAAGGCCGGCATCCGATTCAGCAGGAAGTAGTCGAGAAGCTTGGAATCCAGGAACTACATATCAAAGTCGCAGCCATTTGCGTGTATCACACTTTTGTCGAGACGGCCCTCCACGCTTTGGAGGGTAGCGGCATTCATGTCGCGGCGGTTTCAACCGGATTCCCAGCAGGACTCTCTCCGCTGTCGGAACGGGTGGCAGAAATTCGCCGCTCGATCGAGGCCGGCGCGCACGAAATCGATGTTGTGATCACGCGCGCCCACGTTTTCGGTGGACGATGGCAAGCGCTCTACGACGAGATCGCCGAGTTTAAACAGGCCTGCGGCTCGGCACACATGAAGGTCATCCTGGGCACGGGTGATCTACTTACGCTTCGCAACATCGCGCGCGCCAGCGTCGTCGCGATGATGGCCGGTGCGGATTTCATCAAGACCTCGACAGGCAAGGAGCCGACCAACGCGACGCTTCCTGTCAGTCTGGTAATGATCCGTGCCATTCGCGAGTACGCGCAACAGACCGGCATGGCAGTGGGATTCAAGCCTGCCGGAGGCATTCGCACGGCGAAGCAGTCACTCGATTGGCTCGCGTTGATGAAGGAAGAATTAGGAGATTCGTGGCTGCGAGCGGAAATGTTCCGCTTCGGCGCGAGTGGATTGCTGGGAGATATCGAGCGCCAATTGGACCACTTCGCGACCGGGCGGTACTCGGCAGAGTATCGCCATCCCATTGCGTAACGAACTGCATTTGCCAGAACTGGCCGAGGGCTCATGAGCATCGCAGAAAAATTCGTCAGCATGGAGTACGGACCGGCTCCCGAGGATCCGAAAGAAGCGTCTTTGTGGTTGGAGCGCCATAATCGTCAATTCCAGCTCTTCATCGGTGGAGCATGGCAAGCTCCCACAGCGGGAGAATATTTCGACACGCTCGATCCATCGACGGGCGAGAAGTTGGCTAGCATTGCTCAGGGAAGCTCGGCCGACGTTGATGCTGCCCTCAAAGCAGCACGCGGGGCTTCCGGTAAATGGCGTGCACTCACTCCTCACGTTCGCGCTCGCTATCTTTATGCGCTGGCTCGCTTGATTCAAAAGCATTCCAGACTCCTCTCGGTTCTCGAAACGATGGACAACGGTAAGCCGATCCGCGAGAGCCGCGACATCGATATTCCGCTGGTTGCCCGCCATTTCTACCACCACGCCGGCTGGGCGCAGCTGCTCGATCAGGAATTTCCCGAGTACGAACCGTGCGGCGTTGTCGGACAGGTTATCCCGTGGAACTTTCCATTGCTGATGCTGGCATGGAAGATTGCTCCCGCGCTCGCGGCGGGCAATACGGTTGTTCTGAAGCCGGCGGAATTCACTCCACTCACGGCTTTGGCCTTCGCCGAACTCTGCACTGAAGCTGGACTTCCTGCGGGCGTCGTTAACATCATCACGGGGGATGGCCGTACGGGCGAGGCCTTGGTGAAGCATCCCGATGTCGACAAGATTGCTTTCACGGGTTCAACCGAGGTTGGACGCGCCATTCGCGGCGCAACCGCCGCTAGTCACAAAAAGCTTTCGCTCGAGCTTGGCGGAAAATCTCCGTTCATCATTTTCGAAGATGCCGATCTTGACAGTGCGGTCGAAGGACTCGTCGATGGCATCTGGTTCAATCAGGGACAAGTATGCTGTGCGGGTTCGCGATTGCTGATGCAGGAAAGCATCGCCGAGGTCCTGATTTCCAAAATCCGCGACCGCATGAGCACGCTGAGAATTGGTCCTCCACTCGACAAGGCGATCGACATTGGTGCCATCGTCGCGCGCGTACAGCTCGATCGCATCACGCGAATGGTCGAGCAGGGAGTGGCGGAAGGCGCTACCTGCTGGCAGCCGCAAGTGGCATTGCCGAAAAACGGATTCTTTTACCCGCCGACGCTTCTCAGCAACGTGCATCCCACGTCGATCGTTGCGCAACAGGAAATCTTTGGACCGGTGCTCGCCGCGATGACCTTCCGCACACCGCACGAGGCCGTGGAACTTGCGAACAATACCGTGTACGGGCTGGCTTCCTGCGTTTGGAGCGAGAACATCAACGTTGCCCTCCACGTTGCCGCGCAGATTAAAGCTGGGGTCGTGTGGGTCAATTGCACGAATCTGTTCGACGCCGCCTGCGGCTTCGGCGGATATCGCGAGAGTGGATACGGCCGTGAAGGCGGGCGTGAAGGCATGTTGGAATACATGGAGCCGAAATGGTTCAAACATGCCGCCAAGTTGCCGGCTTCAACAACTCCGGCAGCGCTTCCTGAAGAAAACGAAACAGAAACAAGCACGCCGTCGATCGACCGGACAGTGAAGCTGTATATCGGCGGGAAGCAGGCGCGCCCCGATTCCGGCTACAGCATGGAAGTTCGATCGCCTGACGGAAAGCTCCTCGGCGAAGCGCCCCTCGGCAATCGCAAAGACATTCGTAACGCAGTGGAAGCTGCGCACAAGGGTGCAGGTTGGGCTAAAACCACAGCTCACAACCGAGCGCAGGTGCTCTATTACTGCGCAGAAAATCTTGCTCTGCGCCGCGAGGAAATTTCTCATCGTCTCGCGGCGGTCGTTGGCGAGAAACAAGCCGCCGCTGAAGTTGATCTCGGAGTTCAGCGCATCTTCACGTATGCCGCGTCGGCTGACAAGTTCGACGGTGCCGTTCACAATCCGCCCTTCCGCAATATCGCGATCGCCATGAATGAACCGATCGGCACTGTTGGCGTGATCTGCCCTGCAGATGCTCCACTGCTTGGTTTTTTGTCGCTGGTCATGCCGTTGCTCGCTGTGGGAAATACTGTCGTAGCCGTTCCCTCTGAGAGATATCCCCTTATCACCAGTGATCTTTATCAGGTGTTCGATACCAGCGATTTACCCGGCGGCGCATTGAATATCGTCACAGGCTACGTCTCGCAGTTGCTCAAGACTTTGGCCGAGCACGACGATGTTGACGCGATCTGGTGCTACGGCGATGATGCCACCGTCGCGTCGGCGAAAGCGATGTCGACCGGAAACCTGAAGCAGGTCTGGACCAACGAGGGCCGGATCATTGACTGGTTCGACCCTAGGTTCGGCGAGGGACGCTGGTTCCTCGAACACGCGACCCAAGTGAAAAATATCTGGGTGCCCTACGGGGAATAGATTAGGGCTCATTCCCAATCTGCACAATTAGCCTTGCAATCTCGCCAATGCAGGCCATCTGTTGCTTTTGCTCCGGACCGGAGCTACGATATCGCCACTCATATCGCCCGGATTCATTCTCTCTTGAACATTTGTTTACCCAAGGAGGAAAAATGGGCATCGCAGTTTCTGCGCACATCGATTCGCACGTCGCGGAGTTCATTGGCCAGACACGAAAGATGTTGATCAATGGCCAGTGGGTCAACTCCGTGTCGGGCAAGACGTTTCCCACGTACAACCCGGCAACCGGTGAGGTGCTGGCGCAGGTTGCGGAAGGCGGCCGCGCCGACATCGACCTTGCCGTGAAAGCCGCGCGCCATGCGTTCGACAATGGACCATGGCGGCGCATGACGGCCTCCGAGCGAGGACGCCTCGTCTGGAAGCTCGCCGATCTGCTCGAACAACACACCGAGGAATTCGGATATATCGAGAGTCTTGACAACGGCAAGCCCCTCAACATCGCGAAGGCTGCCGATGTCCCGCTCGCTGTGGATCTCCTCCGCTACATGGCTGGCTGGGCGACCAAGATCGAGGGCAACACACTTCCGCTGAGTGTTCCTTACACGCCTGGCGCGAAATATCTTGCCTACACTTTGCGCGAGCCCGTCGGCGTCGTCGGTCAGATCATTCCCTGGAACTTCCCGCTGCTCATGGCCGCATGGAAGCTGGGCCCCGCGCTCGCCACAGGATGCACGGTCGTACTGAAACCTGCGGAGCAGACGCCCCTTTCGGCGCTTCGACTCGGCGAATTAATTATGGAGGCCGGCTTCCCGGAAGGCGTCGTCAACATCGTTCCTGGATACGGCGAAACTGCCGGCGCGGCGCTTGCCGCCCATGACGACGTCGACAAGGTCGCGTTCACAGGCTCGACGGAAGTCGGCAAGCTGATCGTCCACGCAGCCGCCGGAAATTTGAAGAAAGTTTCGCTCGAACTGGGAGGCAAGTCGCCGAACGTCGTCTTCAAAGACGCGGACCTCGACGCCGCTATCTCCGGATCCGCCAGCGCCATCTTCTTCAATCACGGCCAGTGTTGCTGCGCCGGTTCCAGACTCTATGTCGAGAAATCGATCTTCGACCAGGTCGTGGAGGGCGTCGCCGAACAAGCTAAGAAGATCAAGGTTGGGTCCGGCCTTGACCCAGAAACGCAGATGGGACCGCTGGTTTCAGAAGAACAGCTGAATCGCGTTTGCGGCTATCTGGAGTCCGGCTTCTCCGAAGGCGCGAAGGCTGTCGTTGGCGGACACAAGGCCGGCGATCGCGGGTATTTCGTCGAACCCACCGTTCTCGTCGACGCGCAAGAAAACATGAAGGTCGTGCAGGAAGAGATCTTCGGGCCTGTGGTGGCAGCCATGCCATTCACGGATCCCGAGGAGATCATCCCGCGCGCGAACGACAGTGCCTACGGTCTCGCTGCCGCCGTGTGGACGCGTGACATCAGCAAAGCACACCGCATGGCTGAGCAACTTCGCGCTGGAACAGTGTGGATCAACTGTTACAACATCTTCGACGCAGCGATGCCGTTCGGAGGTTACAAGCAATCCGGCTGGGGACGTGAGATGGGACACGACGTCCTGAATCTTTACACCCAGACAAAGGCAGTCTGCACTAGACTCGCCTGAGACAAGCGAAACAAAAAGGACGGTGGCCGCAGCCACCGTCCTTGTTTTAGGCCCATCCTATCTCTCCATCAATAAGACTTTCTCCGCGTCATCCACCTCGGTCAGTTTTACCTCGATCACTTCGTTCGTCGTGGTCTGCACGTGGCGTCCGACATAGGTCGCTTCCACCGGGATCTCGCGATGGCCGCGATCAATCAGCACACAGAGCTGCACTCGGCGTGGGCGTCCATGCGAAAACAAGGCATCCAGTGCGGCACGAGTCGTGCGGCCTGTGAAAAGCACGTCATCGACCAGCACGATGTTTTTGTCCTCGATTTGAAATCCGATTTCTTTCTCCTGCACGACAGGCTTAGGACCGAGCGTCGACAGGTCGTCGCGATAGAACGTAATGTCCAGCGTGCCTACCGGGACGTCGGCATTCTCGATTCGGGTGATGATCTTGCCCAACCGCTCGGCGATCGGAACTCCCCGGCGCCGGATGCCGACGAGTCCGAGCCCTTGCACGCCGCCGTTCTTTTCGACGATCTCGTATGCAAGCCGCACCAGCGTTCGCTCGATCTCCGACGCGGACATCAATTGCGCCTTCTGGCGAAGTCCTGTCTTCTTGGAATTCTTTACGCTCATTCGATGTATGCCTCGTGCCTGCAAAGCCGGCTACTCACTGTAGTCAACGCGGCTCGAACTGGTCAAGCACACGCACGCCAAGGAATCGAGAGAAGCGATTGGAAGCAGGCTACGATTTCGTTGCAGGGTTCGAGTGAGAGGAATGTACGCTGATTTCCTGCGATGCGCCACGCTCGTGACATAGCGTACGCACCATGCGTGACAGAGGGGGGGTGGCTTCTTTCACCGCCGAAAGCGTGATTGCCTCGGGGTTGCTCATTGCGCCGTCGGCCGGGACAATTCCAACCGCCTGGTTGCGGCCGAGGGCCTTGGCACGATAGAGAGCAGCATCGGCAAGAATGATCGACTCCTCGGCGCAGAGCGCTTCGTACCCGCCTCGACTCCACGGGTAGGCTGCCCATCCGATCGAGCAAGTTTTCCTGACGGATATTCCCTGCCCCAGATCGAATGGGTCCGCTGCCATGATCTCCAGTACGCGGCTGCAGAATGCCGGTGTCCCGGAAGGGTCTGTCGATCGACTCATGATGAGGAACTCTTCTCCTCCCCAACGTACCAGCACATCGGACTTGCGAACGACCGTGGACAACCTCTGCGCCACCAGCTGCAGCAGCCGGTCGCCGGCGGCATGTCCATGAATATCGTTCACTTCTTTGAAGAAATCCATGTCGACCATGATGAAGACCAGGTCGCGGTGATCGATCTTCTTGGCTTCGCTGTCGAGCGCGCGCTGGTAGTTGCGCAGAACCTGCTCGGCTTCCGATGTCAGAATTTCCTCAAGGTAGCGGCGGTTCCATATGCCGGTCAGGGCGTCGGTAAAGGAAATTTCCTGCAGTTCCAGGTTCTTCCGCTGCAGTTCAAGACTATGCCAGCGCAGCGACTGCTCCTTGGACTCGAGTTCGTCTTTCAGGCGGCACATCTCATCGAGGTTATGCCGCGACAGACGGAGCAGGCTCAAGAGTTCCTGATCCAGCAAATGCTGCTTCAGAAACACGAGTACGCCCATCACGAGCATGACTGCAATCGTGAGCAGCAGCCGGAACGTCCGTACCGCCTTGGGTACCTCGCCGAACTGCGCCCAGGCCACCATCAGCGGCGTCACGAACACAGCAACCATCGCCAAACGGGCCTTCCATATTCCAAAACCACGCACCGCGCTCGCGCTGCTTTCTTCCGTCTCCGCCTCGCGCGCCATGAATCCGATGCGGACAAACCACGCCATCGATGCAACCAGAGAAACGTCGAACAAGCTGCCGGTGTAATACAGGTGCAGATCGATTGCCTCGCTGGCGGCCAGCGATCCGACGCAATACAGCAGCGATGCCCCGAAGAGGTGAAAGTAAATGTCGCGCCACGTGCCGCGACTGCGCCGCCAAACCAGGAACAACCCACCGGCCAGAACGAGTTGCTCACAGACATACAGCAAGTCGAAACTCCGCCCATAAACTGCTTCCGACAAATGCACATACTGCCAGGGAATCACGACAAATAGATAAAGGAAGAGCCACCACGTCATCAGGAGGGCAAAATCAAGGGTTCCAACACGAATCGCGCGGTCGTCCTGTTGCAGGTGCGGCTGGATCGCCACTGCCGCCATCATGGGTACGACATGCAGAAAGAGAACGACGTCGCCGATGAACGGATTCGGAGCCTCATGGCGCAGGAATACCTCGATATACGTCCACAACACCTGGGAGAACAACCACATGCCCAGCCCAAGACACATCAGCGCCCAGAAGAGCCGGGCTTTTTGCGAGGCTACCCGAATGTTGGCGGCAAATCCGAGCACCGCGCACAGCAAAACCAGGTTTTGAAGGATGTCTCCGAATGCCGTCAACGCGAACCCGCGAGGCACAAACAGGCTCACCAGGACGTGCACGCACACGAGCGCGCAGATTCCAACGGTCCACTTCCGCCCGCTCTGAAGCGCAGCACTCCCCACGCTCCAGATTGTATGATTTCACCTCGGGACCATTCGCGTTACTCCGGTAATCAGACGAAACGGGAAGCCCTCGTTACCGGAGGGCCGCCAGGAACTGCTGCACAAACCGGTATACATCCTGATACGTGTTATAGAGAGGGATTGGAGCGACACGATATGTATCGGGTTCCCGCCAGTCGCCAATGACTCCGTCGGAAATCAGCTTGTCGCAGACGGCCCGTCCGTTCGGCCGCAACCGAATCGACAGCTGAGCACCGCGCCGGCTTTCCTCAGGTGGGGTCACGATCGAAAATTTCGGTGAGGCGTGCTGTTGCAGCAGAAATTCAAGGTATCCCGTCAACGCGACGCTCTTGGACCGAAGCCGATCCATGCCCGCCTCCGAGAATATCTCCATTGATGCCCGCAGAGGAGCCATCGCGAAGATCGGAGGATTGCTCAACTGCCATCCTTCGGCTCCGGACATCGGATCAAACTTGGGTCCCATCTGGAAACGCGTGCTCTGGTCGTGCCCCCACCAACCTGTGAATCGTGGAATATCGAAGCTGTGCGCGTGGCGCTCGTGAACGAAACATCCGGCGACGCAGCCCGGTCCCCCGTTCAAATACTTGTAGCTGCACCACACGGCGAAATCTGCGCCCCAATCGTGAAGCCGTAAAGGAACGTTTCCCGCGGCATGGGCTAGATCGAATGCGACGACGCAGCCCTTGCGATGCCCAGCCTTCGCGATCTCCGCCATGTCGAAGAGTTGTCCGGTGACGTAGTTCACGCCTCCGATCATGACGAGAGCGATACTGTCACCCTCACGTTCGATCAAAGACTGAACGTCCTCATCGCGGACGTAGGACTCGCCCTCCCGTTGGGTCAATTCCAGCAAGGAGGTTTCAGGATTGAGCTCGTGAAAAAGTATCTGCGACTTCACCGCATACTGATCCGAGGGGAATGCTCCACCCTCGATAAGAATCTTGTGCCGCTTCGAAGTCGGCCGGTAGAACGACACCATCATCAAGTGCAAATTCACGGTGAGCGAGTTCATGACAACGACTTCCTGCGGCTGAGCTCCAACCAGCTCCGACGTCTGCTCAGTCAGTAGTCGGTGATATGGCATCCACGGATTTTTCCCGTGAAAGTGTCCCTCCACTCCCAGCTCGGCCCAATCGCGTAGTTCTTGCTCAATGAAGGAGCGCGCAGCCCTCGGCTGTAGTCCAAGAGAATGCCCGGAAAGGTAGACGGATTCGCTGCCATCATTCTTCTTAGGAATAAAGAATCGCTCGCGAAAATGCGCCAAAGGATCTTGCGAATCCATGTCACGAGCGAATTCTTCTCCCAACTCGAATTTGCGCATGGTCAGGAGTGCTCCAGTGGCACCAGTTCTCTACGTATCAACTGGTCCGCTTTGTGCCAATCGAGGTCCTCGAGCCGCTCGATTCCGTCGCAGAGCTCGGTGAGCATGCGATCTTGCACCTGTCCCCGTTGCAAGGCGGTGGCATACGGGACGCGATGAAAAGTAACCATTGCGTATTTCGGAACGAAGATTCCTGGGTACTTTGCTTCCAGCGCCAGATCCACCTTCTTGCGGAACAGGAATCTCGGATCGGCGACGCGGTCACGCATCTCAACGAAGTTCTCCACTGCAAGATCCGCAATCGCGTCCGTGTTCACCTTCCTCGCTTTCTCAAATTGGCGAAAGACCTCAGCCCAGTCCGCGCCGAGGCGGTCGATCAGTTCCAGCAAAACGGTGCAGTCCTCAAATCCGCAGTTGATGCCTTGCCCGAAGAAAGGGACGATCGCATGAGCCGCATCGCCGAGCAGCAAGGCCCGCCCCTCTACGTGCCACGGCGCGCACTTGATCGTCACCATCGCACCAGTGGGATTTTCCGAAAAGTTCGTGGTCAATGTCGGCATGAGTGGAACTGCATCAGGAAATCGGTCATTGAAGAACTTCGTAACCTGTGTGTCGCTGGTCAGCTGTGCAAAGCTGTCCGGCCCTTCGAACGGCAAGAACAGAATGCACGCAAAGGTCCCGTCCACATTCGGAAGTGCGATCAGCATGTAATTGCCGCGCGGCCAAATGTGCAGCGCATCCGCATCCAGTACATGCTTTCCTTCCGGACCTGCCGGAATCGTCAGCTCCTTGTATCCGTAGTCAAGATACTGCTGCGAGAAGTTGAAGCGCGAGCGCCTCAGCATCTCGGCGCGAATCGCGGACGCGGACCCGTCGCAGCCGATCACAACACTAGCCTCAACCTGGCTCTCCTGCCTCGTTGCTTCGTCTCGCAAGCGGATCGTCCCAGATTTCAGATCGATCCCTCGGCATCGCTGCTGAAAATGGAACTTCACGCCGTTCGCCTCAGCCGCATTCATCAGCGCGACATTCAGGTCGGCCCGCGAAATCGAATTGATGACCTCCGAATCGTCTTTGCCGTAGGGCTGAAACGTGAGTTCCGACTTCGTCGAATGCATCATCCTGCCGCGCACCGGCACGATGATGTCCTGCATTTGTGCCCACAACCCCGCCTGCTGAAGCGCATAGATCCCGCGCGTCGAGATGGCGAGGTTGATCGATCGCCCCGCGCTGATGGGCACCCGCCGCATGTCGGGACGCCTCTCACAGATCTCAACGTCGAAGCCACGCTTCGCCAGTTCGAGTCCAAGCAAGGGCCCGTTGAGGCCTGCTCCAATCAGCGTGATCTTTTCTCGCTTGTGATGCATTGTCGGATGAGGAAGAACTATTCTGTGAGCAGCGTCCGGGCTTCCCACAGTTCGGGGAAGAATTTCTTATCGAGCGTCAACTTCAGGTAAGACGACCCGGCCGAGCCACCTGTCCCCATGCGGGTTCCGATGACCCGTTCGACGAGTTGAATATGGCGTAGTCTCCATCCGACCACCAGTTCGTCGAATTCCGTGAGCCGTTCGCAGACATCGATCCAGTGCCGGTACTGGTGCTCTTCCTTATAAAGCGAGAGCACCGCACGCGCTCTGGCCTGAAAACGTTCCTGTTCAGAAGCACTTTCTTTGATCTGCAGTTTGCCCAACGCCCGAAGCGCCCCGAAAAACACCTCATGCAGAGAAGGTTCGCGCAAACGCCTCGCCAGTTGCGCGTGCGCCTCGGGCGTCGGGCGGTGATAGCGCAACATCTTCTCGTCTTTGAGTCCGCACAGAAATTCCAGTTCGCGAAATTGTTCCGACTGGAATCCGCTCGCGGGTTCAAGTTTGCCGCGGAACGCCAGAAAGTGCGTCGGCAACATCGTCTCCAGGATCGTGAACTGCTCGATCAGCACTCGAGTGATTTCCGTGCAACGACGCAGCAGGCGGGCGGCTTCATAGACTTCGTCATGTGATGCCGGGTTTGTTCCGGCGGCGCTCAGATTCGCAACCACGGCATCCAGATCATGCAGCAGTTCCTTGAACCACAATTCGTACGTCTGGTGGACGATGATGAAGAGCAGTTCATCGTGATGCGGTGGCAACGACTGCGGACTTTGCAATTCGAGCAACTCGGGAACTTTCAAATACGAACTGTAGGTGAGCTGATCCGATCGCACCACAATTGGCGAAGCTGGCTTTTCTTTCGTCGAATCGTCGGCTTTTTTTAAGCGAAGAAACTCCTTCGCATTCCCCCCGAGCAACCGCTCCTTGCTTGCCGTGGACAAAGAGCTTGAGCGTATTAGCGACCCGATCCCATGTTCGCCGAGCGGAAACGGGTAGTCGGATCCGAGCATCACGCGCTCCGCTCCCATCGTCTCCACCAGAAACTGCAAGGCCCGCGGATCGAATACCGCCGAGTCCACCGAGAATCGGGTGAGATATTCGCTGGGCGCCAACTCGCATGCGCCGCGCGCTACCGGATGGTGACGCCACGCGTTCTCCAGTCTGCCGAGCAGGAAGGCGAAACTCCCCCCGCCGTGGGCAAAGCAGATTCGTAAGTTTTTTGGCAGTTTGTCGAACGCGCCGCCAAGGATCATTGCGACGATGCCGAGTTGCGTCTCCGCCGGCATGCCGACGGTCCACGGCATCATGTATTTCGGCATGCGCGACAGCCCGAGCATGTCCCAGGGATGCACCAGCACGGCTGCGCCTTCGCTCGCGCAGTGCTGCAGAAACGTCACGATGCCGGAATCATCAAGATTCTTTTCGCCGACGTGGTTTCCGATCTGCACACCCAGATGCCCCGCCCGCATGGAGCGCGTGAGTTCCTTGCACGCAGCATCCACATCCTGCAGGGGTACTTGGCACAGCGATTTCAAGCGGCCTTTGCCCTGAGAACACAGTTCGAGCGCAGCATCGTTGAACAACTGCGCACAATCGAGCGCATGTTCGATCGGACGGTCGTAGGCAAACAACACAGGCGTCGCTGAAATCACCTGCAGGTCAACGCCATCGCGATCCATTTCCTGCAGGCGGGCTTCCGGATCCCAGCACGCGGAATAGATGTGGCGAAAAAAACGATCGCCGACCATGATGTCGGCCTTTCCCGGCTCGGTGTGTTTGATCCACGGCCAGTCTGGTGTACCGTAGCGCGCCGCGAGATCGGGCCAGGTGCGCGGAAAAAAATGATTGTGAATGTCTATGACTCGCATCGTCACTGTTTGCCGGGATGAATTGCGCCGCAGTGTTTACACTTCCGAAGATTCTCATTGCCATAGAACTGCTCGAACAGAGGAGGCAGATCGCGCACAATACTCTTCAGCTTCACCTCGGCACGATGCACAAGTTGATGGCAATTCTGGCAATACCATTCGAACGCGTCGAGCGCTCCCTCGGGACGCGGCATCTCGACCACGACTCCGATGCTTCCCGCCTGCCGCTGCGGTGAATGCCGCATATGCTTGGGCAGGAGAAAAATCTCGCCTTCCTTGATAGGAACTTCAATTGGCGGCTTTCCCGGTGCCTCCATCAGTCGTAGGAAAATGTCTCCCCTCAACTGGTAAAAGAACTCCTCCGTTGGATCGTCGTGATAATCGCGGCGCGCGTTCGGGCCGCCCACCACGGTCACCATCATCTCGCCGTCCTCCCACACCTGCGCGTTCCCCACGGGAGGCTTGAACTTCTCTTTGTTATCTTCGATCCACTTCTGAAAATTGAATGCTTTCAGGTTCTTGATCGACGGCATAGCGTCTCTCCTATTTCTCCGGCTTATAAGCCATGGCCCGTATCTCAATCAGCAGATGCGGGTGAGGCAACTGATGTACCGCGACCGTGGTCCGGGCCGGCCCGCTGTTGTCAAAGTACTTCCCGTAAACTTCGTTGTAACCCGCGAAGTCATTCATGTTGACGAGATACGACGTGATCTCAACGACGTCCTCTAGGCCGGCGCCCACACTTTGAAGAATGTCCCGGATGTTTTCGATAACCGCGGAGGTCTGCGCACGAATGTCAAGATGTGTAGTGCCGAGCGCGTCGACTTCGGCTCCGGCGATGGAATTGTCTGGCCGCCGCGAACTCGTCCCCGACACAATCAGGAAATCACCGGCGCGCTTCACATGAGGATATTTGCCGCGCGGCGTCGCCTTTCCCTTGAGAACCTTACTTTCGGTTTTCCCCATGACGAGATTCGAGCGCTACAACCGGATACAGATGTTATTCAACTCGGAATAAAAGTCCAGTGAGTGCCTGCCGCCCTCGCGTCCAATCCCCGACAGCCCTACACCCCCAAACGCTGTTCGCAGATCGCGCAGGAACCAGCAGTTCACCCAAGTGATGCCGACATTCATCTGCTGCGCGACGCGGTGGCCGCGTTTCAAATTCGTGGTCCATACCGAGGCAGCCAGACCGTATTTCGTATCGTTCGCCATGCTGACCGCTTCCTCTTCGCTGTCGAACGGCGCAACATGACACACTGGACCAAAGATCTCTTCCTGCACGCAGCGCGCCGACTCCGCCAAGCCAGTATAGACGGTAGGCCGTACATAGAATCCCTTGTCGAGAGCGTTGCCAAATTGAGGAACATCTCCGCCGGTAATTGCGGTCGCGCCTTCTTCCTTTGCCAGGCGATAGTAAGACAAAACCTTCTCCCGATGCTGATTCGAGATGAGCGGGCCCATCTCGGTCGTCTTCTCCAGCGGCGATCCGATCTGTATCCTCTCCGCCTTCTTCTTCAGTCCGGAGACGAATCGATCGAAGATCGGACGCTCCACATACACACGCTCGGCGCAAAGGCACACCTGGCCTGTGTTCAGGAAGACAGCGTCGGCAACGCCGTCATTCGTTTCTTCAAAATCACAATCTGCAAAAATGATGGCTGCGTTTTTCCCGCCAAGTTCAAACGATACCGGCTTCACCGACGAGGCGACCGTTTTCATAATTGCGGCGCCGGTCTGGGATTCGCCTGTGAATGTCACCGCATTCACGTCCTGATGCTGAGTCAGAAACTCTCCCGCCGATCCGGGACCGAAGCCATGCACAACGTTGTACACGCCGTTTGGAATTCCAGCCTCCTGCATCGCCTCCGCAAGCAACGTGGCGGTTGCCGGAGTCTCCTCTGATGGCTTCACCACAACGGTATTGCCGCAAGCCAGCGCCGGAGCAACTTTCCACGTGAGCAGGAGTAAAGGAAGGTTCCACGGTGTAATGATCCCGACCACTCCCAGCGGTTTCCGGACTGCATAATTCAAAGCGCTCTTTCCATCGGGAGTTTCTGTCTGGAACGATTCCAGACTTGCAGTCTTGATGAGGTCGGCGAATACCCGGAAGTTCGCTGCCGCGCGCGGGACATCAAGTCGTGAAGCTAGTGCAACCGGCTTCCCGGTATCGGCGACTTCCGCCGCCACGAAGTATTCGAATCGCTTCTCGATTGCATCGGCGACCTTGTGCAGCCGCGCTGAGCGTTCCCTAACCGGTAATCGACCCCACTCATGAAGTAAGGCCCGCCGCGCAGCCTGCACAGCGGCGTCCACCAAGTCGTGATCCGCCTCGCTGACTTGGGCAATCACGCTCCCGTCCGCCGGATTCACATCGGCGAACTCGCGTGAGCCGCCTGTGAATTTCCCATCAACGTAGTTCTGGATTACCTTCACTTGGCGTGAACCCCGCGGCATCGTATCAGGCCCGCTTCCGGCGAAGCAATGCCCAGGAACTATGCGTTCCTCTCTTTCAAATATCGAGCTAGTGCGTCCTGCCACCCGGGCATTTCGATGCCATACCGGCGAAGGCTTGTTGCCGAGAGAACGGAATACGCCGGGCGCGGGGCCGGACGCGCCATCTTGTCGCTCGTCGTCGGTCGCACCTCAGTCGACAGCCCTGCGCCCTTGACAATCTCCCGCGCGAACTGGAACCAGGAACACTCGCCGCTGTTCGTGACGTGGACAATCCCGGAAGCGTCGTTGCGGCACAGTGCGATGATTCCGCGCGCCAGGTCGACCGAATACGTCGGCGATCCACGCTGGTCATTCACGACGTCCAATGCCGGCCGGGTCGCTGCCAGTTTTAAGATCGTGTCTGGAAAACATTTCCCACCGGTCCCAAAAAGCCAGGATGTTCTCGCAATACAACAATTCGGCAGAACTTCCATCAGACGAACTTCGGCTTCCGCCTTGGTTCGCCCGTACACGCTCTTTGGGTTTCTCGCATCCCCAGTCTCGTATGGAGACCCCTTCGTGCCATCGAACACATAATCTGAGCTGATGAAAAGCAGCCTCGCTCCAAGCGTCTTCGCTGCCTCGGCCACATTCACCGGCCCATCGCGATTCACCGAGAACGCGAGCTCGCGATTGCTCTCGCAACCATCCACATTGGTGTACGCAGCAGCGAGCACAACCCAATCGGGACGAACGTTGCCCAATCGTTCTCGAATCGCCTCCGCATCTCGGATATCCACGTCGCGCGAACCAAGGCCAACAACCTCATCGCCGGTCCACTCGCGCATGAGATCCTTGCCCAGCAGTCCTGTGGCCCCAAGTATCAGCACCTTCATCGATGGTAATCCCCGTTGTCTACGCGAACGTTTCGGCTTCGCGTAGCGCTCGTCCGCGCTGGTCTTTCACGGAGACAAGCGGCTCGCCGTCCAACTCCCATTCAATCTTCAGATCCGGATCGTTCCAAGCCAGGGTCCGCTCGTAGTCGGGTGCGTAGTAGTCCGTCGCTTTGTACAGCACATGCGCGGTGTCGGATGCAACTCGAAAACCGTGCGCAAATCCCGCCGGGATCCACAGCATCCTTTTGTTTGCTCCCGACAACCGCACCGCCTCCCACTTGCCGAACGTCGGAGAACTGCGCCTCAGATCAACCGCGACATCAAGGATCTCTCCGTCGGCGACGCGCACAAGTTTCCCCTGCACCTGCTGAATCTGGTAATGCAATCCACGCAAGACGTTCTTCGTCGAGAACGAATGATTGTCTTGCACAAACTGCTCTGCAACTCCAACTTCGGAGAAAACTCGTTCACTGTAGCTTTCGAGAAAGAATCCGCGCTCGTCGCCGAACACGCGCGGCTCCAGCACGAACACTCCGGGCAACGACGTTGCTATTTTCTTGATTGTTTCCATACGATGGGACTGCTCAGAATACTCTCTCGCGCAGAAGTTGCAGAAGGTACGCCCCGTAGCTGCTGTTCTTCATGCCGCTGGCAATCTGTTCGACCTGTTGCGCCGTAATGTACCCCGACCGGTAGGCGATTTCCTCCGGACACGCCACCATCAATCCTTGCCGTTTCTCGATTGCCTGGATGTAGAGTGCCGCATCCATCAGCGATTCATGTGTTCCGGTATCCAGCCATGCCATGCCTCGGCCCATAACGACGACTTCCAGTTGACCCTTTTTCAAGTACGCCTGGTTCACATCCGTGATCTCAAGTTCGCCGCGGGCACTTGGCTTCATTGATTTCGTGATCTCGACCACCTGACGGTCATAGAAATAAAGACCGGTCACGGCATACCGCGACTTCGGCTGCTTCGGCTTCTCTTCGATGCTCAAAGCTTTGCCGCTGCCGTCGAACTCAACCACTCCATATCGCTCCGGATCGTGCACCGGATACGCAAACACTCTGGCACCCTCAGTCTGGACCGAAGCTTCCCGCAGATCCTTCGCAAGGTCGTGTCCGTAAAAAATGTTATCCCCAAGAACAAGCGCGCATGGCGATCCACCGATGAACTTCTCTCCCAGCAGAAAGGCCTGCGCAATTCCCTCGGGACGCGCCTGCGCGCAATACTGCAATCTGATTCCGTATTGGCTTCCATCGTGCAGCAAATGCTGAAACTTCGGCAGATCCTCCGGCGTCGAGATAATCAGAATATCTCGAATGCCCGCGAGCATCAGGGTGCACAGCGGGTAATACACCATCGGCTTGTTGTAAACGGGCAGAAGACTCTTGCCCATCGCCTGCGTCACGGGATACAGTCGCGTCCCCGACCCACCCGCCAGAATGATTCCTTTGTACTGCATGCCGTCTTTCATCGTTGGATGATCGTACCTGCGGATCTTTCGGTTCTAGACAGAATAGTGCGTTGCGATCCACTGGCGATAACTCCCGCTGGTGACATCCCGCACCCACTTCTCATTCTCCAGATACCAGCGAACGGTTTTTCGTAAGCCGCTCTCGAAAGTCTCTTTGGGCCGCCATCCGAGTTCGCGCTCGATCTTGCGCGCGTCAATCGCATAACGCCGGTCGTGTCCCGGACGGTCCTTTACATAAGTGATCAGCTCTTTCCGTGGCTTTGAGCCAGGCAGCAACTCGTCCACCAACCCACAAATCTTCTCGACGATTACGATATTTGGACTTTCATTCCAGCCGCCGATGTTGTACGTCTCGCCCGGCCGCCCACGCTCCAACACAGTTCGGATCGCCTCGCAGTGATCCTCGACATACAACCAGTCGCGAACGTTCTTGCCGTCCCCATAAACCGGCAACGGCTTTCCATCGCGCGCATTCAGAATAATAAGGGGAATGAGTTTCTCCGGAAACTGAAACTGCCCGTAGTTATTCGAGCAATTGGTCGTCAGTGTCGGCAGCCCATACGTATGGTGATAAGCGCGCACGAGGTGATCTGACGCAGCTTTCGACGCCGCGTACGGACTGTTGGGCGCATACGGCGTCGTCTCCGAGAATGGCGGATCTTCTGGCGCGAGAGACCCATACACCTCGTCCGTCGACACGTGAAGAAATCGAAAACTGCTGCGTTCCGAATCCGGCATGGCCGTCCAGTATTCGCGCGCTTGCTCCAGCAGAGAGAACGTCCCGTTGATATTTGTCTGGATGAAATCGGCGGGGCCGCGGATGGACCGATCCACGTGGCTCTCGGCTGCAAAATGGACGATGGCGCTTGGCCGGAATCGCTCCAAAACCGATTTCACCTCGCCAGCATTTCCAATATCTCCCTGGACGAATTCATAGCGTGAATTATTCGCTACGTTCTCCAGATTGTGCAGATTGCCAGCGTAGGTCAACTTGTCGAAGTTAAGAAGGTAGGCGATTCCCTGCTGCATTTGCTGCAGGACAAAATTCGAGCCGATGAAGCCCGCTCCCCCAGTGACCAGAATCCGCTTATCCATCGATTTATCTCAAACCTCGATCAGCAGGGCCCCATCTCTCCAAAATGAACTTTTGATTGTAATAAAAAAGGACGGGTTTAGCCCGTCCTTCGAAGATTTCAATGTGCCACTTTCTATGCCCGTTAACCCACTTTTCGAGTCATGCCAACGTTCGCCGCCCCGATCCGAGCGTTAGGCTTCTTAGGACTTTGTCCGGCAGGCGCCCGCCCCATCACTTTCAGATACACTCTTTCGATCTCCTCGGCAATTTGGTCCCACTGGTATTGTTCCTCGACCTTCTGTTTGGCATTTCGCCCTGCAGCTTCGCGTATCGCCGGATTTGCAATCAGGAAACGAAGCCGCTCCGCCAGATCCGACGCATTACCCCGTTTGAACGTGAACCCAGCTCCGTCGACTGCTTCCCGGTTCTCCGGAACATCGCTTGTAAGCACGCACAACCCGGCCGCCATCGCATCCAGCAACGCCAGAGACAGACCCTCCATATGCGAAGGCAGAACAAAAATCATGGCGTTGGTCAGGAGTTCATCGAGAGTCGCCCCTGAGACCCAGTCGAGCATCCGGATTCTCTCGCTCGCATGAGTTCGCAACTCGCGGCTGTAGTCGTCGCAGTAGCTCGATGCTCCTGCCATCACGAGCTTCACATCCGTCTCGATCTGCTCGAAAGCCTCGACGAGAAGATGACAGCCCTTCTCCGGAGAAAAGCGCCCGAGGAAGAGCACGTACCGACCCGGCTGCAATCCCCATTCCAGAATCTTGCGCGGCTCTCGCCGTTCGCGCGGAATGCCTCCGTTCGGCACGTAGGAGGTCTCGACACCGTGCGCTTCGCGGTAGTGCTCCTGCAAAGTTCGCGAAACTACCATGGTTGCGTTCGGCAATCGTACCGACGCTAGCTCCCCGATCCGCAAAACTGCCGACGCCAAACGTCCCCATTTTCCTCGCTGCCAATCGAGTCCCTGCACGGTTACCGCAGTCTTGCTCCCGAAAATCCGTGGGATGAACGAAAACAGTGCCGGCCCGAGCGCGTGATAATGCACCACGTCATAGCGCTGCGTGACCGCATGAACAGTGCTCAAAATCGTATGAACTACGGTTTCGAGATGCTTGCTTCGGATCGTCGGTAATCTCACCAGCTTCATGCCGTTGTGCTCAGCAGACGGGGGCGTGAAGTAATTCCTGCAATACGCGGTGACTTCATGCCCCATCGCGGCCAAGCGCCGCCCGACTTCCTCGTAGTAGGCTTCGATCCCGCTGTATTTTGAAACCACGCCTCGGCCGCCAATAAACGCAATGCGCATGCTGGGCGCACTAGGTGCCAAAGAGAATGTCCGCGGTTCACTGGTGGGGACTGCAAATTGCTCTGTCATTGGCCGTATCGCCTTCTTCGAAATTAACTGCTGATAGATGGTCATCAGGATTTGGTAGTGATCTTCGGGCGTGTGCTGACGCGCCACAAATTCCCTGCCAGCCAAGCCCATCCGCTTCGCCCGCTCAGGGTCTGACGCGAGTTCCCGGATCCGCTTCGCCAGCTGATCGATATCCCCACATGAGTAGAGAAGGCCGGTCTGACCATCCCGCACCAGTTCCCGTCTTGATCCGCGATCCGACGCCACTACCGCCCGCCCCAGCGCGTACGATTCGAGAATTGTCTTGCCTAGCGTCTCGTACGCGTGGGACGGCATGATTGTGAATCGCGATCGAGCAATGAGGGCATCCCGCTCTTTGGCGTTGACATGCCCTACGAACTCGACGTTGTCCAATCCAAGTAAGGACGACAGCCGTTCCAGTTCTTTTCGCTTGGGGCCATCTCCCGCAACGATCAGGCGTAGTCCGGGATTCTCCCGCATCGCATAGACCAAGTCAGACACGCCCTTCTCGGCTGAAAGCCTTCCGAAATAGAGCACTGGACCGTCGCGATATCCATTGGGATCTGGCAGCGTCAGCACTTCCTGAAAATGAGGAAGCACCTCAAATTTCTTCGCATCCCAGTCATGCTCAACAAATTTATTGCGTACGAAAACACTGGGAGCGAGAAACTGATCGACGCACTTCTCGTACGTCTTCATCCAACGGTGCGTATATGCTTCCGCAACTAAAGCGGCTCGGGCGCCGACACCTGGATAACACTTTGACGGCAACGCACGCCAAAATGCTCCACTTTTGCAGTCTTCGCACGCCTCTCCGCCCGCGACCAGGTTGTAGCTCGGACAAAGCACCTTGAAGTCGTTGATGTGAAGCAACACCGGCACATGCTGCACCTTCAACTCCCACAAAATCGATGGCGAGAGGTGGTGATAGATATTCCGCACATGTGCCACATCCGGACGGAAATCTTGAATCATCGCGCGCATCTTCCGCCGCGCCTCGATTGAATAAACTGCGTGCGCTGCCTGTTTGACCTTCCCCCACGCGCTGGATTCCTGCTTGAAATTGATCGGCGTTACCAGGTGCTCGTCGTAGGGAGTCGCCTCGCCCCGTGCATCCGCCATGGAAAACAGTGCAGCCTCGTGCCCCTTCGATCGCAACAACTGCATCAATTCAAAGAGGTAGACTTCGGTCCCGCTGAATGGAAAGTTATATTTGTTGCAGAACAAGATTCTCATCAGGAATGTTCTCGGCCCGTGGAGTGATTCGCTGTAGAAGTTGATCCGCGAAGAAACACAGATTTCTTTCGCGATGGAAGTTTCGTAACACTTGCACGTGCGCCCCATACCGGACCCAATCCAGTGGGGGCTGGCTTCGTTCGCCTGTTTTGACGTCGCCTTGATCGTGCCCCGCTCTCAATCGCGAGTGAATGAAGCACAATCGATCAACGAAGCCCCGCATCGACCCCGGCTCATACAAAAAGCCCGTCACCCCGTGGGTTACCAGTTCCGGTATCCCGGTAATCGCCGGGGCCAGCACAATCCCTCCGCGCGACATCGCCTCCATCAGCACCAGAGGGATACCTTCGCTGCGGCTGGTCAACACAACCACATCTGCCCTGTCATACAACGAAGCCGTTTGTTGTCTTGGCACATGACCGAGCAGCGTGACCTGGCGCTCCAACTCCAGTTGTTGGATCAACTGCTCGAGGTGCGCGCGCTCCGGTCCCTCGCCCGCAATCAGACACTCGAAATCGATGCCGGCATCCTTCAGCCACGCACATGCGCGCAGCAGGAATGAATGATTTTTCACGGCATGCAGCCGTCCCACCGCTATCAGCGTGAACCGGCTCGTCCTGCCCTTGGTCGGCTCACAAGCGAAGGTATCCGGGACATCGACTCCCAATCGTGCGACGACAACTTTGCGCGAATCCGTCATCGGGTAGTGGTCGAGGATGTATCGCCGGTTGTGCTCAGAAACTGTGAAGCACGTCTTACAGTGAGCCAGCTTCACATCGAGATAATTCGCATGGACGAGCAAGTCTGATCCGTGCAGCGTCATGCTGAATGGAATTTCGAGCAGTTGCGCGGCCGTCATCGCGATCCACGATCCAAAGTAGCCGTGATGTACATGAACGTGATCGACACCCCTGCCGCTCAAATGTGCCGCATAAAGTACCCCGAGTAAGGTATGCAGCAAAGCTTTGATCCGCTGCGAAATCCCTTCACGACCTTGAAAGATCAGGCGCCGAATCAGAGGGGAGATCCGATTCCATTCTGAGAGCATCATTCCCGCGGCTCGCACAATCGTGACCAGGTCGACCAACTGCAAGACGATTTCGGGAGAATCCACCGTCCCTTCGGCTCGAGGTCTCTTGACGCTCCCGGCAATCACTCGAACTCCCCGCGCCCTCAGCTCTGCAATTTCTTCCGCCACATAAGGCTCGACCGTGCAGGGGAAGACATTCGCCAGATATGCAACCGTCAGCATGCCGATTGCCCCGCGCGGCGCTGCTGCCCCGCCAGCATTCCCGCCATGGCGAACAACAAGCCGTTTACGAACTGATAGCTCATCACGACCACCGCCGCATTCACCCAATAGACGCACAGAATCACCGGCCACAGACGATGAAAGTTCTGATTGAGGAAACCTCGCTCCTCCCCAGGCGGAACCGGTCCTCCTCTCAACCGCCACAATTCCCACATAAGCCACAGATACAGACCCAGCCCCAAAACGCCATGCTCGACGAGCAACTCCAGGTAGGTGTTATGCGGGTACAGGACCTTCAACCGGTATCCACTGACATGGCGCGGTAACTCCGACGGCATCTGGTGGAAACCCCAACCCAGCCAAGGCCGCTCCAGAAACATCTCCCATCCACCGTTGTAGACTGCTTGCCGATAATCGATCGGACCGCGTTCCTCCAGGCGATCGCGCAAATCCTGAGTCAGCGCGTTTGAACTAAGAACCACGGCCAGCCCGGCGCACGCGGCCAACAGAATCCACACAAGCCTTCTCTGCCTTCCGCCACCTCGTAGAAATACCGCGAACACGCATCCTGCAAACGCCAGCCAGACTGTGCGCGTCATGGTCGCCAGAATCGCAAGGGGCAGCGACACGAGCAGAATCAGAAGTCTCTTTGACTTCGCTCGCTCGTATGCGTGAACTGCAACCAGCCCGAGAATGTTCAGTGAGACGCCATTCGCCACCGCCTGCAACAAAGGCCCGCGTGCGCGGTCGGCATGGAATCCCAGACTCTCGTCCAGAATGAATTTCGGGAAAATTAACGAATGCAATCCGGCGAAGAAAGCGATTGCCGTGAAACACAGATATGCCAGCACCGTGATCGCAAAGATCTCGAACTTGCGCCGGTCGACTTCCTGCTCGAAAACAACTCCCGCAAGATGAAACAGCACAAACGGCACGAGAAATTTCGAAGCCAACAGGCTCCAGGTTTCGTGATCAAACGGTTGACCGGCGACGCTGACAACTGCAAGCAGAATCAGGCCGACCATCGGCAAGCTTGCGCGTTCAAAATGAAACAACGCTTCCCCGCGTACCAATCCACGAAGAACAACGGCCAACAGCAGCAATCCAAAGGCAACACGGTCAATTTCAAAGAAGCGCACATCAGGATGCCGCAGCAGCATCGCAGCCAGTGCCGCCAGAAACAACAGCGACGGCACTGAGATCAGAATTTGTACCGGACGCAGGGCGGTCTTGATCGCGCACGCGGCAAATTCTTCCCACGGCCGCGCGGCAGCCAGCTCCTGCGTCCAGGCCATCAATCGCCGCTCCCGCACAACACCGCCCGGAATGTTTTGAATAAAATTTGAGCGTCCAGCCGCAGACTCCAGCTGCGGATATATTCCCGATCCAACTCCATCCCGCGATGAAAAGACGGATCGCGCCGCGCTGTCACCTGCCAGAGCCCAGTGATTCCCGGAGTGACGTCCAGCCTCGCCAGATGTTCAAGTTCGTACTCCGCAAAATCATCCAGCGGATGCGGGCGCGGCCCGACCAGGCTCATATCGCCGACCAGCACGTTCCAAAGCTGGGGCAGTTCGTCCAGGCTGTACCGTCGAAGATATTTCCCCACTCGAGTGATCCTGGGATCGGCAGTTATCTTGAAAATCGGTCCCTTTCGCTCGTTTTGCAGCCGTAAATTACCCTTCAGTTCATCCGCGTTGCTCACCATTGTGCGGAACTTATAGCAACGGAACAGCCTTCCCTTCCTACCGACTCTCTCGGCGCTGTAAAGCACGGTTCCTTTGGAATCAATCTTGATCAGCGTCGCGAGGGCCGCAAGCAACGGGCTGAGAACCGTCAGAGCGGCGGCCGATCCCACCACATCAACGACCCTCTTGAGCGTCAACGCCGCTGCGGGCAATGGCTCCGCGTGCACACAAATAGCTGGAAGCCCTCCGACGCGCTCCATCTCATGCTCGACAGCCTTGCAGCCGAACAAGTCCGGAACGATCTCGACATCGAGTCTCAAACGCCGGCATTCCTCCAGCGTCCAGCGCGTCAGATCGCTGTCATGCGGAGCCGCCAGGATCACTTCATCCACGAATCGTTCCCGCGTCACTCGGGCTAAATCTCTGACTCTTCCCACCACTCCGCTACCGCTGGGCCTATCATCGTCGAGAAAACCAACCACCGCCCGTTCAGCCGCATGCTCCTTGAAATGCGAAGCGATCCGGCGCCCTACGTCTACCGACCCGACAATCAACACGTGCCGCGTTCCAGAATTCTTATGCAACCTCCGGTCGCGCTCGAAACCCCACCACCTCAGACTCCACAAGCCGCCAAAACCCAACGCCGCCGCACCACCGAAGAGTTCGCAGGTCTGCAAAGATGCACCTTGCAGCCCGTAGGCAAAGCACAGCACGGCCGTCGCCCACAGCACAGACTTGCTCAAGACCTCGGTCTGTTCCGCGAGACTCATACCTTCGAGCTGCAGACCCTCGGTATATGCCAGTAACGTGATCAGCGCCCCATGGAGCACCGCTAGTCCCACCAGGCGCACCGCAGTCCATTCGCCAAGCTCAAGCCCGTCGGTTCTAAGAGAAACGCCCTGGTACCAGGCCAGGAGTGCACCCATCACCAGCCAACTCATGGCGACTACCAAGAAATCCGCAGCCATCGACCAGATCCACCTCAGGGCGGCTCGGCTTCGCAGCGGTCGCGGCAAAAATAACGTCCATATGCCATCCTTCACTCGACCGCTTTCACGTACTGCCAACCGTCTTTCCCCCGGCAGGACGCTCACCGACTGCGGTGTCTTCTTTCTTCGCGCAAGTAGCACTCTTGACCTGTCTCCAGGAATCAAGCGGGCCCATTCCATTTCCCCGCTTCGTGGATGCCTCGGATTTGGCAACACTGTAGACACGGTCGTTCCCTTCTCCGCCGCCACGCCGTCCTTTTACAACCGGCGGTAAATCCTCTCTGGAATTGGAAATTCTCGATCTCTCAACACCACTCCCAGCACCCGCACACGCGCCTCTGCGAGCATTCCGCGGATCTTCACTGCCGCAACGCGTCTGGTATGCGCCGACAAAACGAGAATCAGTCCATCCGCCCACTCCGCCAGCGCCCACGCTTCCTCGCTGATCGCCAGGGGTGGCGCCTGCACGATCGAGAATTCGAATTCCCTCCGGATATCCTGCAGGTAGCTTTGCATCGCCCCACCGAGATGCCAGTTCGGCCCGCAATTCGCCGGCATGAACCACAGGTTCGCCCGCGGTCGGGACGACTCAGCGTTCGGCGCCTGCTTGTTCTCGTCTTGCCGCCTTCCTCTGTTCCGGACATCAGACTCCAGGCTGCCGCCGATCACAGCCACATCAGACTTGGTTGTGTCCGCGATTTCCTCTCCCACACGCTTGCAGATCTCATCGACGTCGGTTTGGGAGTCGATCGCGCTGAACGCAACCTGGTGCACCGCATTCCCCGCCGCCGCAAAGAAAACCTGCCGCACCATCCGCCGGATTTGCTCTCTCTCAAATTGCTCCGGGCTGAAGCGATCGATGACAGTTGGGATGTCGCGCACCGGTTGATTCACCAGCTGCGATTCGTTTTCGTCGAATTCTCTGACACTCTGAAACTCGGCCCTGGCGGTGGCTTGCCTCATGCAAGCAGCCTCCCGCGCCCTCGTGTGGGCAAGGACGCCAGCACAGGCAAATCCAGGCACGCAATGACGTCATCAGGATTTCGGAATCCCGGATTCAGATAATCCGCTACGAACGCGGCCCCAGATCCCGCGGCCGCAGATGTCACGAGTCCGATCACGATCACTGCCCACGCGGCCATCACAGGTAGTGCCGGAGCGATGGGCTGCTCTGCGATGGCGACGTTGACGATCCCGCGCTCGTCCAGCGCATCATCCATCCGCGCCTCTTCCTGCTTCCGCACATACCGCAGGTAGTTCTCCTCGGCCGCTTTCTCTCCGTTCACCAGGTCCTGCTGCAGGATGGCGTCTTCTCCCAGTTTCGCCGTGAGCTTGCGGTAAGAGCTTTCTTGCGCCTCAATCGCTGATTCGCGGGCCTTCAGCGCGTTGAGTTGCACATTCGCCCGTTCCAGCTCCAGCTTCGCCCAGTCGTAATGAGTGTTCCGGTCCGTGGTTTCGTCTCTCACCGGGGACGACTCGGCAGCTTTAATTGCCGCCTCGGCTTGCCCGATTTGCAGCTCGACCTCCTGCACAAGGCGATGGCTGGGTTCGAACTTCGTCAGGAGTTGCGTGCGCTTCAGTTGCAAGTCCAGCAGGCTCGACTGCAACGCCTTCAGCAATTCCGCGTTATCGGCAGTACGCACTTGCGTGGTAGTGCGCTCCGGAACTCTTGCAACTTGTTTCTCGAGTTCCGCGACCTTCCGCTGCGTCTCTGCAAGTTCGATCCTTGTCTGTCGTCCGTTCGCGTCCAGTTCGCTCATCTTTTGCAGCGCCATGTCCCGCTGTTGCGCCGCCATCACAACTTGATGCGCGTTGCTGAATTGCAACAACTTCCTTTGCGACTCCTCTAGTTCCCGCCGGGACTCCGCCCGCTGCTGCTCAAAGAACCTCGACTCTCCCAGTGGCCGATGTACCTCCAAATGCTTCTCCAGATAGATCCGGGACAGCGAACTCAGGATCCTTTCCGCCTTCTGCGGATCGCCCGCGGAGTAACTGATGCTGATCAGGTTCGTTCTCTTGATAGACTCAACTTTCAATTGCCCCGCCAACCGGCGGGCGAGACGTTCTACTCGCGCGGCCCGGCCCTCGCTCATTCTCAGGACGTGTAACCAATCCCGGCCGCCCGTCCCGGTTTCCTCCACCACCCTCCGCAGGACATCCTGATCCCGCAACAACTCGACTTCGGAATTCAATTCCTCTTCCGTCACCGCAATTCGTGTCAGGTCGATAGGCGCGTTTTCAGCCGCGCTTACAGGGGCGTCCGCCCTGCCTCGCCGCACCAGGACTTTCATATTGGCCTGATACCTTGTGCCAACGATGGAGTAGGCGATAAATCCGGCGAGCACAGCCATCGCAACCCAGACGAAGACCTTTCTCTGGCGGAACAAGATCATCGCTAGATCTCTCAAGGTGGGTGTCTGCACTGGAAACCGGCTGCGAATTGGGTCTTCGTCCGACACGCGGAGACTCTCAGAATTGGCTTGTGTTCATGTACATGCTTACGGAAGGCTTAGTCAGAAAACGGGCGATCTTCGAGAGCGTATTTTGTGGGACATAAATCAAATCGCCCGCCCTGAGGTGCGCGTCTTCTCTCAAGTTGCTGCTCTTGAGCAGCTTCTTCAGGTTGAGCAGCCGCGCTTCCATCAGCTCGCTACCCACGCGGCGAAACAGCACGACTTGCGAATGCTTCGCCTGCTGCGTCAAACCGCCGGCGATTTGCACCGCCTCGACCACCGTGGTGTCGGAGCGCAGTTCATACTTGCCCGGCTTCCCCACTTCCCCGCCCACGATGAAGTAAGGCTTCTCAAACTCTTTCAATGCCACTGCAACCTGCGGATCGTGCAAATATCCGCGATACGCGGTCCGCACCGCATCACTGAATTCCTCAAGGTTCAATCCCTGCGCCTCGATCAGGCCCGCATCCTTGAGCGCCGCATAACCGTCCGGCTGAACGGTGAGGGTCTGATTGAATTCAGGAGCCAGCGTGAAGCTCAACTCAACCACGTCACTGGGCTGCAGCCGGTAGAACGGACGGCGATTCCCTCCGAGGAATTCGTTTCCCTGGCCATCCGTTCCACCGGACTTTGCGGCCTTCGTTCTACTTCCTCCCGCGCCAGCTCCGGTTAAGCCGCCACGGGAATTCTGTTCAGGATTTCCTGTCTCGATCTTGCTCTGTGCGAACGCGGTGCAAGTGAACTGAATGGCGAGGACAAGCGCTGCAAGGCGCACAATCTTGGATACCCGTCCCGACCGAAATCTTGCTCGCTCCTGCAATCGAGCCACCCTCACATGTAGTAACAAACTCACCCGGCAACTTAAGCTCACTGGGCTCTCGCAACAAGTCGTGAGAAGTGCGGTCCACCAAAGTGGCTTGCAGCACCAGAGCGGGAATCACTGCAGATCGTTCGGAAAAATGATGCTTAGAGAAATTCGCTCAGGCGAAGGGGGAACAGTCAGTGGTACCTACGAAAGTGGACTTGCATGTTCACAGCGTCACATCTCACGTTCGCGACAATTCCAAGCTTGCATCGATACGCGATAAGAACGATGGATTCTTCAGCAGCGGGCCTCTCTTCCCTTCGCTTCGGAAGCACGCCACATCAACAAGCGCCGCGTTTTCAACAGCGCGACACCACGTGGCAAGAAACAACTCTGCATACACAATCACCCATTCCCATTTTGGAAATGTGCACCAAACTTTTCCGCACTTTTCCTTGTGGATAAAAATCTCGCTCCCTACAATCGGCAACATCGAGCTATTTTTCGTGGAAAATACTGGAGAACCGTTGGATGAGTTTGCCTGCCACTTCGCATCCGATTGGTGTCCTCATCGCAGATTCCAATCGGATGCAGACCCAATTGCTCGCTACCGCTCTACGTCGCCACACGGAATTTTCTATCGCCGCGTGTCCAATGGATACGGCCTCGATCGAAGAGATCGTCCGGGCCGAACTGCCCCGGATCGCGCTTCTGTCGCTCAATTCTCACGCGAACGTCTCGCAGGCCTTGATGGTCCTGCGGCAATTTCATATGGCGCATCCCGGCAT
>Ga0335079_10000578_pt1 | contig 42153 bp, 36 predicted proteins | sample Lox_Sample_33_FD_206719 | JGI IMG/M metagenome (GOLD analysis project Ga0335079, IMG submission 206719) | Soil microbial communities from Loxahatchee National Wildlife Refuge, Florida, United States - Lox_Sample_3.3 | ecosystem: Environmental > Terrestrial > Soil > Wetlands | place: USA...
GATGGAATTGATTCGGCGGAGGTGCTTGATACGCTCGCGCGCCTTGTCGACAAATCGCTCGTCAGTCTGGACGACCTCGCGGTCGAGCCGCGCTATCGCATGCTCGAGACGATACGACAATACAGCCGTGAAAAGCTGGTTGACGCGAAAGAGGTCGAACAGATCGGCGACAGGCATCTCACGTTCTTCGCCGGACTGGCCGAGGCGTTCGAGCCCCATTCCTTCTGCTCCGATCAATTTCAGTGGCATGCGAAAACAGACGCCGAACTGGATAATTTTCGTGCGGCACTCGAGCACTCACTTTCGCCAACGCGGGTGCGCGATGGGATGCGTCTCGTCGTCGCTTTGCACCGCTATTGGGTAGCCCGCGTTTACTGGCGCGAGGCAAATGGCTGGCTGAAACGCCTCCTGTCGGTACCAGGAAGCGACGACCGCAGCCCGCTTCGTGCGCGCACGATGCAGGCGGCCGGGCATATCACCAATTATTATGATCCGACACAGGCCCGGAGTTTTGCCGAGGAAAGCCTGCGCCTCGCCCGATCGATCGAGGACAAGGTAGGAATAATCGATGCCCTCTGGCTCATGGGCCGGTTGAACTATCCGAAGTTGGACGGCACCGCCGTCCCGTATTTCGAGGAGAGCATAGAACTCGCCCGCGCGATCGACTACGTTAAGGGCGCCATGCACGCCTGTTACTCCTTCGGCGTCTACAAAATCGGCGTTGGTGAACACGAAGCGGCAAAGGTGCTGCTACGTGAAAGCATCATCCAAGCGGAGCGGATCGGGGGCGACGCCACGCTTCTCGGACTGTGCGCGGGGAATCTGGGACTAGTGGCGATGCTGCATGGCGATTTCGTCGAAGCCAAGTCGCAGCTCGACAAGAGTCTGGCGCTGCAAAGAAGCGCCGAATTTCTCGCTGGCATTGCAGAGTCGCTCTGGCTTCAAGGCAGGCTTGCCCTGTGTCAGAGCGATTTCGATCAGGCGCTTCGTTATCTCAAAGAGAGCCTCGCGCTTTATCGGACATATATAACGTCGATGTGGGTTACGAGAGACCTCGTCTATATTGCGATTTTGCATGTTGCACGAGACGAATTTACGATCGCTGCGCAGTTGGTCGGCGCACTCGACGCGCGCGACAAAGCGCTCGGTTCGATCAATGCACACCTTGGTTCACGCGCTTCGATCGCTGAATATCAAAGCGCGGTCGAGAAGCTTCGTGCTGGAATGCCGGCAGCGGCGTTCGATGCCGAGTGGAAAGCGGGACACGGATTAACCGTGGAGCAATCGATCGAGCTTGCGTTGTCATAAGATGCGAAGTTGGGCGCATCCTCCCGGATTCCGCGGATTCCCGTGACAATGCACTTAACTGCGGCTGATGCCTTCTGGTAGCCGAGGCGATGGTCTCGGCAGAGTCTACAGCAGCCGCAAGCTCCTCAGGCTCGCGTGGTTTCCGCGCGCGATGATCAGGTGGTCGTGCAGCGCGATGTCGAGCGCGGCGAGCGCCTTCTGCACCTCGCGGGTCATCTCGATATCGGCCTTGGAGGGTGTGGGGTCACCCGAGGGGTGGTTGTGCACCATGATGATCGCGGACGCCCCGAGCTCGAGCGCGCGCTTGGCGACCTCGCGCGGATAGACCGGGGTGTGATCGACGGTGCCGCGCTGCTGTGCTTCGTCGGCGATGAGCGCGTTCTTGCGGTCGAGGAACAGCAGGCGGAACTCCTCCACAGCGCTGAAACCGATCGCGGCGGTGCAGTACTCGATCAATTTCTGCCACGACGAGATCACGGGCCGCTCCGCGACCTCCGCGCGTAGCATGCGCAGCGCGGCCTCGCGCACCGCCTTGAGTGCCGCAACCGAAGCCTCGCCCATGCCCGAGACACCCAGCAGCGCTTCGGCTTCCGCCGCGAGCACCGCCGGCAGGCTACCGAAGCGCTGCAACAATGCTTTGGCGAGCGGCTTCAGGTCCCCGCGCGGCCGCCCCGCGAACAGCAGGAATTCCAGTAGCTCGTAGTCGGCCAGCGGCTCCGCGCCTCCGGCGAGCAGGCGCTCCCGCAGGCGGCGCCGGTGGCCAAGATAGTGCCGCTCCCGGGAATCCTGCTCTGCCATCGACGCGTCCCCCCTCTACCGCCGCCGACGCTAACCAAAATGAATGAGCCAAGCCAGCCCTCCGCCGCCATCGAGAATGTGATCGACCCTGTGACCCGCGTCACTCGCGCGCGGGGATGAAATGGGCATCTCGTGCGTTATGATATTAGCGAGTGCTTGGGCTTTTAGGTTCGGAGGAACCGACGATGACTATGGCGAAACTTTGGCAAATTGGGAGCCGTGCCGCAATTGCGCTCGTGCTCGCCGCTGGTATCGGCGCTGCGACAATGTCGTCGGCGCATGCGGAATGGAATCATGGCGTCTGGGGTCACTGGGGTTGGAATAACGGTGTGCGGGTCTTCGTGGCCGCGCCCTATCCCTACGGCTATTACCCCTATCCCTACCCGTACTACGCGCCGGGACCTGTGTACTACGGGCCTCCGGCGCCCGTGGTCGTCCCTCCGGTGATCGGCTTCGGCTTCGCGTTCGGCGGTCACCACTGGTAACGACTGCGCAACAGACGCAAGAAAGCCGCCGTCGCATCCGACGGCGGCTTTTTCATTCTTGGTTAAGAATGCGTAGCGTCCGTTAAGCCGCGTAAGGCGGCTTGCTCCAGCCTTGGGGCGATAGGGTGAGAATCTCGTGACCGGTGTCAGTCACCGCGACCGTATGCTCGAACTGTGCAGAGAGCGAGCGGTCCTTGGTCACGGCGGTCCAACCATCGGATAGAATCTTCACCTCGAACCGGCCGGCATTCACCATAGGCTCCACGGTGAAGAACATGCCGGTGCGCAGCATCGGCCCATCCTCAGGGACGCCGAAATGGAGGATCGAGGGCGGATCGTGGAAGATGCGCCCAATGCCGTGGCCGCAGAAATCGCGCACCACCGAGAAGCGCTGCGCCTCCACATAGGTCTGGATCGCGTGTCCGATGGCACCGGTGCGCACGCCCGGCCGCACCACGGCGATGCCCCGCATCATCGCTTCGTAGGTGACGTCGATGAGACGCCTCGCCTTCAGCGCCACCTTGTCGCCTACGAGAAACATGCGGCTGGTGTCGCCATGCCATCCCTCGAGGATCACGGTGATGTCGAGATTAACGATGTCGCCCTCCATCAGCCGGCGGTCGGAGGGAATGCCATGGCACACCACGTGATTGATGGAAGTGCAGATCGATTTCGGAAAGCCGCGGTAGTTGAGGGGCGCCGGGATGGCATCGTGCTGGATGATGAAATCATGACAGAGCCGGTCGAGCGCTTCGGTCGTGATGCCGGGCGTCACATGGGGCGTAATGAAGTCGAGCACCTCGGCGGCGAGCCGTCCGGCGCGGCGCATGCCTTCGAGGTCGGCCGCGGTGTGGACCTTGATGCGGGCTTCCTCAGGGTGCGTACGGAGCGCACGCATCGACAAATTCATCATAAGGTCTGGCACTCCCTCAAATCATACAGGGCATGGGGTCGGTGATTTGAACGCCCTCCAGCCCAACATGGCAACCATAGCACAATACCTCGACACCCGCGGCGTGTGCCGCCCTGAGCGCCCGGTCGTACCCGGGGTCGAGATCGGCGGCGGCGCGGAATGCCTGGCAGTCGTCTCGCTGCACCACGAAAAGTACCACCGCACGGTGTCCCGCCTGCACCATTGCCGCGAGCTCGCTCATATGCCGCGCCGCGCGCAACGAGACGCAGTCCGGAAACTGTGCCACCGTCCCACGCTTCAGGTGCACGTTCTTGATCTCGACGTAGCAAATGGGGTGTCCGGGGCGCTCCAGCAATAGGTCGACCCGGCTGGCCGCGCCGTAACGCACCTCCCGCCGTTGTCGGTCGTATCCCCTCAGCTCCCCAATTCGCCCGGCATCGAGCGCCTCCGGCACCAGGGTGTTGGGGAGACTGGTGTTGACGCCGATCAGCGTTCCCTCGGCCTCGACCAGCGCCCACGACCACGCAAGCTTTCGTTTGGGATCGTCGCTGGGCAGTAGCCAGACCGGCAGGCCTTCCCGCGCGATCCCGAGCATGGCACCGGGATTGGCGCAGTGCGCGGTGACGACGCGACCGTCCAGCAACTGGACGTCCGCGAGGAAGCGCTTGTAGCGGCGGATCAGAACGCCCTGGACCAGCGGAACCGGATAACGCATGGGAATTGAACGGGGCGGGTTGTGCGCCAATGCGGCGCTGGCATAGTAGGAAAATCTCGCGCTCGCAAGGGAAGGCGTCGATGGAGACCGAGAAAATCGTCACCGCCTGCGTGCTGGTGATCGGCAACGAAATCCTCTCGGGGCGGACCCAGGACGTGAACCTCAACTACCTCGCAAAGGGGTTGAACAAGGCGGGCGTGCGGCTGCGAGAGGCGCGGGTCATCCCGGACGTGGCGGAAGCCATTGTCGCTGCCGTGAACGAGGTGCGCGGCAAATTCGACTATGTCTTCACGACCGGAGGGATCGGCCCGACCCACGACGACATCACCGCCGAATGCGTCGCGCGCGCGTTCGGCGTGCCGCTTGTGCTCGATCCCGATGCAAGGCGCATTCTCGAGGCGCGCTACCGGCCCGGCGAGCTTAACGAGGCCCGGCTAAGAATGGCGCACGTTCCGAAGGGAGCGAGCTTGGTGACGAATCCGATCTCGGGTGCCCCGGGCTTTCGCATCGGCAATGTGTTCGTGCTTGCAGGCGTGCCGCAGATCATGCAGGCGATGTTCGACGGGGTCGCCGGCAGCTTGCGGGGCGGGCGCCCCATGCTCGCGCGTACGGTCACTTCAGGCCTTCCCGAAGGCGTGCTCGCCAAGGGGCTCGCCCAGGTCCAGGAGCGCTACAGCGACATCGATATCGGTTCTTATCCCTGGTACCGCGCGGGTGCGTTCGGGACGAGCCTCGTGCTGCGCGGAACTGACGAGAAACGCCTCGACGCCGCCACTGCGGAAGTGGCGACGCTGGTCAAGGCGCTCGGCGGCACGCCGCAGGAAGAATGATCCCGCAGCCTAGCTGCGCGCGCGTAGCGAGATCGCCAGCAATGCCGCAATCAGGATGGCATACACGGCGAAACGCGACTGCGGCGGCATGTAGCCGCAATAACCAAGGAAGCGATCGAGGGCCGAGCACATGGCTCCTCTCCATACTGCAAGTAGCCTTACGCATAATATAGCAATCATTACTCCATTCGCAAAGACTTAAACTTAAGAATCCATGATTTTCATCACAAAAAATCGATCAATATTTATTTCATATTTTATGAAATACAGTCGATCTGGCTTTGAATACGATCGTGACGGGATGACTTGGCGGGCTCCCATCGTCCGCGATACAACGGGCAGCCGCGCGGGCGTGGCGGAATCGGTAGACGCAACGGACTTGAGGCGATTTGAGTGCTCGTCGGGAAACCGGGGATGCAGAACTGCCCAAATTCGGGGGAACCATGCGAGTGGCAATCCCGAGCCAAGCCCGGAAACGGGAAGGTGTAGAGACTAGACGGGCGGCACCTAAAGCGGCGACGCCAGGGTGAAGGGATAGTCCAGACCACAAACGCGGCCCCCGCAGGCGAGCGCGAGGGCGGCGGCGGCGCAAGCCGTAGCTGGTACGAAAATCCGTTGGGCCAAAAGCCCGTGGGGGTTCAAGTCCCCCCGCCCGCACCAACCTGCCCCGAAGAGACGGGTGCTCGCCGGGACACGCCCGGCACCCTGCTGCTCCGCCGTAGGTAATCATTAAGAAATCACCGATAGTTTGCGGGGTTACGTCGGCAAATTTCGGGCGGGGGAAGCATGCGACGGACGGGCAACGCCAGGATTCGGACGAGGATTTCCGGCGGTTTCGGCATCGTGGTGCTAATTGGCCTCGCCGTGGCCGTTTCCGGCGTTTGGCAGCTCACCAGTATCGGAAAGCAGGTCGATCGTCAGGCGTCGGCCTTTGACAATGCAACGGGCAATCTCGAAGCCAGCCGGATCGGCGAAGCGATGCGCCGGCTCGCTCTCGCCTACAAGATCAGCCCCGACGACCAGATCGAGAAGCAGTTCCGCGCGGATCAGGCACGCGCCGCGGAGTTGCTGACGGCGGCCGGCCACGCGAGCCTTTCGAGCGATCAGCGTGACGCCAATATTGAAGCCTCCGCCGTGGTGGCCGACGTCGGTACCGGCTTTGAGCAACTGGTCAAACTTGGCGCCAAAATCAAAGACGATCGGGACCGGCTGCTGAAAGCAGGCGACGACCTAAGCGCCCAGGTTGACAAGCTCGCGGTGGCCGCGCGCGCAACTCTCGATCTCAATCTGGTCGGCCGTACCCAGGACGTGGAGGCGGCGACCCTCGAGGTTCGCGTCGCCAACTGGCAGTTCCTTGCGACAAATGATCAGCAGCAGGCGGATGCATTCCGGCTGGCGGTCGGCAAGGCCACCCTGACCCTCCAGGCGCTCAACAAGACCCTTGCCGGTGACAGGCTCAAGGATGAGGCCGGCAAGGTAAAGGCGGCGCTTGACGCTTATGCCACCGCCTTCGATGACCTCGTCAAGGAGAAGCTGGAAGGCGATCAGCTCTACGACAAGACGATGCAGCCGAAATTCCAGCGGATCGACGAGCTCGCGGCAATCGCGCAGCAGTCTTTCGATAGCGATCTGCATGCGACAAGGGCGAGCACGGACCGCAGTATCCGTTCGACGACCACTGTGCAAACCGTGCTGGCGCTGGTGAGCTTGGTGGCGGGGGCGCTGTTCGCCATTGTGTTGGGCCGCGGCATCGCCAAGCCGGTGGTGGGGATGACGACCGCGATGAGCCGGCTCGCGGCCGGCGACAAGGGCGTGGAAATACCGGCGCGAGACGGCAAGGATGAGATCGCCGAGATGGCCCGCGCCGTCGAGGTTTTCAAGGAGAGAATGGGCGAAGCCGAACGGCTCGCCCGCGAACAGGAGGCGGCGCATATCCAACGCGAGGCACGCCAACAGGCGATGGAACGCCATATCGCGGGATTCGATCAGTCAGTGCGCATGCTCTTGAAGTCGCTTGGATCGGCCTCGAACGAGCTGCGGGCGACCGCCGAGACCATGTCGGCGACCGCGGAGGAAACCAGCCGCCAGGCGGTCGCCGTCTCGGGCACCTCGCAGCAGACCTCGACCAACGTGCAAACCGCGGCATCGGCGACGGAAGAAATGTCGGTCTCGATCGCCGAGATCAACCGCCAGGTCAATCAATCGACGGAGATCGCAAGTCGTGCCGTGCAGGAAGCGGGACGCACCAATGCCACCGTCAAGGGGCTTGCGCAGTCGGCGCAAAAGATCGGCCAGGTGATCCAGCTCATTCAGGATATTGCCTCGCAGACCAACCTGCTGGCGCTCAATGCGACCATCGAGGCGGCGCGCGCGGGCGAGGCGGGCAAGGGCTTTGCGGTCGTGGCATCCGAAGTGAAGTCGCTCGCCACTCAAACCGCCAGGGCAACCGAGGAGATCGCCGGTCAGGTAAATGCGATCCAGGTCTCAACCAAGGAGGCGGTCGATGCGATCTCCGCGATCGATGGGACGATCGGGCGCATGAGCGAGATTGCGACCGGTATCGCCGCCGCGATCGAAGAGCAGGAGGCGACCACCCGCGAGATCACGCGCAACACGCAGGAAGCCGCCAAGGGCACGCTCGACGTCTCGGAAACCATCGCCGGCGTCAACCGTGCCGCCAGCGAGACTGGCATTGCGGCGGGGCAGGTGCTGCGTTCTTCGGCGGAGCTTGGTCGGCAGGCGGAGACGCTGCGCGGCGAGGTGGACCGGTTCCTGGCCCAGATCAGGGCGGCCTGAGCGCCGACCGCGGAGTTTAAGTCGGCGCCACCGACTTCATCAATTCGCGGCCTTGCCCGACCAGATCCGCTTTCGGCAAGAAGTACGGACGAAGGCCCGATGACACGAAGCGCCCCGTAACCACCGATCCATCCGTCTTGTCGGTGTCCGGGGCGAAGGAGAAGAGCTCCTGCATGGTGATGACTTCACCTTCCATGCCGACGATCTCGGTGATGCTGGTGATGCGGCGCTTGCCGTCGTGCATGCGGGTGACCTGGACAATGAGATCGAGGCTGCCGGCGATTTGCGCGCGGATCGCACGCGCTGGCATATTGCCGGCGCTCATCAGCAGGATGTTTTCGAGCCGCGTAATTGCCTCGCGCGGGCCGCTCGCGTGCATCGTGCCGAGCGAGCCGTCATGACCCGAATTCATCGCCTGCATCATGTCGTAGGCCTCGCCGCCGCGAATTTCGCCGACGATGATGCGATCGGGGCGCATTCTGAGGGCGTTGCGGAAGAGGTCGCGGATGGTGATCTCGCCCTTGCCTTCGAGGTTCGGCGGGCGCGTCTCGAGACGTCCCACATGCGGCTGTTGCAGCTTCAATTCGGCGGCGTCCTCGATGGTGAGCACGCGCTCGCCGTCGGGAATCATGCGCGAGAGCGCGTTCAGCAGCGTGGTTTTTCCGGTGCCGGTACCGCCGCAGATCAGGATGTTCAGGCGGGCGCGAATGGCGATGCCGAGCAACGTTGCCATTGCCGGCGACATGGCGGCGCCCTCGATGAGTTGTTCAAGCCCCATCGCCTTGTCGGAGAATTTACGGATCGAGATCATCGGGCCGTCGAGGGCGAGCGGCGGGATAATCGCGTTGAAGCGGCTGCCGTCGGGTAGCCGCGCGTCGACGAGCGGCGTCGACTCATCGACGCGGCGGCCGACGCGGCTCACAATGCGGGTGATCACGTTGAGTACGTGGGCATCGTCATTGAACACGATGTTGGTGAGTTCAAGCCGGCCGCCACGCTCGACATAAACTTGATTCGCTCCGTTCACGAGAATGTCCGCGACCGTGGGATCGGCAAGCAACGGCTCGAGCGGCCCGAAGCCCACGAGGTCGTCCAGAATCCGGCGCAAGACCGCGTCGATATCCGACTGGCTCAGCACGAGCTTGCGTTCTTCTGCGATCTGTCGCACCAGCGGATCGAGCGAATCGGCGAGCTGGGAGCGATCGAGCATCGCGGCGATACGGGCGTCGATGCGCGTGATGAGGTCCGCCTGAATTTCCGCAGCCGCGGCGTGCGTGCGGCGGTCGCCGGTGGCCGCGGCGAACATGGGCTGCTGCGGCGGCGCATTAGGTTTCGCGACCGGCGCCGCGGTCGGGGTCTGCGTCGGACGGAACGGCGCTACGCGAAAGCTTCGCGCGGTCGCCGCGTTGCGCAACCGAGCCACGCGCGCCGCTTCCGAATTTTCGGCGCCGTCCGCATCGGGCTGGCGCCGCGGTAATTCGGAGGGGGAGTCATTGGGAGTTGAGAAGCCGTTCGGCATGAGACCCTGAACACGAATGAAGAGAACCGCCTCGCGGGCACAAGGGTGCCCTCTCAGCGTTAAAATGCGCCTAATAATTCAGCGGACAGACCGCGGTCTCAGCCTTCCTCGATGATCTCGATGACGCGCTCACGCTTCATCACGATTCGCAGCGCGAGGTTATCGCCCGAGCCCACCAGGTATTTCTTGGAACCCCGCGGCAGCGGGATGCCCCGCTTGCGACAAAGTCCGATCAACGCCGCGGCCACATGCTCGGCCGGCACGCTATACGGGTGTCTGTCGGAGTTCACTTTAGCGCTGAGGTCGATATGTTGCTCATCCTCCGCGATACCGGCGCTGCGGATACCCTCCTGCGGAACACGTGGATCGGTTCCGCCGAAGTGCTCCACTAGCGCCTGTAGCAGCTCGTCGTTCTCAAACACCAACTGACGAAATTCGCTGGCCATCAAACCCTCCGCCCCCCGCTGCGAGATGGCAGCGCGGTCGAGGAGACATTACCACGACGAGCGTTACCCACGTCTTAGCTCGATACGTGAGTGGCGCGCGCCGGCGAAGTCCTGCGCTCGCGAATTAAGGGGACTGTCTCGTTCGGGCTTCTTCGATAGCGGACCAGACCCGCTGCGGTGTGGCGGGCATGTTGATATGCCGAACGCCGACTTGTCGCAGCGCGTCGACGACGGCATTCATCACCGAAGGCAGAGAGCCGGCGCAACCGGCCTCGCCACATCCCTTGGCGCCGAGGATATTGGTTTTTGCCGGCGCGGGGTGGCTCGCGAAGACGAAATTCGGAACGTCCGGCGCCCGCGGCAGCGCGTAGTCCATGTATGATCCCGTCAGGATTTGACCTTCCTCGTCATAGACGGTCCGTTCCATCAGCGCCTGGCCAATACCCTGCACCACGCCGCCGTGGCACTGGCCTTCGACGAGCAACGGATTGATGATGGTGCCGAAGTCGTTCACCATCGCGTACTTGACCACTTCCGTGATGCCGGTCTCGGGATCGATCTCGACCTCCGCCACATGGCAGCCGTTGGGAAACGCCGACGGGGCTTGATCGTGCACGTGCCTCACGTCCAACGATTGCGGCAATTCCGCCGGCAGCTTCAGGCCCGTGCGCATTTGCTGCGCCAGCTCCATGATGCCGACCGATCGGTCCGTACCGACGATCGCGAAGCGCCCTTGCCTGAACTCGATGTCGGCGATCGCGGCTTCGAGAACGAAGGAAGCGATCTGCTTGCCCTTCTCGATCACTTTCTCGCTCGCTTCGACGATTGCCGCCCCGCTCGCCATGATCGATTTGGAGCCGCCGGTGCCGCCGCCGGCGATCAACTCGTCGCTGTCGCCCTGCAACAGACGAATGCGATCGAACGGCACTCCCAGTTTCTCGGTCAGCACCTGGGCGAATGGCGAAGCGTGACCCTGGCCGTAATCGAGCGTTCCCGTGATGATGGTGACCGTACCGTCGGCCTCGAAACGGATGCCTCCCATTTCCTTCATCGGCGGCGCCGTCACTTCGAGGTAGTTGCCGATGCCGCGGCCGCGTAGCTTCCCGCGCGCGCGGCTCTCCGCTTTGCGCCGCTCGAAGCCGTCCCAATCCGCCACTTGCAGCGCTTGGTCGAGCAAGGCGGTGAAATCGCCGCTGTCGTAGGTCGTCTGTGCCGCCGAGGCGAACGGAATCTGCTCCGGCTTGACGTGGTTGCGCCTGCGCAATTCCACGCGATCGATGCCGAGCTCCGCGGCCGCTGCCTCCACCAGTCGTTCCATCACGTAATTGCCTTCGGGACGGCCGGCGCCGCGATAGGCGCTCACCGGCGAAGTGTTGGTGAAGACGCACTTGGTCGAAACCTCGATCAGCGGCGTGCGATAAACGCCGACCGTGTTCTTGACGAGGTTGAGCGTCGGCATCAGCGGCGAAACGGCCGAGAGATGCGCGCCCAGATTGCCGTACCCGGTGATGCGGACCGCGAGGAAGCGGCCGTCCTTGTCGAGCGCGAGTTCGGTCACGTATTCGTGGTCGCGGCCGTGAGTGTCGGAGAGAAAGCTCTCCGACCGTTCATCGGTCCACTTGACGGGGCGGCCCAGCGTGCGCGCCGCGTGGAATAGGCAGGTATACTCGGGATAGGCCTGCGCCTTCATGCCGAAGGAGCCGCCCACGTTGCCGGTGAGCACGCGCACCTTCTCGGGGGCAACCTTCAATATGTCGCTCGCGAGCTGTTGGCGCAGCCCGAACACTCCTTGGCAGCCGACATTGAGTGTCCACCTGCCGCTGGCGGCGTCATGGGAGGCGAGCGCCGAGCGCGGTTCCATGGCGCAGACCACCAGCCGGTTGTTGACGAGTTCGAGCCGCGTCACGTGCGCGGCGGCGGCGAAGGCCGCCTTGACCTTATCGGCGTCCCCATAGTGGTAGTCGAGGCAGATATTGTCGGGCAGATCGTCGTAGAGGCGCGGCGCGTCCGGAGCCGCGGCCGCCTTGGCGCTGGTGACCGCGGGGAGTGGGTCCACGTCCACCTGCACCGCCTCCGCCGCGTCCTTCGCTTGAGCCGCCGTCTCCGCGACGACGCAGGCGACCGCGTCGCCGACGAAGCGGACCTTGTCGGTCGCGAGCGCCGGCCAAGCCGGACGGCGCATGGGCGTTCCGTCGCGGTTCGGGAAATTGATGACGCAGCCGCTGCCGCCGAAGCCCGCCGCATTCAGGTCGACGCCGGTATAGACGCCGAGCACGCCGGGCATGGTGCGCGCTTCCGTGACGTCGATGCCGCGGATCACGCCATGGGCGTATCGGCTGCGAACGACAACGGCATGGGCCTGGTTTGGCGCCCTGATGTCGTCGGTATAGCGGCCCAGGCCGCGGAGCAGCTTCGGGTCCTCAATCCGCGGCACCGGCTGACCGATGCCGAATTTTTGAAGCGACCAGTCCTGCGTATCGTTGCGAGCATCCATGGATCAAGCCTCGTCGTGACCGAAAGAAGGTGAAAGTGCACACTTTTTGTGCGGGATTTGATGCGCCGTGGGAGCGCGAGGAGGCGCGATCATGCCGCGCCTGCTGCGCCGCCACAAGCATCAGCATGTCCCGAGACAAATGCGTGAGGGTTGGGCGGCTTTGCGCGGCCGAGCGCTTATGCGAGCGCGATCACCTGGTGCACCTGGCCAGGGCGAGTGAGACCCTTGAGGGAAACCTCGTCGATCGGCTCGAGGTTGGCCTGCCCCTCTAGCGCAGCAGCGACTTTCTGGCTCACCAGGATTTGCCCGTCGCCGGCGGTGCCGCAGAGGCGCGCCGCCAAATTAACGACGGTGCCGATCGCCGTGTAGTCCACATGCCCTTCGAAGCCGATGTGGCCCATTGTCGCGTAGCCCTGGGCGATGCCGATGCCGAAGCCGAATTCGTATCCGAGGCGGCGCCACTTCTGCGTGAGTCTGCTCATGGTGTCCCGCATCTCGACAGCCAAGCGCGCCGCCCGCGGGGCGGGGTCGGGGCAGGGAAGCGGATCGTTGAAGAACACCATCATGCCGTCGCCGATGAAGCGCATGAGCGTTCCCTCGTGACGATGGATCAATGGGCCAAGAGCCGTGTGATATTCCCGCAGCACCGCCATGATCTCCTCGGGCTCGGAGGTCTCGCAGGATGCGGTAAACCCCCGGAGATCGCAGAACAGCACGACGATCTCGGCGCGGTGGTTCTCGAACATGCGTTGGTCGCCCGAGGAAACGATCATCTCCGCGAGCTGCGGCGCGAGGAAGCGTTTCAGGCGGCCCACGCGTTCGATCTCGGAGACTTGCTCGGCAACCCGCGCCTCGAGGTTGGCATTGAGGTTCCCAAGCTCGGCACGCTGGCGTTCGACCGTGTCGTGCAGCGCCTTGATCCGCAGCATCGCGCGCACGCGCGCGACCAGCCCGCTATGGTCGAACGGCTTGGTGAGATAGTCGTCGCCGCCCGCATCGAGGCCGGCGACCACGTCCTTGGCGTCGGCCTTGGCGGTCACCAGGATGATCGGAATGAACGGCAGCGAAGCATCGGCTTTGAGCCGCCGCGTCACTTCGATCCCGTCGAGCTTCGGCATCATGATGTCGAGCAGGATAAGGTCCGGCTTGACCTCGCGCGTCTTTGCGAGCGCTTCCTCGCCGTCGACGGCGGTCACCACTTCGTAGCCCTGGCTCTCGAGCCTGAGCTTGGCGATGTCGATATTGGCCTCGTTGTCGTCGACAACCAGGATGCGGGGCGGATCGTGCATGGTCTTAGTCCAGGAATTCCCGCACTTTGGCCAGTAGCTGGCGCGGGCTGAAGGGCTTTGCCACATACCCGTCGCAGCCGGCGGCGCGCGTCTTCTCTTCGTCGCCCGAGAGCGCGTAGGAAGTAACCGCGATCACGGGAATGTGGGCCAGAGCCGGTTCGGCCTTGATGCGCCGGGTCGCCTCGTACCCGTCGAGGACGGGCATCTGCATATCCATGAGGATGAGGTCGGGCACATGAGTCCGCGCCATCTCGACGCCCTCGGCTCCAGTCACCGCCTCGATCATCTCGTAGCCCGCGCTGGAGAGAAGGTCGCGGATAATGTGCCGATTGTCCTCGGTGTCCTCGACGACCAGAACCCGCTTGCTCATGCTACCTCCTTGGCGCGCTCCGCTTGGATCGGAACGATGATGTGGAAGGTCGAACCCTTGCCCGGCTCGGATTCGACGTTGATCGTTCCGCCGTGCATTTCGACGATCCGCTTCGAAATCGCAAGGCCCAGGCCGGTTCCGCCCTTCTTGCGCGTATTGGAATTGTCGACCTGCTGGAACTCTTCGAAGATGCGTCCCTGGTCCGCCTTCGAGATGCCGGGTCCGGTGTCCTTGACCGCCAGGTCGAAGCACTGATCGACCTTCTGCACCGCGATCTCGACCGAGCCTTGGTCGGTGAACTTGATCGCGTTGCCCACGAGATTCAGCACCACCTGCGTCAAGCGCCGCTCGTCGCCACGTCCCATCGGCAGGCCGGAGGGCACCGAGCTGTTGAGCATGAGGCCTTTGTTCTTGGCGAGCGATTCCGTCGCCGCGACCACGGAGTGCACGACCGAGGACATCGAGTAGTCCTCGATCGCGAGCGTCAATTGACCGGCTTCTATCTTGGAGAGGTCGAGCACGTCGTTGATGAGTCCCAGAAGGTGTTTGCCGTTGCTCTGCATGCGCTCCAGCACGCCGCGCGCCTTCTCCGGCAGCTCGCCGTAGATGCCGTCCATCAGCAGTTCGGCATAGCCGAGGACGGCGTTCAAGGGCGTGCGCAACTCGTGGCTCATGTTGGCGAGGAACTGCGACTTGTGCTGGCTTGCGACTTCGAGCTGGCGGCTTTTGTCCTCGATTTCGCGGAAGAGCCTGGCGTTCTGGATCGCCAGCACCGACTGGCTCGCGAAGGTCTGGAGGATGTCGAGGGTATTGCCGCCGAAACGGCCGGCGACGCGGCGCTGCACCACCAGTGCGCCGAACACGCGCTCGCCGCGCTTCAACGGGACGATCAGCGCCGAGTGATAGCCCGCGGCCAGTGCCACGTCGCGGATCGGCAGGCTCGGCATGCTCGCGAGATCGGAAAGCTCCACGGGAGTGTTGTCGCGCGCGGCGTGGCCGAGCTCGGTTCTTTCCTCGAATACAGCCAGCTCGCGCAGCTTCGCCTCAAAGGCGGGGTCGAGCCCCGCCGAATGCCAGAGCCGGAAGCGGTGGTCGGACCGGCGGTAGCGGAAGATCGAGGCGCCATCGGCGCCCGCCAGCTCGGCGGCGCGCGTGACGATGGTCTCGAGCACGGTCTTGAGATCGAGGCTCGAGGTCACGGACTGGCCGACCACGCTCAGCGCGCGCAGATCCTCGACCGAGCGCGCGAGGTCCGCGGTGCGCGAGCGCAGCTCGCCCAGGAGGCGCGCGTTCTCGATCGCGATCACCGCTTGGTCGGCGAAGGTGGTGACGAGCGCAATCTGGTTCTCGGCGAAGCCACCTACTTCGTCTCTGTAAATCATGAAGGCGCCGATCAACTCGTCCTTCTTCAACAGCGGAACGGCAACCATGCTGCGCACGCCACCCAACTCGACCGTCACGATGCGCAGAGGATCGCCCTCGGCATAAGCGAGGTCGGAGCGCGCGTCTTTGACATGCACGGGACCCTTGGCTTGCGCCAAACGAGCAAGCGCCGAATTCCGGCCAGGAATTAGGGGTCCAGCGTGAAGGGCCTGCGCATAGGCCGGCGGTAGGTTTCGATCCGCCACCGCGTGGAATGAATTGCCATCGTAGAGGAGAAGGTTACCGAATTTGCCGTTACACAGTGCGGTTGCCTTCTCGAGCATGGCATCGAACACAGGCTGTAGGTTGTCGGGCGAGCTCGCGACGATGCGCAGCACGTCGCCGGTCGCGGTCTGGTAGGTGAGGGCCTCCTGTAGGTCGTGGGTGCGCGCCTCGACCTTGGCCTCCAAGGTCTCAAGTGACTCCTGCAATTGCCCGGCCATGGTATTGAAGCGGTCGGCCAGGGTCTGGATCTCGTCGCCGGTCCTGATCTCGATACGGTGGTCGAGTTCGCCCGCGCCCAGTTTCTCGGCTCCCGCCTGCAGTTCGCGAATCGGCACCGTCATCCGCCGCGCCAGCACGGTCCCCACGATCGCCGCGAGCAGCAGACCAAGCCCAAGGAGCGCGCCGGTTTGCATGAGCGACGCGTAGACCGGCGCCAGCGCTTCCCTGAGCGGCAACTCGACGAAGACGAGCCAGTTGAGTCGCGGAATCGGCGCATGCGCGCTCAAGACCGTGCCGCCCTGAGGACCGGTCGCGTCCTCGACGTCGATGGGTCCTTGCGGCCGGCTCTCATGCTCGGCGAGCGCGGTCGCCACCTGCGGCAGATGCGAAAGGTCGGTGTCGCGCAGCACCAGGCTCAGATCGGGGTGCGCGATGAGGCGCCCGCGCTGGTCCACCACATAGGCGTAGCCGGCCTTTCCCACCTGCATGGAGGTGATGACGTCCCAGATGAACTTGAGATTGACCTCGGCGACGGTGACCCCGGCCTTGCGCCCGACGTGTGCCACGGAAAGCGTCATGTAGGGTTCGGATTCCTTCCGGAAATATACCGGGCCGAACCAGACCTTGTCGGCGACCGCGCGCACGAAGCGCGGATCGTTGCTATAGTCGGTGCCGCTCCCCACCACGTCCATGGCGAGACGCGAGACCTTGAGTTGTTCCTTGCCGTCGCCGTCGAGCTGCGTCAGTTCGGTGATCGCCGGGACCTGGCGCAGCAACCGGACGAAATCGTAGCGGCGCTGATCGAGCGTGCCGGAGCTCCACTGCGCGTGCGTGGTCCAGCCGATCTGCTGCTCGATCTCCTCGATGAATTGCGAAATACGCGCGGCCGCGGCAACCGCCTTTTCCTCCTGCACCCGAACGGCGGCCGTCTTGGCTTCGGTGTAGCTGAGCCACATGTTGACCGCGCCGTTGACGATCAGCACGAAGCTCACGAGCCCGACGAAGGCGAGCGCAAACTTGACCGAAAGCGCCATGGACCGGTTTTTGGGCCCGCGCTGCGCCCGATTCTTGGCGATGGTGGGGCCCGCGATCGCGGTCATTCAAGCACCTCGTCGGCGCGAGCCGTTGCTTGACTAAAGTAGCTACTGGAAGCTACATTACCGGGCATGCGCGCCGTTGGTCTTAAGACCCTGAAAAACCGGCTCAGCGAATACGTCCGTTTGGTCGCGAGCGGCGAAACCGTCCTGGTGACCGACCGGGACCGGGTCGTGGCGGAGTTGGTACCGCCGCGCGCCGGACGCAGCCCGCTGCTCGCCGATGCAATGCTCGCCGAGGCGGTCCGGCGCGGCTGGTTGCGGCCGCCGGCAATGCCCGGGAGCGGGCCTCCGCCGCGCCAGCCGGTCGTGCGCCTCGATACGCTGCTCGCCGAGCTCCGACAGGACCGAGAAGATCGGTGATCTATCTCGATAGCTCGGTCGCCCTGGCGCATCTGCTGGCGGAGGACCGCGCACCGCCGAAATTCCTCTGGGACCAGCCGCTTGTTTCGAGCCGATTGCTGGAATACGAGGTCTGGAACCGCTTGCATGCGGGCGGATACACGCGTTCGCATGGCGACGGCGCACGAGCCTTGATCGATCGGCTGGCATTGATCGAATTGGCTCCCATTGTGCTCGCCCGAGCCATCGAACCATTCCCGGCGCGGTTGCGAACGCTGGACGCGCTGCATCTCGCATCGATCGAGTTCCTGCGTGGCCAAGGGCAGGCGGTCGAGCTGGCCACCTATGACGATCGCATGGCTACCGCGGCGCGCGACCTCGACATTCCGCTGCTTGCGCTCTGAGCCGCGCCCTCTCATTCGATCACCTCGTCGGCTCGGGCGAGCAGGGACTGCGGGATGGTGAGGCCCAGCGCCCTTGCGGTCCTGAGGTTCACGACTAGGTCAACCTTGGAAAGCTGCATCACCGGCAGATCTCCGGGCTTTTCGCCCTTGAGTATCCTGCCGGCATAGATGCCGGCCTGTCGATAGCCGTCCGCGAGGTTGGTTCCGTAGCTCATCAACCCACCGGCCGTGGCGAAGTCAGGCCACTCGAAGATCGCGGGAATCGCGTAGCGCGCGGCCAGTGCTACGAGGTGGGAGCGCTCGCTCGTGAAAACGGCGCTCGCTCCGACGACCAGCCCCTCCGCGTGTTTTTGAGCGAACGTGGCAAAGGCCGCCTCGAACTCGGTCTTCGTCCCAGCCGTTACCTCGACGAGCCGAAAGCCCTGCGCGCGCGCAGCACCCTTCGCCTCTTCGGTATCGGCTGCGGCGGCGGGGCTGGTCGGATCCGAGAGCAGGGCTATCGTCTCCGCCGTCGGCAACAGTTCGCGCAGCAGTTCGACCCGCTTTGCGATCAAAGCATTGGTACTGAGGTTGACGCCAGTGGTATTCCCGCCGGGATGGTTGAGGCTGCCGACCAAGCCGAGCTTTACCGGATCGCCCCCCGTGGTGAAGACCATGGGGATCGTCGGGTTCGCTGCGCGCACCGCCATTGCCGGGGCGCCGCCACCGCTCGCGAGGATTAGCGTGGCCGGGAGGTGCACCAATTCCGCCGCAAGCGCGGGCAGGCGGTCATAGTGACCCTCGGCCCAGCGAAACTCGATGGTCACGTTCTCGCCCTCGACGTAGCCGGCGTCCTTCAGGCCCTCCCGAAATGCCTCGACGTAGGTTTTGTAGGCATCGGCCGAGGTGACGTTGAGGAATCCGATGACGGGCATTGGCCGGGGCTGCGCCAACGCGGGCAGCGAGCTCGCCGCCGCGGCGCCTAACAGCACCAGAAACGCGCGCCGTCTCATTCGATCACCTCGTCGGCGCCGATGGCTGTGTAGCAATGCCAACCGCTGTTTTCCGGCCGTCCTCGCAAAGGTGCTGCATAGCGGCTTCAAGGCTCCTTCCAATTCATTCTAATGCATAGCGCGGATTGGGGTGTGCGATTCTTGCAGTATCTTTTGGCTTTGCTGTCCGTCGAAGGCCTGGGCGCACTTCAGGACGCGGCCAAGGCCACTCACTCAGTTCATTTTGTAGCCCGCAACGTCGCCGAGGCGGAGATGCGTTCGAGGCTCGTCATCACTTCCACCAAGGACGGTCCTTCGACGGCGAGTGCCGCATCGAGCGTGCCGCCGATCTGATCGGGGCGATCGATGCGGAATGCGCGCGCGCCGAACGCTTCGGCAAGCTTGGCGAAATTCGGGTTGACGAGGTCAGTCGCGATGACGCGGCCCGGGAAATCGACCTCTTGATTGAGGCGGATCGAGCCGTAGCTGCTGTTATTGGCGAGAATAATGGTGAGCGGGAGGCGATGCTCAATCGCTACCGCGAGCTCGTTGCCGGTCATGAGGAAACCGCCGTCGCCCACCAGGGTTACCACGCGGCGCTTGAGGCGAAGCGCCGCCGCCACGCCCGCGGGCACGCCCACGCCCATCGCTCCGGACACTGCCGCCAGCAGCCGTTGCGAAGAGCGGAACGGGAAGCAGCGCCCGAGCCAGCTGTTGTTGAGCCCCGCGTCATGCGTCAGCACCGCGTCCGGGCCAAGGCGCTCCGCGAGCGCCCGCACCACCGCGCCGAATACCACGCCATCTCCAGCGCCGAGCGGTTCCTTGATCACGAGGTCGGTGTAGTGCTGGCGATGCAGCCGCTCGGCCCAAGCGGCGTGTCGCTGCGGCTTATTCGGTCCGCGCTCGGCGAGGGCCGACAGGAACCTGATCGGCTCGGCGGCAATCGGAAGATCAGTCTGAAATATGGCGCCCAGCACTTCCGGATCGTCGTAGACGTGAATCAGGCGCTGTTTTGGCCGAGGAGCCGCGGGGAATTGATAATTCTGCGTGGTGGCGTCACCGAGCCGCGTCCCGACCGCGAGCAGCAAGTCGCTCTCCTGATAGGCGGCGACGCGCTTCTTCGGCAGCAGATATCCGAGATGGCCCGCATAAAGCGGATGCTCATTGTCGAACAAGTCCTGCTGGCGGAAGCTGACGGCCACCGGAATGCCCCAGCTCTCGGCGGCTCTGCGCAGAACGGCACGAGCTTCAAGCGGTGCCAGCCGCGATCCCGCGATCAGGAGCGGCGCTTGTGCGGCGTGAAGCAGTTCCTCGGTTTCGTCGAGCGCCGCCGGACTCGCGTCAGCCGCGTGCCGTGGCTGCGGTCCCACCACCATCGCCGAGGTTTCTTCCGCGAGCATGTCCTCGGGCAGAACCACGATCGCGGGCCCGGGTGCGCCCATCGATGCCCGGTGGAAGGCCTGCGCCACCGCCTGCGGCAGGAGGGCGGGGTCGTGCACCTCGGCCACGTATTTCGCCATGGAGCCGAAGGCGGCGTAGTCCACCTCTTGGAAGGCGCGCCGTCCTCGGTCGCGCCGATCGATCTGGCCGATCAACAGTACCATCGGCGCCGCATCCTGCTGTGCGGTGTGCACGGTGATCGCCGCGTTCGTGGCGCCGGGTCCGCGGCTCACCAGCGCCACGCCGGGCCGTCCCGTGAGCTTCGCGTCCGCTATGGCCATGAATCCCGCCCCGCTCTCGTGCCGGCAGGTCACGACCTCGATACGCCGCTCGTCATAAAGCGCGTCGAGCACGGTCAAATAGCTCTCGCCCGGCACGCAGAACACGCGGTCGACGCCCTGCGCCGCCAGTTCCGCCACCAGAACCGACGCGGCAGTCCGGCTGTTGGCACGCCGCTCAGACACCGAGATAGGCCTTCCGAATGTTGTCGTCGCGCGAAAGCTCGGCGCTGCCGCCGCCCCGCGTGACGCGTCCGTGCTCCAGCACGTAGAGCCGGGTCGCGATCGCAAAGGTCGACAGCGCATCCTGCTCTACCAGCAGGATCGCGGTGCCGTCACGCTGGATTTCGCGAATGGCCTCGAAAATCTGCAGCTTCAGTCGATGCGCGATCCCGACCACGGTTCGTCCAACAGCAGCAGGGTCGGCTTGCCCATCAAGGCGCGTCCGATTGCCATCATTTGCTGCTCGCCGCCCGAGAGCGTGCTTCGGGCGTAAACGATCACGAGCCGGTGAGCCAATTCTCGACACTGAGTCCCGGGATATCGCTGAAGTCAGCGCTGTTGTTGGTGACGAGCACAGATGCCGCCAATTTCACTAACACCGCGTCCGTGCCGTCGCGCGCGTGGATCGCAATGTTGGTGTCGATGAGGTAAGCCAAGCCTCAGTTCCGGTCCCGCTCGGGAAGCTCAATCGGATCGCGTCTCTCGACTGCAGATGGCTTAGGCAGCTTGCGCAGGATCGCGACCGCCTCGCGTAGGCTGCCGCGGGCTGGAAAGATCGTGATGACATCTCCAAGTCGAGTGATCCTCAGCTCGATGCTCGTGTCATCGTAGGCGAGCTCAGCCGGAATTCGTACCGCTTGGCTATTTCCGGATTTGAAGGCACGAGTAGTAGTCATGGCTTTGTTCTTCGCGGGGAAGCGTCCACTTATCTATTTAAAACACAGCAGTATTTTGGCGCTTGTCAATCCATGTATATATGTCGCAGGCCGGTCCAGACTACTCCGCCGCGGTGGCGGTGGGCGCGGGGGCGAGAAACGCCGCCAACAGCTCTGCCTGGCGTTGCTTCACGCGCTCGCGCGCGCGCTCCTTCACGTGGCCGTAGCCGCGGATCTGCTGCGGCAGCCTTGCGATCTCGACCGCGAGCGTGTGGTTCTCGGCGGTGAGGCGCGCCATCAGCTTCGCCACCACGGCTTCGTATTCGCCGACGAGCTGGCGCTCGACACGGCGCTCGGCGCTGTAGCCGAAGGGGTCGAACTTGGTCCCGCGCAGGCGCTTCAGCCGCGCGAGCACGCGAAAGAGCGGCATCACCCAAGCGCCGTAGGACTGCTTTTGCAGTTCGCCGGTCGCGGGATCGCGCGGCGCCCAGAGCGGCGGCGCCAGGTGGAATTGCAGCTTGTAGTCGCCTTGAAACTGCGCCTGCAGCTTCCTGAGGAAGTCGCCGTTGGTATAGAGCCGAGCCACCTCGTATTCGTCCTTGTACGCCATCAGCCTGAACAGCGTTTGCGCGACCGCCTCGCCAAAGCCTTGCTTGCCCTTGGCGTGCGCGGCCTCGGTCGCGGCGGCGGCGTGGGCGAGGCCCGCATAGCGTTGCGCGTAACGCTGGTTCTGGTACTCGCTCAGGAAGGCGACCCGGCGCTCGATCATCTCCTCGACGGTCTCGGCGCGCTTCGGCGCGTCCGGCAGCACCGGCCTCGCCGCCGCTTCGACCGCGCCCAGGTCGTGCGCGGCAAGCCGGCCCCAAGCGAAGGCGCGCTTGTTCATCTCGACGCCGACGGCGTTCAGCTCGATCGCGCGTTCGATCGCCTCGCGCGAGAGCGGCACCAATCCCTTCTGCCAGGCATAGCCCAGCATGAAGAGGTTGGTCGCGATGGCGTCGCTCAAGAGGGCGGTCGCGAGCCCGCTGCCGTCGACTAAATCGAGGCCCTTGCCGCCCACGGTGTTGCGCAAGGTTCGGTGCATGGCGGCTTCTTCGAAATCGACGTCGCCATTCATTACGAAGGCCGCGGTCGGTGCCAGATAGCTGTTGACGACGGCGCGCGTGACCCCGTGCTCGATGCGGGTCAGCGCCGGCGCGCTCGCCGCCACCACCATGTCGCAGCCCAGCAGCAGGTCGGCGCCGCCGGCCGCGATGCGGACCGCGTTGATGTCCTCGGGCCGGGCCGCCAGACGGATATGGCTCATCACCGCGCCGTTCTTCTGCGCAAGCCCGGTGAAATCCAGCACGGAGCAGCCCTTGCCTTCGAGGTGCGCGGCCATGCCCAGGAGCTGGCCCACGGTGATGACACCGGTGCCGCCGATCCCCGTCACCAGCACGCCATAAGGCTCGCTCAGCGGCCTGAGCGTCGGCTCCGGGAGGTCGGTGAAGCGAGCCTGGTCGAACTCGGCCGGCGCCGGCGCGAGCTTGCGCAAGCTTCCGCCATGCACCGTAACGAAGCTCGGGCAAAATCCTTTGAGGCAGGAGTAGTCCTTGTTGCAGTTGCTCTGATCGATCGCGCGCTTGCGGCCGAACTCGGTTTCGAGCGGCTTCACCGAAACGCAGTTCGACTGGTCGGAGCAGTCGCCGCAGCCCTCGCAGACCGCGTCGTTGATGAAAACGCGCTTCGGCGGATCGGGATAGCGGCCACGCTTGCGCCGACGCCGCTTTTCCGCCGCGCAGGTCTGATCGTAGATCAAGACCGTCAGGCCCTTGGTCTCGCGGAGTTCGCGCTGCACCTGATCCAAAGTGTCCCGATGCTGAATTTGCGTCCCCGGCGGAAAGCCCGCGCCGAGCGGATACTTGTCGGGCTCGTCCGTGACGATGACGACGCGCTTGGCACCCTCGGCCGCCACTTGTTGCGCGATCTGCGGCACGGTCATGTGACCCTCGGGCGGCTGGCCGCCGGTCATCGCCACCGCGTCGTTGTAGAGAATCTTGTAGGTGATGTTGACGCCCGCGAACGATGCCGCGCGGATCGCAAGCAGGCCCGAATGGGCATAGGTCCCGTCGCCCAGATTGGCGAAGACGTGCTTGTCCTTGGTGAAGGCAGCCTGGCCGATCCATCCCGCGCCTTCGCCGCCCATGTGAGAAATGGTGGAGGTGTGGCGGCTCGGCATCCAGATCGCCATGCTGTGACAGCCGATCCCCGCGAGCGCGCGGCTGCCTTCCGGAACCTTGGTCGAAGTGTTGTGCGGACAACCCGAGCAGAAGAAGGGGCTGCGCTGCGTCTTCGGCAGCGGCGCGTCGCCCAGGCGCTCCAGCGCCTCGAGCCGCGCCAGGCGCTGATTGAGTTCCGGGCGCTCGCCGTCGAGGCGCTTGAGCCGCCCGACCAGCGCGCGCGCCACCATGGTCGGATTGATCTCGCCCGCGCTCGGCAGCAGCACTTGGCCCGTCTCATCTTGCTTGCCGATGATGCTTGGGCGGCGGTCGGCGGGCAGGTTGTAGAGGAGCCGCATGAGCTGGTCTTCGATCAGACCGCGCTTCTCCTCGACCACCAGCACGTCCTTGAGGCCCGACGCGAAGCGAAGCGCGCCTTCGCGTTCGAGCGGCCAGGTGAGCCCCACCTTGTAAAGCCGAATTCCGAGCCGCTCGGCCTCGCGCTCGCCGATGCCGAGATCGCTCAGCGCCTGGCGCGTGTCGAGGTAGGCCTTGCCGGTCGTGATGATGCCGAGCCGCGCGTCGGGCGCGTCGAGCACGATGCGGTCGAGCGCATTGGCGCGCGCGAAGGCCGCGACCGCCGCCATCTTGGGCCCGTGCAGTCGCGCCTCCTGCTCCAGCGGCGCGTCCGGCCAGCGGATGCCGAGCCCTCCCGGCGGCAAGACAAAATCCTCGGGCAGCGCGATCTTGATTCGATGCGGATCGACCGCGATCGAGGCGGAACTCTCGACGGTCTCGGCGATCGCTTTGAATCCCACCCAGCAGCCGGAGAAGCGCGAGAGCGCGAAACCCAGCACGCCGAAATCGAGGTACTCCTGCACCGTCGCGGGATTGAGCACCGGTATCATCGCGGCGATGAAATCCTGCTCGCTCTGATGCGCGAGGGTCGAGGATTGACAGCCGTGGTCGTCGCCGGCGATCGCCAACACGCCGCCATGGCGTGCCGTCCCCGCGGAATTGGCATGCTTCAGCACGTCGATCGAGCGGTCGACACCGGGCCCCTTGCCGTACCAGATGCCGAGCACCCCATCGACCGTGGCGCTCGGATAAAGCGTGGTTTGCTGGCTGCCCCAGACCGCGGTCGCCGCCAGGTCCTCATTGAGGCCGGGCTCGAATTGGATGTTGGCGCGCTCCAGAAAGCGCCGCGCCTGCCAGAGCGCGTTGTCGTAAACGCCAAGCGGCGAGCCGCGATAGCCCGAGATGAACCCGCCGGTATTGAGCCCGGCTTCCCTGTCCCGCTGCTGCTGCAGAATCGGCAGCCGCACCAGCGCCTGGATGCCGGAGAGGTAGATTCGGCCCCGTTCCTGCGTGTACTTATCGTCGAGCGTCACCGCGGCGAGCATTACTCTGGTTCCTCTTGGCCCCCAGGGGCCGGAGATTAGGGAGATTCGCGGGTCAAGACAATGCGCACGCCGGTGGTCGCGGAAGAGGTTGAGTGACTCATGGCAACGGCTCTCCGCATTGAGAGCATGATGCTGGGATCAGGAAATAAAAGAGCGAAAACCGGCGCCAACCTTTTCTGCCCCTTGAGAATACGGCCGGCAATCCGCACTTCTCGCAACAGAGAAGCAAAAAGCCATGGCGGCCAATCCCGCTGCAATGAAGGCGGCCCAAAAGACCATAGAGCGAACATCTCGCGACAGTGTGGCATATGCTCAACCGGCGTACGCGACGGACGCATTGATGATCGCCTTCCGTTGCGTAACGCTCATGTAACCGGTCCAATCAGAGCCGTCTTGTGCATTGCTCGCCTAATCCGCTGTGCGCGCCGAATCCCGCGAGGGGCTCTCTGAGCATCGCGTATCCGTTGACAGCTATGTTAGAAAAGGACCAAAGCTTCTCGCTTCCTGTCAATTCAAGGTCAGGGCAGTCACCGGTTGCCATGATGACGCCACCTGAGGTATCATTACTGATATCATTAATTATGGAGACCGTTGCATGGCCAGTGTGATTACCATCAACCGTGCCGACGTCGTATCGCTGATCGAGGAAGCTGCGCGCAAGCTGACGCAAGGTAATAAGACTGAGGCTGTGGCGTTGGCGTTGCGGCGTCTCCTCGACGAGGAAGGGAGAAGCGGTTCGCTTTTCGGCGCGCATAAAGGCTCGGTCCGAGTCCGTCCCGGGGTCGACCTTACCGCCCCTGTTCTTGAGGATGTTCCCGACGCTGCTAGTGGAAAAGAGCTTCGCCGGTGAGTGCAGGGCTCCTACTCGACACCCATATTGCGCTTTGGTTGGACAACGGCAGTCAGAAGCTGCGCCGCACTACGCGCGCCAGGATCGACGAGTGCTGGCATGGCGGCGGAACAATCTATTTGAGCGCGGTCAGCGTCTGGGAAATTGCGCTGCTTTTGGATCAAGGTTATGTTGAACTGGATGTCCCCATCGAAGAATGGGTCGGACGCTTCGTTGAGCGGCCCGGCGTCTCGGGACTCCCACTCGGTCACGTTGCAGCGTCGCGCGCCTATCTGCTCCGACACTTCGAGCACCGCGACCCAGCAGATCGATTGCTGATCGCGTCCGCGATCGATGCCGACCTCCCGCTCGTGACCTACGACGACCGCATTCGCCGATTTGCACGCACTCATGGCCGACAGTACCGCTTCGCCAGCGTCGCTTGAAGCCCGATTCCCCCGGGCGCCGAGCCTCTCGGCGTTGGTGGTGGCGCGCAATGAGGAAGCGCGGCTCGGCCCCTGTCTCGATCGCCTGGCGTTTGCCGACGAGATCGTGGTGCTCCTGGACCGCACGACCGACGCGAGCGCGGCAATCGCGCGCGCTTATCGCGCGCGTGTCGTCGAGGGTGCCTGGGTGGACGAGCCCGCGCGGCGCAACGCCGGGATCGAGAATTGCACCGGCGACTGGGTCCTTGAGGTCGATTGCGACGAGTGGGTGACCGAGGCGCTCGCCGCGGAAATTCGCGCCGCGCTCGCGACCGCGCGGGACGGCTACTTCATCGTGCCGATGGCAAATCACATCGGCGAGCGCCTGGTGCGTCACGGCTGGGGCGCCTACAACGGCATCGGCGCGAAGCCGATCCTGTTCCGTCGCGGCATGAAGAAGTGGGGTAAAGGTCGCGTTCATCCGCCGCTCGATCTCCAGGGCGAGCGGCAGCGCCTCGCGGAGCCGATGCTGCACTTCGTCTACCGCGATCTCTCCGACATGCTGGCGCGGCTTGATCGCTATACCGACCTTGCGGCGCAAGACGCGATCGAGAGCGGCGCGCCGATGCGGCTCTCGACCGCGCTCCGGCGCATGCTGAGCCGGGCCTGGAAGTCGCTGGTGGCGCGGCGGGGATATCGCGAGGGCGCCTATGGCGTGGCGCTCGCGCTTTATTCGGCGCTTTATCCGATGCTGATCTATCTTAAGGTGCGAATTCCCGCCGCCAGACCCGGCCAAGAGGGCGAGCCCCGCGCATGAAACTTCTCCGACGCAGCGGACCGAAACCGCTCTCGCTCAGCGAGCGCCTCTACCGGCGCTTTGTCCTCAAGTACCACGGGCGCTATCTCATCACGGACCTGCAGCTCCGCGCGAAGTCGCAGAGCGTCGACTACATCGAGGCGCACATGCGCGACGCCATGATCCTCCGCGACCGCTGGGGCCTCTTGCTGTTCGCGGCGCGCGAGGCGCCGGCACAGGGGCTGATGCTGGAAGTCGGCGTCGCCGACGGGGCGAGCGTGAGTTACCTCGCCAAGCGGTTCGCGCGCGATTGGCACGGCTTCGACAGCTTCGAAGGTTTGCCGGAACACTGGAGCGGAACCGAGGCGAGCAAGGGTACGTTCGGGCGCGGCGGCGCGCTGCCGAGTGTGCCGGCGAACGTCACATTGCACCGCGGATGGTTCGAGGACACTTTGCCGCGGTTTCTCGCGGGCGTGGGCGAGCAGGCCGTCGCTTTCCTGCACGTGGACTGCGACATCTATTCCTCGACCGCGACCGTCTTCAAATCATTGAGTGCGCGCCTCGGCGCCGGCACGGTCGTGGTCTTCGACGAGTATTTTAATTATTGGAACTGGCAGCGCCATGAATGGCGGGCGTTTCAGGAATTCGTGCGCGACACCGGCACCAGCTATCGCTATCTGGGCTTCTCGCAGAAGAACGGACACGTCGCGGTGCGGCTCGGCGAGAAGAGCGAGGCGGCAAGCCGCGAGGCCGAGGAGAAATTGGCTCGGGTGATGCCATGATGATATTTGTGGGAACACAACATACACTTGTCCCTAATAGATAGACGTATACGCATAATTGAGAGTAATTCTCTCTCGTCTGGCTATCCTCCAAGTGATATTGTTTCGTTGGAGGTTTGGGCCGAAACACGATTTATAAAAGAGCCAATGCTCGCCTCCCCTTCGCAATCACGAGCGACTGGGGATCTCGGACGAAATGGCAGACGAACAACCATCCGGTATGGCCGGCCTCGCCGGCAACGGTTTCGTCTGGCTGTTGGTCGCGGCCATCGGCGCTGCCAGTACCGCGTTTCTGCCTCATACTGCTCCGCTTCAAGATTTTCGCCCGGTCACGAAGGATGCGACTTCGCTACCCTATCGCGGCGGGCAATCCATCGATGCGCGGCTATGGGAAGACCCTTTCGCCGCTGTAGCCAAGGCGCGCAGTCAAGGCGGCGAGGGGACAAAGCCGGACGTCCAAGGCGTGACTACCGTCCTCATCGTGACCGTGCCTGGGGCATTCTACGCAGAGGAAGCCGAGACGCGCCGTCGAACTCGCTACGCGGTGCTCGCTGGTCTTAATGCCGAGCGATACGTTCCCGAAGACGAGGAGCATATTGGCTTTTACAAAATCAAATTGGGTGACGACGTTACACTAGGCGACCGCGAGATTTTTGCGGCATTCGAACTCTTTTCGACAAAACACCAGAGGCATGGCGTTGGTGGGGAGCAGAGCAATGACAAGCGAGCGCTTGTCTTGTGGGTTGACGAGGACACGCTTGTCGGCAGCAAGCGACCAATTAGAGCGCTTTGTGCGGTGGCGTCCTCCTTGAGCGCCGATGGGGCCGCAAAAATCGAGATCATTGGCCGGAGCGATGGTGAAACCGTTCGCGCTATGGTGGATGAGACCCAAGAAAAGGAATATTCCGAGCCCGCTGCGTATCAGCCCCCGCCCCCAAAAGATCAGAAAAAGCCCGAAACTTGCCGCTTAGAGATTAGCAATTTCAAGTTCTATGCCTATGGCGTGACGGTGGACGATCGCACAGTTCTTCATACTAAGGATCAGGGAACGACTCTCGAGCGATATTTTTCTGAACGGAAACCGGCGATAACGTATCGCAGGACCATCGCGAGCGACGGGGCTCTTGCCGTCGCGCTTGGCGATGAATTGAAGCGTCGCCGAATTTTCTCCCTGAATCAAATCGCGATCGTGTCCGAGTGGGATACGTTCTACGGCCAGAGCTTCCCGGCGACGCTTCGCAACGCACTTATGGGCGATGGATTTGCAAGCGAAGGCGGCAAATCTTCGGGATGGCGACGCTACGGTTATCTGCGCGGCCTCGATGGCCAGCTCCCCGACAGTAGCGCCGATTCCGATGGCTGTTGCCGAAGGTACAGTTCGTCGAGCACAGACAAGAACAGCACCGGAGCTGCCTCCAGCACCGGGGCGTCCCCCCGCGAACGGGCCGATGGCGATAGCCAGTTCGACTACCTTCGGCGCTTGGCTGACCGCATGCGAAGCGAAACCAAGCAGGAAAATCCTTATGCGATCGGGGTTTTGGGAAGCGACCTTTACGACAAGCTCCTGATATTTCGCGCCTTGCGGCCGCAATTTCCCGAAGCGATATTTTTTACGACCGATCTCGATGCGCGGCTGTTCGATCCGGATCAAAGTCAGTGGACGCGCAATATCTTGGTGGCCTCCGCCTATGATTTGCGCCTTCGAGGCGACCCGAAGGAAACCCACCAGAGGGATGTTCCGCCCTTCCGAGATAGCTACCAAACCGCAGCATTTCTCTCCACCCAGCTCGCACTACACGATCCAACCGATGACGACGGCATGGTCAGCCTCGATAAGGCTGTTGTCGATTGTGAATTGCATCCGCCCATCTTCGAGATCGGCCGCTCCCAGCCGTTTTCTTTGCATCGAGAGGGCGAGCCGTCGGACTCCGCCTGCGCCTCCGACCCGCCATACCCCGGCCTGGACTTCCGTGCCTTTTTTGCCGCTGCCTTCACTGTGGCCGCCGTGTTGGCGGCAGTTCTCTTCAGCTTTCCTCAAGTGCGAGCCTTCATAGTGGCAAGTCCGTGGAGGCGCACCGGTGCCCTCGCTCTTGGAATACTGGCTCTGTCGGTGGTGCTGTGTCTCTCCTGGACCAGTGTCGCAGACATCTTATCCGTCGGTGGTTTGGGTCAGCCGATCGCTTGGTCCGAGGGGATCAGCGTTTGGCCTGTCGTTTTCATGCGCTGTGTCACGGTGGTTCTCAGCATCGGTCTGGTGTTGCACGTGATCAGCAAGCTGGACCAAAGCGTGCAGAGCCTCGGCGAGGATTTTCCGATAGAGCCGAGCCGCGAGGAAATCTTGCGCAAGGGCTGGAAGTGGCGCGAGGTGTTCTCGCTGCGTTTGCTGTTTCGCAAGCATGAGGAGCAAGATGCCGATGCGGTCGCGGATTTCTGGCGAACCTATGTCATTCAAGGGCATCGCTCGTCACGATGGTGGCGGGTCGGAGCCTATGTCGTAGCGATGCTGGTGCTCTGGACCGTTATCGCATTCGTTTTCGGCTTTCCTCAGGCACCGTCGCGCGGTTCGCTGAGCTCGCACGCATATTTCATAACAACCACCGTCGAGGTGGTGGCGATGCTGTTCGCGATCTTCTTTGTCGTCGACGCGACGTTGCTCTCGACCCTGTTCGTAAGGGAGCTTCCGAGCTTTCCATCAATATGGCCGTCAAAGACCAAGGACATTTATCGCAACAAACTGGGCATCGGTGAGTCAATGCCTGACGACTGGATTGATGTTCAGTTTGTCGCGAGGCGCACGCAAACGATCGTAAGCTTGATCTATTGGCCGTTCCTGCTGATCGCTCTGCTGATCTTCTCCCGCAGTAGCTACTTCGCGGCATTTACCGTTCACCCGACGCTTGTGATCGGGTGGGGAATATGCGTTCTGACCCTCGTGACCTGCGTTCTGCTGTTGCGCTGGCAAGCCGAACGAGTCCGCGAAGCGGCGCGCTCGCATCTAAGCGACGCCATCAATGTCGCGCAAGGTTTGGGAACCCAAGCCGGCCGCCGGCAGGCGACGCAGCTTGAAATGCTCTTGCACCGCGTCGAAACGCTGCAGGACGGCGCATTCGCGCCGATTTCGCAGCAACCGGTCGTTAGGGCGCTTCTGCTCCCGCTCGGTAGTTATGGCGGCGCCCAATTGCTGCAGTACATGTTGCAATCGGGATCGACTTAAGCGGATCTCACCCGCCCGCGAATCTCGGCTCCGGCAAGCCCTGAAATTCCGTGCGAAGGCGGAACACGTTCCCCGCGAGCGGCTCGCGCGCGCGTTCCTCCGGTGTCATGCGCATGGTGCCCGAGGTGACGTAGAGCGTGTCGAGAAGGCGCCCGCCGAAGATGACGCTGGTCGGGCGCCGCACCGGGGTCACCAGCACGCGCTCGATCCGGCCCTCGGGGTCGTAACGCACGACCCGCCCGCCGTTCCATTGCGCGATCCAGAGGAATCCCTCGCTGTCCACCGTCATGCCGTCGGGGAGCCCGTGCTCTTCGGCGATCCGCACCAGCACGCGGCGATTGCGCACGGTGCCGGCGGCGAAGTCGAAATCGTAGGCATAAACGACGCGGGGCGCTGAATCGATGAAGTACATGGTGCGGTTGTCCGGGCTCCAGCCCAGGCCGTTCGAGAGCTGCATTCCCTCGTCGTGCTGGTGCGCGGAGCCATCGGGATCGACGCGCCACAATCCGCCGATCGGCTTGACCCAATCGCGCGCCTTGGCGCCGACCCACATGCGGCCCATGCGGTCGCACTGCCCGTCGTTGAGATTGTCGTCGATACCCTTGACCAGTTGCACCAGCGGTTCGACCGCACCGGTTTCGGGATCGAGGAAGGCGAGGCCCGCATCCAGCACCGCGAGCAGCCGGCGGCTCCGGGTCAGCGCGATCGCGTGTGCCGATTCCGCCGTCGGCACGACGCGATTGGCGCCGCTCGCGGGGTGGTAGCGGTTGAGCGTATGACCGCGCACGTCGACCCAGTAAAGGGCCTGCTGCCCGGCCTCCCAAAGCGGGCTTTCACCCAACTCGGCGCTGAGCGGAACCACGCTTTCGAAGGGCGGCGATGCGACGATCATGATCGGCCGCTCAGGGTCCGACACACCGCGTCCCGCCATTCTCCATAGAGCGTGTCACGCTCGTCCGCGGGCATTCGCGGCTCGAACAGACGGTCGCGCCTCCAGTTCCGGGTCACGGCATCGAGCGAGGGATAGAGTCGGGCGCCGAGACCCGCGAGCGCGGCGGCACCCTGCGCGGTGCTTTCGATCATGCGCGGGCGCTCGACCGGCAAGCCCAGCAGATCGGCGAGTCGCTGCATCAGCCAGTCGTTGACGACCATGCCGCCGTCGACCCGGAGGCTCGCGGGGTTGCTGCCATCGGCGCGCATCGCCTCCATGAGGTCGCGTGTTTGGAAGCACGCGGCATCGAGCGCCGCACGCGCAAGCTCGGCGCGTCCCACGTCTCGGGTCAGGCCAACGATGCTGCCCCGCGCATCCGCATCCCAATAGGGAGCGCCGAGGCCGGCAAAGGCCGGCACCAGATAGACGCGCCGTGCGGGGTCGGCCGAGCGGGCGAGAGCCTCGATCTCGCCGGCGCTCTTGATGATGCCGAGGCCGTCGCGCAGCCACTGCACGGCGGCACCGGCGACGAAGATCGCGCCTTCGATCGCGAAGGTCGGCTTGCCGTCGAGGCGATAGGCGAGCGTGGTGAGCAGACGATGGCGCGAGAGAATGCGTTCGGCGCCGGTGTTGAGCACCGCAAAGCAGCCGGTGCCGTAGGTCGATTTGATCATGCCGGGCGCGAAGCAGGCCTGGCCGACCGTCGCCGCTTGCTGGTCGCCGGCGCTGCCGAAGATCGCGATCGGCGCTCCGAAGTGATCGCTCGCGGCGGCGCCGAACTCGCCGGCGTTGTCGCGGACCTCCGGCAGCAGCGCGCGCGGCACGCGGAACAACGCCAGCAGAGCCTCGTCCCATTCCTGGCGCGCGAGGTCGAATAGCAGAGTGCGCGCGGCGTTGGTGGCGTCGGTTGCGTGCACCGCGCCCCGAGTGAAGCGCCAGATCAAAAAACTTTCGACGGTGCCAAAGGCGAGCGCGCCACGTTCGGCTTGCGCGCGTGCGTCCGGCACACGATCGAGCAGCCACTCGATCTTGCTCGCGGAAAAATAGGGATCGAGCACCAGACCGGTCTTGGCCTGCACCGCATCGGCGTGCCCCGCCGCGCGCAGCTCGGCCATGCGCTCGGCCGTGCGGCGGTCCTGCCAGACGATCGCGCGCGCGATCGGCCGCCCGCTCGCGCGTTCCCAGATGACGGTGGTCTCGCGCTGATTGGTGATGCCGATGCCGGCGATATCGCGCGCGCCGAGCTTCGCCGCGGCCAGCGCCCGGCGCGCGGTCGCGAGCACGGTCGTCCAGATTTCCTCGGGATCGTGCTCGACCCAGCCGGGCTCGGGGTAGTGCTGCGTCAGCTCCTGCTGCGCCTGGCCCAGGACCGCGCCCTCGAGATCGAAGACGACGCTGCGCGTGCTGGTCGTCCCTTGATCGATCGCGAGCAAGAAGCGTGCGGTCACGGGCCCACTCCGAGGAGGTCGTTCAACAGCGGCGAGACATTTGCCGCGAAGGGATTGAGAAAAACAACACCACCAAGTTCGCGGCCGTCCGGAAAATCCTCGCTGAGCACGAAGCGGCATCCGGCGCGCCGGGCGGTAGCCCAAAGCATCGCGTCCCAGAAGGCCAGATTGTGGGAGGCGACCGCATCCATGGCCTCGACAAGCGCCCTCTCGTCCGCGCAATGAATCGGGAAAACGTCACGCCACGCATTGACGATGCGTTCGGCGTCTTTGATCGCCAAGCCGGATTTTGCAACCGCTACCCGAAAGAACTCCGCCAACGCCTGCAGCAGCAGAATGCAGCCGGAATCCGCCGCGCGACGGACCACGGCTTGTGCCTTCCGATGCATCGCACCGGCGTCGCGATTGGCGGCGTAAACGAGGATGTTGGTGTCCAGCGTGAAGCGCAGGCTAGCGGTCATAAAGCTCGTCCCGCCGGTATCGGGGTCGGCCGAGCGAGACGTCGAGCGCTTTCATAAGCCGGCGAACCGCCGCCGCGTGGCGGCGGTCTTGGCGCTTGTCGGAGGGTGGCCCTAGCCGAGCAACGGCAACTCCGCGACGAGTGATGACGATCTCCTCGCCGGCGGCCGCGGCGGCCAGGAGCCGCGAAAACTGCTGATTGGCCTCGCGTGCGGAGACGGTTCTCACGGCCACTCCTATTGTAGTAACATCACTACATTAGCAGTCGGTCGGCCGCGTGTCCACGGCCACAAAGGCCGGAGCAGCACGCGCGTCGATGCGCCAGGCCGCGATTCACCCGTAGCGGCCGAGGCGCACGGCGGTCTGACCGCGGTTGAGTCGGCGTGACGGCATGATCAGCACGCAATTGTCATAGGGGGTCCGCACCTCGCGCCCGCCATCGCGCGCGATCACGGTGCCTTGGCGCGGGATCACCTCGAGTCCGCGATAGTCGCGCAGGAACTCGAACCGGTCGCTTGTGATGGTGACGGCCTGGGTTACCGTGATCACGCGCTGGTCGGCCGGCGGACGGGTCATCTGGCGCTCCGACTCGGCGGGGGACAGCGTGCCCGTCACGGCAAGAAAGCGCCAGGTCACGTCGTGCGCCACATCCGCCGCGGCCTTTTCCCAATGCTGGCCGCACTCGATCAGCAGCGCCGCCTTGGGCGAAGCCGGATCGCCCAAGGCGCCATAATCGCGCATGCGGCTGCCGGCGGAGTGGCCCTTGTCGCGCACGATGAGGCGCGGCGCGCCCACGCGGTGGGCGAGCTCGAGCGATTTCTCGGTCAGTCCCGCCAGCATCAGCGCTTCGGTCGAGTGCTGCATCGAGTGGATGTCGAGCAGGAAATCGACGGTCTCGATGAAGGGACGCAGCTCGCGGGCGCGCGCAAGCTCGACGCTCTTGCGCTGGCCGTTGAGCGTCGCCGCGTCCCACAGCCGATTGATGTCCTCGTCCACGAAGCGTGACGCCGTGGGATTGCGGGGATCGAAGGTCCGGAACGCCGCCACGTTGGCGAAGCCGAGGCTCAACTTGCCCTGAGCCGGGCGCACGCCGAGTCGAAACAGGCGATCGACAGCGATCGCGCCGCAGATCTCGTTGCCGTGCGTCAGCGCATTGACGTAAACGTGCGGCCCCGGCTTGCCGCTGTCGAAGGTGGTGACGTAGTCGATGCCGGTGTTGCTTTTGCGGTAGGACGAAATATCCGGCGGCGTGATCTCGATCGCGTAAGTCTCGGCCATGATGGTTTTTCTTCGAAGGTTGGTTGTATTTAACTCGAAACCCGATCGATCAGCCGGCGCAGGAATGCTTCGCATTGCCGCACCTGGTCGATGGCGATGAATTCGTCGGGCCGGTGCGCCTCGTCGATCGAACCGGGCCCGCAGATGATGGTGGGAATGCCCGCCTCCTGGAACAAGCCGGCCTCGGTGCCGAAGGAGACCTTGCCGACCTCGTTGGCGCCGGAGAGGGCACGGGCGAGGTCGGTCACCTCGGAATCCGGCGCCTCCGACAGGCCCGCCGTGTCCGTCAGCTTCTGGAAGCGGATTCCGGTCTCGGGCGCCGTGCGCTGCATCTCGGCTTGCAGGGCCGCGGCGTAGCGCTCAACCTGTTCCAGCAGCGGCTCCGGCGGATCGCCGGGGAGGTAGCGGATTTCGAAGTCGAAGCTGCAGTCCTTGGGCACGATATTGAGCGCGGTGCCGCCGTGGATCACGCCGGTGTGGATCGTCGTGTGGGGCGGCGCGAAGGCGCGATCGAAGGGGCCTTGATCCCGGCGCTGGCGCGCCATCTCCTTCAAGTGCGCGACGATCTCGGCGCCGGCCTCGACGGCGTTGACGCCCAAATGCGTGAGCGACGAGTGGCTCTCGCGGCCGCGCACGGAGCAGCGGACGCTGATCTTGCCCTTGTGCGCGATCACCGGCTTCATCAATGTGGGTTCGCCGACGATGCAGAGGCGCGGCTTGATCGGACGCTTTGCAATGGCGGCGATCATGCTGCGCACGCCGATGCAGCCGACTTCCTCGTCATAAGAGAAGGCAAGGTGGATCGGCGTCGCCAATTTGTGCGAGAGGAACTCCGGCACCATCGCCAGCACCACGGCGACGAAGCTTTTCATATCCGACGTGCCGCGGCCGTAAAGCTTTTCCTCGCGCTCGACAACGGCGAAGGGATCGCTCGACCATTCCTGGCCGTCCACCGGCACGACGTCGGTATGACCCGAAAGCATGATGCCACCCCGATCCTTGGGACCGAGTGTCGCGTAGAGATTGGCCTTGCGGCGATCCGCGTCGAAGAACAGCTCGCTGTCGATGCCGTACTCGCGGAGATATCCCTGCACGAAGTCGATGAGGGCCAAGTTTGAATCCCGGCTCGTGGTGTCGAACGCCACAAGCTTGCGGATCATCTCGATGCTGGAATAGGCGGGGCGCGGCACGGGTACACGAGCCTCTCGTTTTTGGGTTAATTTCGGGGCGCCACTATGCCGGAAGCGCGGGTGTCGCGCCAAGTGGCATAAGGACGGGGGATCGAGGCGTTGCATCGGCACGGGGTTTTGGTCAGATTGAACCAAGGCCGGGCGCGACGCGGCCTGCAAAACCGGGAGGTTGCGGGGATGATCGGGCGGCTTGCAGTCGTTCTGACGCTGGCGTGGACCGCGTTCGGCGTTTCGCTTGCTCAGGCACAGGAATTGCGTATTGCGCTCGCGGCCGAGCCGACCTCGATCGATCCGCTCTACCACACGCTCAACCCCAACAACCAGATCGCGCGGCATATCTTCGACCGCCTCGTGCACCAGGATCCAAAGCAGACGCTGATCGCGGGCCTCGCGCTCTCATGGAAGCCGATCGACGACGGCACTTGGGAATTCAAGCTGAGGCCCGACGTCAAATTCCACGATGGCAACGCGCTGACGCCCGACGACATTATCTTCTCGATCGACCGCGCGCCCAAGGTGCCGAACAGCCCCGCTTCCTTCGCGATCTACACAAAGGAGGTCAAGAGCATCGACGTGATCGATCCCTTGACCCTGCATATCCATACCGGCGCGCCGTACCCGCTGCTGCCCAACGACCTCTCGACCATCTCGATTCAGGAAAAGAAGGTGGTCGAGGGCAAGGGGACCAACGATTTCAACAAGGGTCCCGCCGCGATCGGCACCGGTCCCTTCAAGTTCGTGGAGTGGATCCCCGGCAATCGGCTGGTGCTGACGCGCAATGACGATTACTGGGGCGCAAAGCCCGAATGGGCGAAGGTCACCTTCCGTCCCATCACCAACAATGCCGCGCGCGTGGCGGCGCTGCTCGCGGGCGACGTGGACTTCATCGAGAATGTTCCGACCACGGATTTGGTGCAGCTCAAGGCCAATTCCAAGGTGCGCATCGTGCAGGTCGTCTCGAACCGGGTGATCTATCTGCACCTCGACAGCAACCGCGATCAGTCGCCCTTCGTCTTCGACACCGACGGCAAGCCGCTCGCCAAGAATCCGCTGAAGGATCAGCGCGTGCGGCTCGCGATGTCGAAGGCGATCAATCGTCTGGCGATCGTCGATCGCGTCATGGAGGGGGCGGCGATCCCGGCGGGGCAATTGTTGCCCGAGGGCTTTTTCGGTGTGAGCCCCAATCTGCCGCCGGAGAAGTACGATCCCGAGGGTGCCAAGAAGCTGCTGGCGGAGGCGGGATATCCCGACGGCTTCAAGATCACCCTGCACAGTCCCAACGACCGCTACGTCAACGACGAGAAGGTGGCGCAGGCGGTGGCGCAGATGTTGACGCGCGTCGGCATCAAGACCGACGTGCAGGCGATGCCGCAGGCGGTCTACTTCTCGCGCGCATCAAAGCTCGAATTCAGCTTCATGTTGCTGGGCTGGGGCGCCGATACCGGCGAACCATCCTCGCCTCTGAAATCGCTGCTCGCCACCAACAATCCCGAGAAGGGTTGGGGTGCCGCCAATCGCGGCCGATTCTCCGATCCGAAGCTCGATGACCTCTTGCAGCAGGCGCTCAACACCGTCGACGACGACAAACGCTCGCTGCTGCTGCAGCAGGCGACCGAGATCGGTATCCGCGACGTGGGGATCATTCCGCTCCACTACGAGGTCACGATCTGGGGCATGCGCAGCGATCTGACCTTCGTCGGCAACACCAACCAGTACACCCAGGCCTTCGACGTGCATCGGGTGGCGGCCAAATGAGGCGCAGGGGCCGGCGCGCGGAATCATGACCGTCTTTATCATCCGCCGCCTGCTGCAAAGTGCAGTGGTGCTGCTGGCGATGTCGCTGTTGGTGTTCCTCGGCGTGTTCGCGATCGGCAATCCCGTCGATATCCTGGTGAGTCCGCAGGCGGATCAGGCCGAGATCGCGCGCGCGACCGCGGCGCTCGGCCTCGATAAGCCGCTCTGGGAGCAATACCTGGTGTTCCTGCGCAACGCGGTGCACGGCGATCTCGGTAATTCCTTCGTGTTCAACGAGCCTTCGCTCAAGCTGATCGCCGAGCGGATGCCCGCGACATTGGAGTTGGCATTTGCCGCGATGGTGCTGGCGATTTTGCTCGGACTGCCGCTCGGCCTCTATGTCGGCCTGAAGCCGGGCACAACCCTCTCTCGCACCATCGCGGCGAGCTCGATCCTTGGTTTCAGCCTTCCCACGTTTTGGGTCGGCATCATGATGATCCTGGTGTTCGCGGTGGAGCTGGGCTGGCTGCCCTCGACAGGCCGCGGCGCCACGGTGCGCTTGCTCGGGATCGATCTCAGCATCCTCACATGGGACGGGCTCAAGCACCTGCTGTTGCCGGCGGTCAATTTGGCGCTTTCGCGTATCGCGCTGGTGATCCGCCTCGCGGCCTCCGGGACGCGCGAGGTCATCCACATGGACTATGTCAAATTCGCGCGCGCCAAAGGGCTGAGCCAGAGCCGTGTCATCCGCGTGCACGTGCTCAAGAACATTCTGATCCCCATCGTGACCGTGCTCGGTTTGGAAATCGGCGCGGTGATCGCGTTCTCGGTCGTGACCGAGACCATCTTCGCTTGGCCCGGCATGGGGCAGCTCATCATCAAGTCGATCACCGTGCTCGACCGTCCCGTGATCGTGGCATATCTCATGATGACGGTGTTGATGGTAATTTTGATCAACCTGGGGGTCGACATTCTCTATTCGGTGCTCGATCCGCGCGTGCGCCTGGGCGAGGCGCGGGCGTGAGCGCGCTCATCGAGGAGAGCGCGGCGGTCGATCGGGCGAGCGGCGCCGAGACGCCGTTTCGCCGCTTCGCCGCCGACTTTCTCGCCTCGAAGCTCGCGATCGTCGGTCTTGTCATGCTCAGCGTCGTTCTGTTCGTGGCGCTGTTCGCACCGTGGATATCGCCGCAGAACCCCTACGACCTCGCGACATTGGACCTGCTCGACGGCCGCATGCCGCCGGGTTCGGCCGCCGGCGACGGCCACATGACCTATTGGCTCGGCACCGACGATCAGGGCCGCGACATGCTGTCGGCGATCTTCTATGGGTTGCGCACCAGCCTCGCGGTCGGCGCCTCGAGCGCGGTTTTCGCGTTCATGCTCGGAACCGCGCTCGGTCTGATCGCGGCCTATGTGGGGGGACGGGTCGAGAGCCTGATCATGCGCGTCGTCGATCTGCAGCTCTCGTTTCCGGCGATCCTGGTGGCGTTGATCCTGCTGGCGCTGCTGGGGCAGGGGGTCGGAAAGATCATCCTGGCGCTCGTGGTGGTGCAATGGGCCTATTTCGCGCGCACCGTGCGCGGCTCGGCGCTGATCGAGCGGCGCAAGGAATATATCGAGGCCGCGAGGTGCCTTGCGCTCGGCAATGCCCGGATCATGCTGCGCCATCTGCTGCCCAATTGCCTCCCACCGCTGATCGTCGTGCTGACGGTGCAGGTGGCGCACGCGATCGCGCTGGAGGCGACGCTCTCCTTCCTCGGAATCGGCTTGCCCGTGACCGAGCCGTCGCTCGGCCTGCTGATCGCCAATGGCTTCGAGTACATGATGAGCGGCGCCTACTGGATCAGCATCTTTCCCGGCGTCGCGCTGCTGCTGCTGATCGTCGCGATCAATCTGGTCGGAGACCAGTTGCGCGACGTGCTCAATCCCCGGCTGCAAACGTGAGCGAAGCCTCGCCGCTGCTGGAGATCGAGAATCTCCAGACGCACTTTTTCACCCGCCTTGGCGTGGTAAAGGCGGTTGAGGGCGTGAGCCTCTCGGTCCGGCGCGGCGAAGTGCTGGGTCTCGTCGGCGAATCCGGTTCGGGCAAGTCGGTGACGGGGTTCTCGATACTGGGGTTGGTGGACCCGCCCGGCCGCATCGCCGGCGGGCATGTCCGGTTCGAGGGGCGCGATCTCGTGGGCTTGGCGGAGGAGGAGCTGCGCCGGTTGCGCGGCGAACGCATCGCCATGATCTTTCAGGACCCCATGATGACCCTGAACCCGGTGCTGCGGATCGACACGCAGATGATCGAGGCGGTCCGGGCGCACCATCGGGATGTCTCCGAGGCCGAGGCTCGCCGTCGCGCCCGCGACGGCCTCGCGCGCCTCGGCATTCCCGCGGCCGACGAGCGGCTCGTCTCCTATCCGCATCAATTTTCGGGTGGCATGCGCCAGCGCGTCGCGATCGCGATTGCGCTGCTGAACCGGCCGGCGCTGCTCATCGCCGACGAGCCCACCACCGCGCTCGACGTGACGATCCAGGCGCAAATCCTGTTCGAGGTGCAGAAGCTCTGCCGCGAGGACGGCACCGCGCTCATCTGGATCACGCACGACCTCGCGGTGGTGGGCGGCCTCGCCGACCGGGTCGCGGTCATGTATGCGGGGCGGATCGTCGAGCAGGGGCCGGTCGACGCGGTGCTCGACCATCCGCTCCATCCCTATACGCGAGGCCTGATCGGCTCGGTGCCGAGCCGCAATCGCCGCGGCGCGCCCTTGCAGCAAATCCCGGGGATGACTCCCTCGCCGCTCAAACTGCCGTCGGGGTGCAGCTTCCGCGGCCGCTGCGGGCGCGCGGATCAGCGCTGCGCGGAGATGCCCGAGCTGGTGCCGCTGGTGCCGGAGCACCTCGTGCGCTGCTTCCACCCGCACGTCGAGGCGGCCCGATGAGTACGGCACCGCTGGTCGAGCTGCGCCAAGTCTCGAAGCGATTTTCCCGGCGTCTCGACGTCGCCGAGAAGGTCGCACGCCGCCTGGGCACCGAGGTCGGCGAGGCCGTCGTGCACGCGGTCGATCGCGTCGACCTCCAGGTCCGCGCCGGCGAAGTCGTGGGTCTCGTGGGCGAGTCCGGCTGCGGCAAGTCGACCTTGGGCCGCATCGTCGTGGGCCTCTACGAGCCGAGCGACGGAACGGTGCTGCTCAGGGGTGCCGATCGCGCGGGGCTCACGCAAGAGCAGCGCCGCAGCGCGCAGCTCGCGGCGCAGATGATCTTCCAGGACCCCTTTGCCTCGCTCAACCCGCGCCTCAAGGTGCGCGAGATCGTGGGCGAGGCGCCGCGCGTGCACGGCCTGGTGCGAGCCGCCGACCTCGACCGCTTTCTCGACGATCTCATGCGCCGCGTCGGCCTCGACCCCACCTACAAGCGGCGCTATCCGCATCAGTTCTCGGGCGGGCAGCGCCAGCGCATCGGGATCGCCCGCGCGCTCGCGGTCAATCCGGAGTTCGTGGTCTGCGACGAGCCGGTGGCGGCGCTCGACGTCTCGATCCAGGCGCAGATCATCAATCTCTTCATCAAGCTGCGGGAGGAGCTGGGTCTCGCCTATCTCTTCATCAGCCACGACCTGGGCGTGGTCGAGCATATCGCCGATCGAATCCTGATCATGTACCTGGGGCGTATCGTCGAGAGTGCGCCGGTCGAGGAACTCTTCCGCGCGCCCAATCACCCCTATACCCAGGCGCTGCTGGCGGAAGTGCCGCGCCTCGATCAGCGCAAGCGGCATTTCACTCCGGTCAAGGGCGAGATACCTTCGCCGCTTGACCCGCCTTCGGGCTGCCATTTCCATCCGCGCTGCCCGCATGCGTTCGAGCGCTGCCGAACCGAGGCGCCGGCGCTGCGGGACATCTCGCCCGGACGCATGTCCGCCTGCCACCTCAACGACCAGAGCTGATGGAAAAAAACATGTAAGGAGATAGGGGGATGACCGGGAGATGAGGGGATATATGGGGTGGTGACGAGCGGAACCGCTCTCTTGATAAAGTTATCCTGGAGATACTCGGAGCTTCGAGATGAGCTCTCCTCATCTCCCGTTCATCTCCCCATCTCCTAAAATTGTTTTGTCAGCATCCGACAAGAAAAAAGATGGAGGGGGATCGGGAGATGAGGGGGGATGTGGGGGACCAGTTGGCGGTGGCGAGCAGAACTGCTCTCTTGATAAAGTTATCCTGGAGATACTCGGAGCTTCGAGATGAGCTC
>Ga0335079_10000580_pt1 | contig 42141 bp, 36 predicted proteins | sample Lox_Sample_33_FD_206719 | JGI IMG/M metagenome (GOLD analysis project Ga0335079, IMG submission 206719) | Soil microbial communities from Loxahatchee National Wildlife Refuge, Florida, United States - Lox_Sample_3.3 | ecosystem: Environmental > Terrestrial > Soil > Wetlands | place: USA...
TCTCCCGGAGCACGACTGCAGCGGCAAGAACTCCGAACACAGGTTGCAGGTAATTTGAAACCATGATTTGCCCAGCATCCAGCCGAGTGAGGATGCGAAAAAAAATTATCATGGTGGCAGTGAAATAGATAGCGCCGAGAAACAGCAGCGAAAACCATGTTTGGGCGGTATAACCGGCGATATCCCGAACTGCGGTCGGCTCGAAGTAAAGAAACGGCAAGGATGCCAGGAGTCCCAGCAACTGCCCCCAGAAGAGAACCGCAATGCTACTTGCCACCGCCAACAGTTTCTTGCTGTAGACGACATAGATAGCGTTGCCCAAGGTCCCTAGGAACAGCAAGCAGTTGCCGAACAGATAATTTCCAGCCAAGCTGACCTCGTTCCAGCGAAATTCAGAAATCATCAGGACTCCGGCAATGGCAATGCCCAAACTGGCAAGCCGTGCGCCGGTCATTTTTTCCCCAAGGACGATCACAGCCACAACCACAGTTAGGACGGGCACCGCCATAGAAATCAGGGCGCCATTCGCGGCCAGCGAACGTCCGGCACCCCAGGCGTAAAGCAAGGTCATTCCGGCGAGACCGATGACGCCGGCGATGAAGTAGTCCAAATAGTTCCGGAAACTGAGCCTTGGCAGCAGCTGCGAGGACGCCGAACGGCGGTCGGCAAGTAAGAACGGGATCAACGCTAGCACCGAAATCCCGAGGCTCCATACATTCAAGGTGACCGGGCCCATTTGATTCTGGGCGTACTTGATGGCTGACCAGCCAGCGCCCCAAATGAGCTGATTCAACACCAACAGCAGCAAGTCCGACCTTTTCGAGCGCATCGGATTCTATTCTCTCCGGGGCCGATGAGGCAGGATTTCCAGGCGACCTGCGCCATAAATCGAATCCACCAGTTTCAGCGTGTCGAGATGATCCCGGCCGCTGTTCCCGGGCACGGTATCGTGCTCGATGGCGGCCAGTAACGCCCTCATCGTCTCACTAAATACGTCGGGCACCCAACGGCCGGGGAGTTCTCTTTCCGAAACCGTCTCGTCGTCCACGCCCGCAGGAATCAGTCTGAACGTGTCGGCCCTTCCGAACGGGTAGTCGTAGTAGATGCCCAACGTGCCGGTGATAGCGCCGCGCGAACCGGTGAAACGGAAGCGGACTGCAGTCTGGTCAGGTGAGATTCTCGAGTCCTCATCGAATCTTGCAATAACATTCCCTCCGTAATCGAGCACGATGTCCGCCCAGGTTTCTCCGGCCACATCTGCATCCTCTGCGCGCCCGTACCGTGCTTTCACAGACCGAGCCGGTCCCATGATGGTCCGCGTGACGTCGAGGACGTGGATCATATCAAACAAGACAACGAGACGGTCGCTCGGGACCAGCCAAGGCCATGTGTTCCAGTATTCGTAATATTTCACATCGAACAGGACCGTGCGCACATCACCTATTGCCCCTTGGCGGATTAGTTCGACGGTCTTACGCATGGCCGGCGCCCACCTCATACTAACGTTCACGGCCAGCTTTACCCCGGCGTCTTCGGCTGCTTTCACCAGAACTTCCGCTTGGACCGCCGTGCGCGCTAGAGGTTTTTGGCAAAGCAAATGCTTGCCGCGTCCAATGGCCCGCAGCAAGATCTCCGACTGGTTTTCCGGTGGCACTGCGATATCCATTACTTCGATTGATGAATCGTCCAGTACTTCGGCTAGCTCGCGACAGACCTTCGGGATCCCGAACTCGGCAGCGAGCGCTGTCGCGCGGTCCACGTCTCGATCGTAAATCGCAGAGACGGAAAAACCGGCCGCAGTGTAAGCGGGAAGATGCGCCGCTTTGACAATGCCGCCGGCGCCCACAATACCGATCGTATGAGGCTCCCGTACTGCCGTCCTGTCTGCTTGCTCGGTTGATTGTGCCACTTACATTACCCTTCGTTTCCTGACTGCGGTCATCCAAAATATCCCGCGGTTGATGCTACTTGCTCAATCGAATGCCTCATTCACTGCACACTGTATTTCTCAAGGGCGTCCACCCTGATTTCGGTTCCGGCCCCGGGTTCCTCGGCAATCTTCAGGAAGCCGTCCTCAAAGTGCACAGGCGTCTTGAAAATGTGGAGGAGCCACGGAATATACTCGAGCATCAAAACATGCTCGATCGTGGCGCAAAGCTGAATGTGAACCTGCATCATGTCCCACACCGCGGGCACGACAGGCAGTCCATAGGCTCGCGCCAGGGCCGCCGCCTCAAACCAGGTGGATATCCCACCCAACTTCAGTGCATCGGGCTGAAGGATATCGACAGCCTCGGCTGCGATGAAATCGCGAAACATGTGCAGGGATGTAATGTTTTCCCCCACCAGCACCGGCGTGACGAGTTGCTTCGCGAGCTGGGCGTGTCCGCGTACATCGAAGGGATGCAGTGGCTCTTCGATCCAGAAAAGGTCGAACTCGTCGGCGCCGCGCGCCCAATTGAGCGCGGTGTTCAAGTCCCAGCGGCAATTCGCATCCGCCATGAGACGCGCCTCATCACCGATGGCCTTGCGCACGGCTTTCAAGCGCGCGTAGTCGTAACTCCTATTCTCGCCACCCACCTTGACCTTTACGCCGGCGAATCCCAGATCCACCGCACGCTTCGCTCCCTCCACGAGCTGGTCCGTGGATAGCGAGAGCCATCCTACATCGGTGTTGTAGGCCGGAAACTTAGGCGGTCCGCTGCCGCCGAGCAACCGCCATAGAGGCTGGCACTGGCATTTCGCTATGGCATCCCAGATGGCGATTTCTACGGCGGCTACTCCCTGAAACGACACGCCCGATTCACCCGTGAAATGTGAATCGTAGTAGCTCCGGTTCCAGAGATCCCGGACACGAAAGGCGTCGCAACCGACAAGCGCGGGGGCGATCGCGACATCGATCAAAGTCTTGACGGCCTTCAAAGCCGGACTGATACCGGAGTTATAGCCCCAACCCGTAATGCCGCGTGCAGTCTCGACCATCGCAACGGTAAGCCACCAGGAATCGACCATGTTCTGGCTGTCGCCCACAGGTTGGACAAGAGGAATCCTGAGAACCACGGTCTTCACCGCTTTGATTGTTAGCGCATCTCCCATCACGCGATGTCACCCTTGGGGAATCGCCGGAAAACGTCCGGATCGAAGGCTGGCAATACGATACTCGTCTCCCTTCTAATCCGGGCATAGCTGTCCCAGGCCTCGTCGATGTTCTCCAGGTAGCCAACCGGTATATTCTCTTCGACGTTGCCATACTTGAAGCAACAATCGGAATAGATCACGGGCCCCCGCGCGGTCTGAATGTTGACCGCCATCGTGCTTTTGTGATGGACGCCCGCGTACCAGACACGAATGCCCGGTAAAATCTCGTCTTCATCTTCGAGGAGCCTAACACGCCGCCAAGCCGTGGTCACTAGGTACGTGAGCACACGGTCGGAAATGATGGTGTGCCGCATGACATCTAGACCGCGGTATCTGGGAGCATGAAAATCGACCCAGCCCCGCTTCAGCAGACAGATTTTGGCGTTCGGAAAAAGATCGATATTCCCGGTCGAGTAATAAACGAGAGGTGTAATTACCAGATGCGTGACATCCTCTGGCTTGACTCCGCAACTTGCCAGGGCGGCGAGCGGCCTCTCTTCCGGCGAGATCACCAGATTCCTTTCGCCTGGCCAATCCTTCCAATACGGGTCGAGAAAACTAGGATCGTCGTCCACTCCGGTGTTGATCAGAATCACTTTGCCGCTCCCGCGGACCAGAACCATCGTGTATATGAAAGGTTCCCATCGATCAAAACGAATCATGTGATAAATACAGGCGCCCAACAGTTCCAGATGTCCTACCTGTAAAACCTGTACGCTGTAAGTGCTGTCTGACATCCTATCCTTTCCGTTGTAGGCTGAATCGACTAGCGGTTGAGCGTCGCTACGACCCCATAGTCAGTCAAGGCGGCAGATTTATCCGTATTCTCCACGATCACCTTGATGAAGCGAACGCCAGGTTGCAGAAACACGGTCTTTCTTCCGACGCCAGCGGGAACCAGGTTATTGGAAAATACGAGGAGGTCGCTAGTATCGTAATTCAGGCCATCCGCGCTCGAGCGGACATGGACTCGCATGGCTCCCGTGGCGCCCGCCCCGTACTTGCATTCCGCCATCAAACTCACGTGGGCCGCGTGACTCAGGCTGATCGGCGGCGAGTGACGCCATTGGGTTGAGGTGCCGTGGGAGAGGGAGCTGCCTCCCACGGCTGGTATGGCTATGCTAAAAGCCGAATCGGGTGCGAGGATCTGTACCCCCAAGTCCTCGATCCCTATCCCCCCCGGAACCGACGCCATCTTCGGATCGATATAGCGGATTGTGTGAAAGGCGTAAATGAATGGCGGCTCAAACAGAGTGTGCACTTCCGAGTAAGAGGCCATGTTAGGTTCGGACTCTCTGGCCGCAACGGGATTTCCGCCGTATTTTGTGAACTGGAATCCATCTGTGCTATTCGCGTAACCGATACTTTCCCGAGTGAGAATGCGGGGTTGATATTCTTTGGCGCCTCCGTAAAACATATGAAACAGTCCATCCCAGTAAGTCACCTTGGATTCAGAGTACCCTCCATCATCCCAAGCCCCCGAAGTGCCGGGTGCAAGCACCGGGTTGTGATCCCAGATCGTCCAAGGTCCCTCAGGTGAACTCGCCGTCGCGAGGGAAATGGGGCCGTAATCGGGAGCTGTTGAGCCAATCGGATGCTCTGTGTACAAGTAGTACGTACCGTTCAGCTTCACGACGCCGCCCACATATCCAAAATTTGGAATAATAGGATTTCTCTCGTACTTTTGCCAGGGTCCTTCGGGTTTTGAAGCGGTGGCGATTCCTATGCCCCATGGCGTGGATTGTCCCGCTCCGGAGTACCACATCACAAACTTTCCCGGCTTTTCCCTGAGTACAAACGCAGACGCCACGTGCTTGTCTTCCCAGCTACCTTTTGGGCCCAGATCCAGTACAGGCTGAGCGCCATACTTGACCCACGGGCCGAGCGGCCGGCTCGCCGTCGCCAAACCGATCCGATAGCCGAGAACGCCCCACTTTGTTTGATCCTTCGGAACTCCGTGGTAGTAGAAGTAGTAAGTCTCGAAATCCTTCAGGACATCGCAGGCTTCGATCACGTCTTCATCCCAGGCGCCCTTGCCTCCTCGAACAACAATGGGGTTAGGACCGGGAATTTGAAGAAAGGGCCGTTTCTCCAGGAAAGCATCTGGAGTCGATTTTGCAGTGTTTCCGGGCGAGAGACTCTGCGCGTTCAGGTGAGCCTCCGGCACCGACGCGGCCAGCAGGCACAGTAGCAACCCAGACAGTCGTTTCGAGACGGCGTTGTCGATCAACATGATCTTCGAGCTTACTCCATGGCAGCGAATCTCGGCGTCCGGGTGGAGACTTGTCATAAGCTAAGCAGCACGGGAAAGGGAATCTTGGAAACTATTGCCTCAGGGTTGTCGGAAATTGCCATTCTAATGAGAATCATCGGTACGGCACAGGGCCTTTGGCTACCGCTTTTTGACTAGAGCAATCTCATGCAAGGGGGGCAGCAAAATCCTTCAATCAGTCTATGGGTGCCGCGGCTATCCTTGCCAGACTATAGTATTTTCAGACTACGCCTGAAGGGGGATTGCACATGGCCAATTTTCGGCAGCGTCGTTTTTTAAGTGGCATTGAAAGGCTTGCCTGCTTCGCGCTCGTAGGATGGTGTGCAATGATTGGCCCTCCGGCCTGCGCGCAACTCTCAACGGCGTCGATCAACGGCACTGTGCGGGACGCAACCGGCGGCATTGTTCCGGAAGCCACGATCACGCTCCGGAACACGGAAACTGGTGCGGAGCGGGCCACAGTCTCCAACAACGCAGGGAATTACGCGTTCGTCAGTATCCCGCCGGGAAAATACACGCTCGAGGCCGCCAGGTCGGGCTTCAGCACCACAAGGATTGAGGCAATTGAGCTCCAAGTGAATCAAACTGCTACTCTTGATTTCACACTCAGCGTCAGTGCCGTGCAGCAATCGGTGACCATCGAGGCAGCGGGAGTTTCCGTAGAAAGCTCTACGGCTGAGCTGGGTGCTGTGGTACAGAAGCAGCAGGTCGTCGATCTACCCCTCAACGGCAGGAACTTCACGCAACTTTTGTCTCTGACACCGGGAGTTTCACCCGTGAGTGTCGCCCAAAATGCTGGAGCTGGATTCGGGTCCAGCACGACTGCGGGATCGAGTTTCTCCTTCCCATCGATCAATGGCCAGACAAACCGCAGCAATTATTTCATGCTGGATGGCATCAACAATCAAGGGAATTTCCTGGGCACATACGCTGTGCCTCCGATTATCGATACCGTTCAGGAGTTCAAGGTTCAGTCGCATAACGACGAGGCCGAATTTGGCCAGGCGTTGGGTGGAATCATCAATCTCGTTTCGAAATCGGGGACCAACGAGTTTCATGGGACTGCATGGGAATTCTTGCGAAATGATGTACTGGATGCCCGCAATACTTTCCTTCCAGACAAAACGCCGTTTCGCGAGAACCAGTTCGGCATTTCGGGAGGCGGCCCAGTCCTATTGCCGAAGTTGTACAACGGCAAGAATAGAACGTTCTTCTATGCAGCCTATCAGGGATTCCGGTTCCGGCAACCTGCGAACACGCTTTACCGCGTGCCGACTACGGCCGAGCTCGGGGGAGACCTCAGCGACGACCCTCGCCAGATCTACAACCCATTCACTACCCGAGCTGATCCGAACAACCCAGGGCAGTTTATACGCGATCCCTTCCCGCGGAATCAGATTCCAGCCAGTCTGCTCGATCCCTCCATGCTGCTGTTCGCGAAAACCACCCTACCGGCCCCGAATTTCAGCGGCGTCGCCGACAGAAACGCCATCGACAGCTCGCCTTTCAAGCAGGATGAGAACGAGTGGACTGCCAAGGTAGACCAAGTTTTGGGAACCAGAGATTTCCTCTGGTTCCGCTATTCAAACAGCAGCAACAACCAGGATGGTTCCGGCGGCAGGCCGGAACTCGCCAACATCACGGAATTCCCTGCCAAGAACTACGGCGTCAGCTACACCCACACGTTTGGTGCCTCGACTGTGCTCCAGTTGGAGTATGGACATGTGCTTCTGGGTGACAACTTCAACACCAAGTTCCGCAACCTTCCAGCTAACTTTGCCGAGCAAGTTGGCTTTGCGGATACTTTTGCCAAGGATTGGTACGGCTTTAGCGGAACGTTGATCCCAAATGTCAGCGTGAATAATTTCTTCAGTGGCGGCGAGCAGAACTCGATAAGCGACCAGTTGTCTAACATTCACCAGGGCAAGGCGAATGTTTCAAAGGTCGTCGGCCGTCACACGTTCAAGTGGGGTGGCGAAATGGCGAGCAATGGCTGGAACGCTTTGTATAACAACGCCACTGTAGGCTTTGACTCCCCACAAACCAGTAATCCTCAGAATCCTGCGGGGACCGGCAGCGAGCTTGCTTCTTTTCTCCTCGGCGTACCTGACAACGCCAACCGCTACAATTCACATGAGACAATGCGCTTCGGCGGCGTGATGGGCTTCTACTTCCAAGACCAGTGGAAAGCGACACCCAAACTAACGGTCAATGTAGGCCTTCGTTATGACGTGACATTGCGGCAACCTTTCGGCACACGCGGGGTGCCCGGCGATGAGGATCGAGGGCTCTACACAGGTAACTATGACTTCTCGAATGGTAATTACGTACTCCAATATCAACCGCTCTTTTGCTCGCAGGCCGGTCAGGCACCTTGCATTCCCGGTAGCTCGCTTCCACCACACGTCGTCGTCTCACCGAATGGAAAGATCCTGCACAACAATTATGATAACTGGCAGCCCCGAATAGGACTGGCGTATCGGCTGGGCCAGAAGACTGCAATCCGAGCTTCGTTTGGCGTGTTTTTTGACAACTGGGCCGGTGCTACGCAAACGTCCGAAAATTACGTCGGTACTTGGCCCGACGTCGGTCTAGAGATCGCGAATAACCTCAACAATCAACTCAATGTTTCCGCGCTGCCCAACACCAAAGCGACGAACCCGTTCCCAAATGGCATTACAGGAGTGTTCCCCTCGCCAGATCCGTTCAGCCAAGTTACGTGGTTTATGGACCCGTACATCAAGAATCCCTATTCCATGCAGTGGAATTTTGGGGTCCAGCATCAACTTAACGACAGCACGGTTGTCAACGTCAACTATGTTGGTTCAGGCAGCCGGCGCCTGGATCTTGGTGGATACTACAACACGGCAGTCACACCAGGGCCCGGCAATCCCCAACTTCGGGCGCCGTTTCCGTGGGCTGGGCCTACCTATTACGACCATAGTTGGGGAAGAGGCAGTTATGAAGCGCTTCAGTTCCTGCTGGACAAGAAATTCAGCAATGGACTGGCGTATATGGTGTCTTACACCTGGTCGAAAACGATCGACATCGGCTCTGACGGGTGGTTTGGTGTAGAAGGCCAAGGAGTCCAGAACCCCTATCAGTTCAACAACGACCGGAGCGTTGCTGGCTTCGATATCACGCATTTACTATCCCTCAACTGGGTATACGAGCTCCCGGTAGGTCCCGGCAAGCGGCTACGTCCTGGCAATCGGGCGCTCAACTTCGTTATCGGCAACTGGCAGCTTAATGGTATTGCAACGTTCCGGTCCGGCATACCTTTCAGCTTGCAGGTTCCGGGTGACTTAGCGAACACGGGTGGTCACAACTACCTACGCCCCAATTACGTCGGGGGAGACATCACGCTATCGAACCCAACGCCTCAGCAGTGGTTCAATACTGCGGCATTTGCAGTTCCGGCTCCATTTACTTACGGCAATCTGGGCCGAAACGTCCTGCGTGCCGACGGCGTGTCCAATTTCGATATCTCGTTTTTCCGCGATTTCGGGATCAGGGAATCGATCAAGCTGCAATTCCGCGCAGAAATGTTTAACGCGTTCAATACGCCGGTGTACGGCACGCCTAACCGCAATATCCTGAGTAGTACGTTTGGACAAGTCACGGGCATCGCCAATACCCCGCGTCAAATTCAGATGGCACTGAAGTTTCTTTTCTAGCAGCCCCGGCCACCGAACGAGAAGCACGACTCAGCGGGCAGGCTGCGCGCGCGCGCGAACTGATAAACGCCCACCGAAATCGAGATCCTTTTCCGGCCATTGCCGAATGTCGGTAACCATGGACAGGATTGAGCCATCCATTAGGAGGATCAATGCGTCAAGTCTTCATTGTTGGAGTAATGGGTTGGGCGTTTTGTCGGCCTTTGTTAGATGCCGAGCGCATCCAAGATCCCCTGGAGAAATACGACGTGATTTGGAATACGCCGAGCCAAGGGCCCTCCGGCTCGATGCCCATCGGCAACGGCGATATAGGGATCAACCTCTGGGTAAAGCCAAGCGGAGACCTCTTATTCTACATAAGCAAGACGGATAGCTGGAGCGAGAATGGACGGCTGCTGAAGCTGGGTCGCGTGCGGCTTAGACTTTCTCCGAATCCTTACGGGGACGAACTGCCTTTCAGCCAAACATTGAGACTGAGGCAGGGTGCAATTGACATCATGGCGGGAAGGAAGGGCTCGCAAGTTCACTTGGCGGTTTGGGTGGATGCGAATCACCCGGTGATCCGAGTGGAGGTGGATGGCCAGCAGGACTTCAACGTGAACGTGAGCCTGGAGCTGTGGCGTCAGAAGGAACGGCAGCTAGCATGGAGCAGTGGCTCAGCGGATGATGCCGTCGACGGTCTTGGCAAGGATATTCCCGCTGTGGTTTATCCGGACAAAATTCTCAACGAAGAAGGCCACATCGTCTGGTATCACCGGAATGAAAAATCGCTCTGGCCAGTCACGCTGAAATTGCAGGGCCTGCAAGGTTTCATACAACCGGCCAGCGATCCACTGCTTAACCGAACCTTCGGTGCGGCCCTCCAAGGTGAAGGATTAGTGAATGACGGCCTGACCACACTAAAGTCCACCAAGGCCGCCAGGCACTACGTTCTCTCAATCTACCCATTGACCAAACAAACCGCCACAGCCGAGGAATGGCGGCACGAACTCGACCACACCATTGAGCAAACCGGCAAAGTTCCGCTTGAACGGGCACGCGAGGAGCATCGTCAATGGTGGGAGCAGTTTTGGAACCGCAGTTGGATCCGGGTGCACGGTACAAAAGATGCCGAGATGGTCTCTCGGGGATATGCGCTGCAACGCTTCATTAACGCTTGTGGAGGGCGAGGATTCTATCCTGTCAAATTTAACGGCTCCATTTTCACGGTTGATGTGACTCCAAGCCAAGTAGCAAAAGTGCCATCGATAACGACTTACGAACTGCAAGAGGCCGAGAGGCGGAACCGGCTCGCCGGAGACCCCGACTTTCGACGTTGGGGTGGTGCCTACTGGTTTCAGAACACGCGTTTGATTTATTGGCCCATGCTCGCCTCGGGGGACTTTGATTTGATGCCGCCCTTTTTCCGGATGTACGCGGAAACCCTTCCTCTGGCCAAACAACGCACTGAGATCTATTTTGGCCACGGGGGCGTGTTCTTTCCCGAAACGATGTATTTTTGGGGAGCGTACGTCAACATGTCGGAATTCGGTTACGGCTGGAACCGCGAGGGCCGGCCTGTCTCGTTTGTGGACAACCCGTGGATCCGATACCACTGGGAGGGGGGATTAGAACTCTGCACGATCCTGATTGATTACTACACCCATACCCAGGATAAGAAGGTCCTGCAGAGTATGGCCCTGCCGGTTGTTGAGGGAGTTCTTGAATTCTACAATAAGCATTACAAACGCGACAACAACGGCCGGATTCACTTCGAGCCGGCTCAGGCTCTGGAGACTTATCAGACAGCCGTTAACCCACTACCGGAAATCGCCGGACTGCGATTTATCCTTGAGAAAATGTTAGGTCTGCCGAACGAAGACGTCAACAAGGAACAACGCACGAATTGGCAACATTTGCTGGAAGAACTGCCTCCTATTCCAACCCGGCAAATCGATAACGGAACAATCCTCGCACCGGCAGAGACATTTGCAGATCTCCGGAATGTGGAGAACCCTGAATTGTATGGGATATTCCCGTTCCGTCTGTACGGCGTGGGCAAATCGGATCTTGAAATGGCCCGGTTTACCTTTCAGGTCAGACAATTCTTGAAGCTAGATGACGGTATGACGCAGGATCCCGTTCAGGCCGCTTTCTTGGGACTTGCAGAAACAGCCCGTGATTATACAGTGCATTACTTCCGCAATCGCGACCACGGAAGCCGTTTTCCGGCCTTCTGGGACGCAGGCGGGGACTGGTTACCGAATCAGTGTCTTGGCGGCAATGCAATGATGGCCCTTCAGACAATGCTGCTGCAAACGGAAGATAGAAAGATTCTTTTGTTCCCCGCTTGGCCAAAGGCATGGGACCTCGAATTTAAGCTGCATGCGCCTTACGACACGACGCTGGAGGGAGTTTACAAATCGGGTATATTGGAAAAGCTAAGAGTGATACCAGAATCGCGCACCGCAGATGTGATCAGATTGGAGCCACAGTAAACGTTGAAAGCAGAAGCGCTTCAGCGAGATGTCAGTTGACTATTCGCCGTTAAGCACGGCCGTGATCTTGATCCCAGAGATACTTCGAGTGCCATCCAGGTTTTCGGCGATCGCTTTGATAAATCGCATCGGCGTCTTTAACTCAACCGTTTTACGGCAGACCTCTCCCGGGTGGAAGTCGTTCTCAAAAGCGGCAACGTCGGTGGTGTCGTAGGCTGTTCCATCGATGCTAGAGCGAATGTGCACTCGCATGCCGGCTTTGGCCCCGGATTCGTATTTCCCCTCGGCTACCAGGCTGACACGCGACGCGCCGTTGAGGCTGATGGGGGGGCATTCAGAGAACTTGGTCGAAGTCCCGGCGGGCAAAGATTCCACCGCCAGAACCGGTACTGGCAGATAGAACGGCTTGTGTGTGACCAGTACCTCCACGCCCAGATCTTCCACCTGAATTCCGCCGGGAATCATTGCTATCCCCGGATCGATATATCGAATGGTGTGGAAAAGGTACATGAACGGCGGCTCAAAAAAGGCATGTACTTCCCCAAAAGCCGCAGCGTTGGGAACCGCCTCCCGGAGAGCCACGGGATTTCCGCCGTACTTGATGAAGTGATACCCGTCGAAACTGTAAGCATACCCAATGCTCTCCTGCGTGAGCCGGCGCGGCACAAATTCCTTTGCTCCGCCGTAGAACATGTGGAATACGCCGTCGCGGTAGAGCACCTTGGCTTCCGAATATCCGGCATCATCCCAGGCACCGGCTTCGCCAGCCGGAAGAACCGGGTTTCCGCTCCAGGGAGTCCATGGACCTTCTGGCGAATCGGCCCGCGCCAATGACATCGGGCCGTAATCATTGGCCGTGGAGCTAATGGGATGTTCGGAGTACAGGAGATACTTGCCGTCATGCTTGATCACGCTGCTCACGTAGCCAAATCCGTCGATCACGGGATTCTTACTGACTTTGGTCCACGGGCCCAAGGGGCTCGAAGCCGTTGCCAAGCCGATGCTCCACTTCTTGGGTTCCTTGCTACCCATTCCGCAGTACCACATCAAGAACTTGTCAGGCGCTTCTCTTAGGATTACGGGGCACGCTACATGTGTGTCGTCCCAGCTGCCAGGAGGTCCCAAGTCGAGCAGCGGCTTGTCTCCGACTTTCGCCCATGGCCCTAAAGGGTGCTTGGCAGTGGCTACGCCGATCCGGTATCCCGTCCGGCCCCAACGCGACAAGTCCACCGGAGCGCCGTGATAGTAGAAATAGTAGGTTTCGTAGTCTTTGATGACATCCCCGGCCTCGATGTAGTACTCATCCCAGCTCCCTTTTGGACCCCTACTGATGATGGGGTTTGGACCTGGAATCTGCAGGAATGGTCTCGCGGACAGGAGTGCGTTACCGGGGGTGTGTTCAGCAACAGTCGTCTGAGATCGGGCACAAACCGATAGAATCGAGAGGGCGAGGATAAAAAGCACACACCAAGCCCTCGGCCGTAGCCGCGCAACAAAGGTCATGCTGCCGATCCTACGGGCCGCAGGCATTCTAGTCTTGGATAGTATTGCCCCGGGTTGTCCGGAATTGCTGCCTCGCGCCGGCGTCAACCACGACCTTGCAACTCAGGGTTCGGAACGGATGGTTGCTCCCGCACGAGACAATGGACGAAAAAATAGGCCACGGGGTGCATCAACCCCATGACCCAGAATACCGGCACGTAAGAGTACCACTGAATCATGTGGCCTGCAATGGAGGCGAAAAGTGCAGCTCCGAGTCCACCTCCAGTGCCAACGATGCCGGCCATAGACGCAACGATTACCCGCGGGAAGACGTCTATGGTAAGAGTCATTTGATTGGTCTTCCAGCTCATATGAGCTAACAGAACTACGCACACAAGAAAAATGGCAAGCGCGGACGACTTCGCGTAAGCCAAGACAATGCCGAGGGGCATGGTCAGAGCGGAGAACAGCATCACACACCGCCTCGCTGGCACAATGCGCCAGCCCCGCCGGATGAGGTGGCCCGACAACCAGCCGCCGCCGATCGATCCGAGATCGGCTGCAAGATAAGGAATCCACACGACCATTCCCATCTGTTTCATGGAAAGATGACGCGACTCAGTGAGGTATTTCGGAAGCCAGAACAGGTAAAACCACCAGACAGGCTCTGAGAAAATGCGCGAGATCAACAAGCCCCAAGTCTCACGGAGTCTCAGGAGTTCCAGCCAGTGCGGTCTGCACGTTTCCGTTGTTAGGGTTGCCGCAATCCCTCGCTCTCCACGAATCAAGATCGTCTCTTCGGGAGTGATGCGGGGATGCCTGCCCGGCGACTCGTAGAGTCCCAACCAGCCAACCGTCCAGACGAATCCGGCCAATCCGGTGGCGAGGAAAGCTGACCTCCAGCCCCAGTTCGACCAGATCCAGACGATGAGAGGTGGCGTCAGGACTGCGCCCGTTACGGCTGCGGAGTTGGCGAGGCCGTTCAACAAGGCCCTTTCCCGCGGAGGATACCATTCGGCCGCCACTGCGGTCGCTGCAACGAAAGTGAACGCTTCGCCAATTCCCAGCAAAAACCGGTACGCGCCCAGCTCCCAAGCAGACCTGGCAGAAGCCGGCAGGATGGCGGCGATCGACCACCAGGCCGTCGCCGCCGCGAAGACGAACTTGACTCCACACCGATCGAGGATCACGCCCGCGGGTATGTAGAGGAGCGTGTACGAGACTAGGAAGGCCTGCACGATGTATGCGTACTGCACTTCTGATAGGTGCAGGATCCGTGTCAACTGGGGAGCGAGAACGGACAGTGTTTGTCGGTCGACGTAATTGATAACAGTGTTGGCAAAAATCAGTCCCGCGATCACCCAGCGCAGATTTTGGATTGGCGTCTTCACCACTAGTCTTGGAGAACTCAATGCGGGTCGTTTCCTTACGCGCTCGATAAATCACCGAGCGTTTAGATTCTCCATCAAGGCTTCGACTTCTCCGACTCCGATTCGGTCAAGCGTGCCTGTTGGATGGCGAACGCGAGCGGAACGGATGATGCCCGCCGCCTTCAGAGTGTGTTTCATCACCGAGACCCCCAGGCCCGGTTGCAGTTCGTAGCGGATGAGGGGAAGGCAGCGCGTGAATTCAGCACGCGCTTTCCCAGCATGCCCTTGCTGAAACAGGTTCCAGATCTGCACGAACTGCGAAATCAAGTCGCTCCCAGGCATGATGCCGCACGCTCCTCGGCCGAGTTCCTCGAGCATGAAGTTACCATTTAAGCCTCCAAACAACGTGAGGGAATCGCCAGCCAGCGAGACGACTTCGGTGATTTTAGGAGCCGTCGGAGGAGCTTCCACCTTTACGTAACGAACGTGTTCGATCTCACGCGCCAGGCGTGCCAACAACTGAGAACCCAAGGCCACCTGCGTGAGGAGTGGCGCGTCCTGCACCATGATTGGAATCGAAATCGCGTCAGAGATCCTTTGGAAGTAGTGAAAAATGCCAGCCGGATCCGGCCGGACGTAATATGGCGGCATTACCATAAGCGCGTCCGCGCCCTCCTGCTGTGCTTCTTGACTGAGTTGGACTGCTACATCTGTACCCGTATGCCCAGTGCTCACAACTACGGGAACGCGCCCATTGACTTCGCGAATGATGACCCGCATCAACTCGGAACGCTCTGGGTTGGCTAGTGCGTATGCCTCGCTGGCGTTGGCCAGTAACCCGAGGCCGTGTGCGCCCGAGTCGATCAGGTAACGCACCACGTTGCGCTGGCTGTCTAAGTCGATGCCCCCGTTTTCGTCAAACGGCGTGATAACGATCGGGAACACACCTTGCAATCGGGTCATCAGGTGGTTTCCCCATCCGTCTCGCAGTCGGACACCGGTCCAGAAACGATCGCAAAAGGCGCCACAGAAAAAGGCTCGCTACTGGCCGCTCAGTACTGCTGTGAGCTTGATCTGAGAAATGCTCTGCGCCCCGTCAAGATTTTCGATGAAGGCTCGGATGAATGGCTTGGGAGCCTCCAAGGCAACCGTCTTCCGGCTCATTGCTCCAGCGCGAAAGTCGTTGTCGAACGTGAGTTGGTCAACCGTGTCGTAAGCCATGCCATCGATACTGGAGCGGATGTGCACCCGCATGCCCGCGTGTGCTCGCGGTCCGTATGCACACTCAACCACCAGATCGACCTTTGTCGCGCCGTTCAGACTGGCAGGAGGACACTCAGAGAGTTTGGTTGTAGCGCGTGCGGGCAAAGACTGCCGTGCCAGAACGGGTACGGGCAAATGAAACCGTTTCTGGGTTACTAGCACCTCCACTCCCAGGTCTTCTGTCTGAATTCCTCCTGGAATCAGGGCCTGCTGCGGATCAACGTAACGGAGCGTGTGAAAGGTATAGATAAACGGGGGCTCGAACAACGCATGTACCTCGGCGAATGCGGAGGCGTTTGGACAGGCTTCTCTCAGTGCGGCGGGATTGCCGCCGAATTTGATAAATCGGAATCCATCAAAGCTGTAAGCGTAGCCGATACTCTCCTGGGTCAACCGCCGGGGTTTGTATTCTTTTGCGCCGCCGTAGAACATATGGAACACGCCGTCCCTGTACACAACTTTGGATTCCGAATACCCGGCATCATCCCACGCACCCGCTTCGCCAGCCGGAAGAACCGGGTTCCCGCTCCAGGGAGCCCAGGGACCTTCGGGTGAATCGGCGGTAGCGAGCGAAATCGGACCATAATCGACTCCGGTGGAGTGCACCGGATGTTCGGAGTACAAGTAATACTTGCCTTCTTTTTTGATCACGCTGCTCACGTAGCCGAAACTGGCAATCACCGGATTCTTGCCGTATTTGGTCCATGGACCCGCAGGTGAACTGGCGGTGGCCAGGCCGATGCTGCAGCACTTGGTGTAGGGCTCCCTGCTTCCCGTTGCGCAATACCACATTAAATACCTACCGGGTCCCTCTTTCAAGATCACCGGGCAAGCTACGATCGTGTCATCCCAGCTTCCTGGAACTCCCAGATCGAGGAGCGGATTGTTCGCATGTTTGGTCCACGGACCGAGAGGGTGGCTGGCGGTTGCCACCCCGATGCGGTACCCGCGCCGTCCCCAACGCTGCAGGTCCACGGCGGTGGCATGGTAATAAAAGTAGTAGGTTTCAGAGTCTTTGATGACGTCTCCGGCCTCGATGTAGTACTCGTCCCAGCTTCCTTTTGCGCCACGGCTGATGATTGGGTTCGGGCCCGGGATGTGCAGGAAAGGCCTTGGTGAAAGGAGCGCGTTACTGGAGGGGTGCTCGGCGATGATCGTTTGAGACCTGGCAAACGCCAGAAAGCAAAGGGCGACGGCAAAGCCCAAACCCATCTGCAGTAACGGCCGGAACCGGGCCACCATGGTTATCTCACCGATGCTAGGTCGGCGGGATGCCGGAGTCTTGGAGGGAATTGCCTACCATTGTCCGGAAATTGCTGTTTGCAGCCATGCGGAAACTGCGTGGGCTCAAACCGGTAGTCTGCTTGAATACGTTGCTGAAGTGGCTCTGATCTGCGAATCCGAGTTCCAACGCGATGTCCGCAATTGGGCGCGACGTGCCAGCCAGAATATCCTTCGCCCGTTCCACCCTCAGCATGACCACGTAATTGTGCAAGCACAGGCCTGTAGCCTTCTTGAAAACCCTTTCCAGATGGTACTTGCTTAACTGCGCCGCAGCGGAAACACGCTCTAGGCTGAATTCCTGTGTGTAGGTTTCACGTAAATATTCTAGGGCTCTGCGAACCTGCCAACGCGGAATCTGATGGCTAGTGTCCACGTCGTCACTCCTGCACGAGGGCCGAAGGAATCGTCTCAACAAGTGAATCGCAAGCTCCGTTACTAAGCTCCGCAAGAGGACTTCTCTACCGAATTCCGATCTGTTACCTTCGGCACAGATCGCTTCGCAAATTCTCTGAACCGGCTCGTCGTATTCAATTTTCGGGACGAGGAAACAGGGCCGCACATCTGTGTTGCATCCGATACTTTGCAGCAACTCTGCCAGGAAGGTTTCCTTGATCAAAACCATCAAATAGTCCCGTTCGCCCGCGAGGTCCTCATGCGCTTCCCCCGGATTCAACAGAGCAATATGACCAGCCTGAAATTCCAACACCTGAGCGCCGATCCGGCATTGTGATCGACCCTTGAAGTAGTAGCTGACCGCGTGTTCAGAATGGGCATGCGGGCCCAAGGCGGAAGCCCTGACGGCATGCGCAACCGAATACTGCGGGTTGACAAAAAGCTTGACTAAGTCAGAATCCATGCAACTAAACGCCGTCGATACTTACGGCGTTCGCCCCCGGGACGTAACCAAGCGATTCGAACACACAAATCCGCCACTGTCAAGCAAAACAAGTAACGCAGGGTTCACGCATGTCGTTGTAGACATCAGCCGAGGCCCAGCTTCCCAGCTCCCTGGCAAGCGCAGGGGGGTTGGCCCTCGTTGGAGCGTTCATTCGTGACAGATCAAGAGCAATATACCCCAAGTCAGGGCAACATCATGCAATACGCCAGCGATTGAAGCACCTACTCTAAACTAGCGTTGCTGTGTGTCTGATTTGTGTGCCCGGTGTCGCGTGTTTTCCTCCGGGTGCCCGCCTTCGCCCGAAAGGACTCTTCGATTTTGAAAATCACAAAAATTGAAGTCATCTCACTACGATATGAGTACCCTGCCGGCCAGGGGTTTCAGTTTTCTGGAGGCTACTGTAATGGACGTCTGTCGTGCTTGGTGTTCGTCCACACAGATGCAGGTCTTACGGGAGTCGGATCGGTGTATTCGCATCCTAGTCTGGTGACTTCCATAATCGAAGACCATTTGCAGCCGGTGCTCTTGCACGAAGATCCGCTGCAAGTGGAGCTTTTGTGGGATCGTTGCTACCGTCTAACGCGCTGGTATGGCCGAAAGGGGGTGGCGATCTCCGCGCTTGGCGGCATTGATATCGCGTTGTGGGACATACGAGGGAAGGCTGTTGGCAAACCTATCTTCGAGTTGCTGGGTGGGAAGCGGCCGTACGTGCCGGCTTATGCGAGTGCGCTGTTGTGGAAGGATGACCCCGCGGAGCTGGGGAGGGAGGCAGCGCGGCATGTGGCAGAAGGCTTCCACGGCGTGAAGATGCGCCTGGGGCGGAGTCATGAGTACGACAGGCTTGCTGTGCGCACTGTTCGGGAAACCATTGGCCCGCACAATCGCTTACTCATCGAAGGCAACGCGCGGTACAACCTTTCGCAAGCCGAGCGCATCGCTGTGGATTATCGGGCGGCGGGAGTTTTTTGGCTGGAGGAGCCCTTCCCTCCAGAAGACATCGACAGCTATCTCGCGCTGCGCCCCAACGTGGGGCTCCCACTTGCTGCGGGGGAAAACGAGTTCGGTGTGCAGGGCTTCCGCGAGCTTTTGGACCGAAGAATCGTGGACATCGTGCAACCGGACTGCAGCCGCACCGGGGGCATCACAGCATGCCGTCGCATCGGGGAGCTGGCCGCGCACTACGGGTTGCGCGTCGCCACACACAGTTGGAGCGACGCTGTAGCCATTGTGGCGAACATGCACGTGATCGCCTCGCTCGAAAATGGCATCACGGTGGAAATAGACCGGACCGGGAATTCACTCATCGATGAACTACTCGTCACGCCGCTGCGGGTTCTGGATGGTGAGGTTGCCGTGCCCCATGGCCCGGGTCTGGGGATCGAACTGAATCCAGCAGCGCTCGAACGCTTCCGGATGCCGAAGGGTGCGCCTCTTCCCGACGGCAATTACTCCGACATGGTTTTTGGACGTGACTACTTCACGCCCGCAGGACCCTACGATCCGAAGGAAACGACGGTCCCGTGCGTCGCCGAATATTCAGCCGCGGATTCCCGCGCGGCCGTCTCGACAGATCTCGACCCTTCGCGCGATGGCCCACATTAGCTATAGCGAAGCCATCGTCCAAACATTGCGCACGTTGATGCAGAAGGACGAACGTGTCCTCTTGCTGGGCGAGGACATTGGCCGCTATGACGGAGTCTTCAAATGCACCCGTGGGTTGCTTCGTGAATTCGGGCGGGAGCGCGTGATTGATTCTCCCATCGTGGAACAAACCCTCGTCGGCGCTGGCGTTGGCATGGCCATCTCAGGGTTGCGTCCCGTGATTGAGATCATGTTCGTGGACTTTGCCCTCCTGGCGATGGACCAGATCTGCAACCAGGCCGCCAAGCTGAAGTATATGTCTGGAGGACAAGTGGAGGTGCCGCTCATCGTGCGAACGAATATCGGCACACGCGGCGGAGCTGCCGCCCAGCACTCCCAGAGTCTGCACGCCACATTTCTGCACTACCCGGGATTGACAGTCGTGGCACCGTCCAATCCAGCCGACGCGCGGGGGCTGTTGCTGGCTGCCTACCAGTCACGCCAGCCGGTCTTGTTCTTGGAGAACAAGCAGTTGTATTTCACCCCCGGGGAAGTGCCGACCGATGGGTACACACCGTTATCAAAGGCGGCAGTCGTGCGGGAAGGGCGGGACGTAACGATTGTGGCAACGTCATACAGTGTCAGTGTCGCGCAGGCGGCTGCGGCTCTGCTGGAGTCGGGTGGAATCCAGGCGGAAGTGGTGGATCCTCGCACGCTTTTGCCACTCGATTATGCCACGATTGCGACCTCGATTCGTAAAACGAGCCGTGTCTTGATACTGGATGAGGGCTATCTGACTGCTGGTTTTGCACAGATGCTGGCGGGGAAAATCGCCGTGGACTCATTCTTCGATCTCGATGCGCCGGTCGCGCTGCTAACGCACCCGGATGTTCCGATTCCGTTCTCCCCCGCTTTGGAAGCGCCGCTTTTGCTGACGGCTCAAAAGGTGGCGGCCAAAGCCCGCGACTTGCTTCGAGTCTAACCCTCAATCCATCTCGATTCCCCCACACACGTTAATGGCCTGGCCGTTAATATAGCTCGATCGCTCACTGGCCAGGAAAGAGACGACTTCGGCCACTTCGTCAGCGTCTGCCATGCGTTGGAGTGGAATGGATTCCAAAATATGGCTGACTTCCTCGGGTGTTCGTGCCGCCTGGACGGCTTTGGTCATTGGGGTATCGATGACCCCGGGACAGATAGCGTTGACTCGCACACCAGCCGGGCCGAAGGCTGCGGCAGCGGACTTTGTCAGGTGCAGCACCGCGGCCTTGCTGGCACCGTAGACGGTTTGCTTTGGCCGAGCGCTGCGCGCCGCGACGCTTCCTATGTTGATGATGCTGCCGCGGCGCCGCGCGACCATGCGCCGGCCTGCGGCCTGCAGCAAAAAGAACAGGCCCCGGGCGTTGACACCCATGATCTGGTCCCAGTCTGGTTCGGTAACATCTAGCAGCGCCTGGGTCTTGATCCTGCCTGCATTGTTCACCAGGATTTCGATAGCGCCCAGGTCTCGGTCGATCTCCGCTACCAGAGACTCAATCCTCGGTACGTCGCTCAGGTCGGCTACGTAGGCGCGGGCGTTCCCTTGCCGCTCAAGGACGCAAGCTACGGTCTCTCGGACCTTTTCGGCCTGAATGTCTACGGCTGCGATGGCGTAACCGTCCCGTGCCAGCCGGAGAGCGAAGGTCCGGCCCATCCCCTGACCGGCCCCAGTCACGATGGCTACGCTGTTCATGATCGGCTCCGAACAGCCGGCCGCCGTCTCACGTTTGCTCCGTCACACGGTCTACGGCCTCGGAAAACTCTCCCAGGTAACAGGTGGGGTCCAGCAGCCTCGAAATCTCTTCGGCGCTCAAATGTTCGCGAACAACGGGGCTTTGCTGGAGAGCTTCTTCGAAAGAACTGCCGGCGGCGGAGGTTCCCATCGAGATCCGGTACAGCAATTCGTGGGCGGCGTTTCGCCCGACCTTCCGGGCCAGGTTCATCATCACTGCCTCCGACAAGATGAGCCCGCGCGTGATCTCTAGATTCTGTCGCATGCGAGCCTCGTCCACCTGCAGCCCACCGAAGGGAGAGTACTAGCGCGGCGGCGCAGAGGCAGCACATTTCGGGGATTTCCTTCCACTCGATATGCACGGCCCACCAATCACGCTCGTGCTCCTGGGTCATGGCACCCAGGAGGGAGGGAACCTGTTCCCGCAGAAGGCGTCCCAAGGCGATCACAGCTTCACAGTTAGAAGGATTTCTCTTCTGCGGCATCGTACTGCTGGCGCCTTTGCCGGTTTCATAGGACTCGGACAACTCAGCAACTTCGTTCTTCTGCAGGAGTTCCACCTCGTGCGCCATCTTTTCCATCGTGGCGCCTAGCAAGGCCAGACAGCAGGCGAACTCGCCAAAAGAATCGCGGGCGGAATGCCAGGCGATGGACGGAACGGCCAAACCCAGGCGACGCATCATTTCCGCGCGAATCCCGGCGCCCTGAGCACCCAGGGAGGCGAGCGTCCCGCCGGCTCCAGCGAGTTGGCCCACGAGAAGTCGGGGTTTCAAAGCGTCGAACCGCGCGCGATGACGCTTCAGTTCTGCCAGCCATATCGCGGCTTTGAACCCAAAAGTGATGGGCACGGCGTGTTGCCCGTGTGTCCGGCCAGCCATCAGGGTGTGCCGGTGCTTCCTGGCAAGAGCGGCCAGAGTGCTTATTAGAGCGGCGAGATCGTGTTCCAAGTGAAAAAGAGCCTGTTTGATCTGCAGCACTAGACCGGTGTCGGTAATATCCTGTGTTGTGGCGCCCCAGTGCACATAACGGGCGGCCTCTCCCAATTGCTCCTCCCAGACTTTGAGTAGCGGGAGAATGGGGTAACCAACCACGTGGTAGTGCTCCCGGAGTGGTTCGAATGCGATCAAAGCTGCATCTGCTTTTTGGGTTATGGCTTCAGAAGCGTGCGGGGGAATCAGGCCGGTAGCAGCCTGCGCCTGAGCCAGCGCAGCTTCTGCATTGAGCCACTGCTGCACGGTGTTGCGGTCGGAAAAAATCTCTCGCATTTCGCGAGTGCTGAACCAATCCTGAAAGATCTCCGAGCGAATCATCGAGGAGATCCATTACCGCTCGACCACCGTTGACCTGCTTCCAATCTACTATTTGTGGTGTGCACCTTTCACCCCTTCAATGATCTGCAGCGATTTTGTAATCTCCGGATCGTCCGGCCTCATGGTTTGCGCAATACGAAGCTCCTGCGCACCTCGCTCGAGGTCACCGGAGCGGCAATAGATCAACCCCAGGTTCTTGTGAAGGTCGCCTTTCAGTCGGCACGTCCCGCAAGCCTCAATCGCTTCCCGGGCTCGCGCCACAGCCTCATCCCAATCCCGGGCCTTGGCGGCGGCCAATGCAAAGCTGCGCAAGGTGTCAGCCCGCTCTGTAATTTGTCGTTTCCTCTGCAAATCGGTGAAGCGCTCTTGGTATTGTTTGGCTTCGGCGGGGTCGCTTTTGCTCAAATAACGCGCCAGGCTATACAGAACTTCTCCGCGGTCGGGATCCAGTTTGATTACCGTCTTCCACTCGGCGACGGCCTCGGGTTCATGGCCCATTTTGGCGAGGATCTGGGCGAGCAGGTAATGCGCATCTACGTTCGTCGGCTCGAGTTCGACGACTTTACGTACCGAGTGAACGGCTTGGGTTAGCTGATCGAGCTGTTTTTCGGCGAGAGCCAGGAGGTAGAGCGCCGCAGTATTGCGCGGGTCTAGACGCACGGCCTTCTCCAACTCCGCCTTGGCCTCTTCGTTACGGCGAAGATCGAGCAGACAGCGGCCTCTGTTGTAACGTGAGGCCACGGAGCGGGGCTGGAGACGTACCGCTGCCGAGAACTCATCCAGAGCGTCAGACAGATCCATGTGATCCGCCAAAGCGATACCAAGGTTCAAGTGCGCCTCGGGCGAATCGGGTGTCAAAGCAACCACCTTGCGAAAATGTTGGATCGCGTCATCCTGCCGCCCCAGCCTGGTCTCCACCATTCCCAGCGCGCTGAGCGCGGAGGGGTCGCTGGGGGAGAGCTGAAGAGCGCTTTCAATCTCTTTGGCGGCTTCACTAAATTTTTCCTGGCTAGCGAGTATCAAGCCCAAATTTACGAAGGCCTGAGAATAACGCGGATTGTTCTCAACCGCTTGGCGGAACAGCGCCTCTGCCTCCCGCGAACGGCCTTGTTGGCCATACAACACCCCGAGGTTGTTTTGTGCCTCGGCGTATTCCGGGTCAATCGAAAGCGCAGCCGTGAACCTTTCTGCCGCCTGAGCCAGCTTGCCGTCCTCGAGATCCAGCAGCCCGAGCTGGTTCTGCGTCAAAGCCAGCCGCGGATCGAGTTGCACCGATCGCTCCAGCGCCTCGCGCTCTCCCGCGCTGTCTCCGATCTTACCTAGGGCCAACGCAAGATCATAATAAGTCTTAGCGTTGTTAGGATCTATTTTCAGTGATTCTCTGTAAACTGCGACAGCGCGCCCCGGATCTCCGTCCGCCAGAAGCTGATTCGCGCGCAGCGCGGCGACGCCCGCCAGCGTTTCCTGTTTGCTCTCCTGTATTTTCTCCTCGAACCTGTGAAGCTCCTGCCTGGCTTGCTCGGTCTGGTGGAGCGCTCGCAGTGCGTTAGCCAGTTGATATTGTGCCTCCGAGGAGCCCGGGTTTAGCTCCAAAGCTTTCTGTAAATGCGGCAGAGCATCGGCTGGTTTTCCTTCTTTCGCCAGTATGAAACCGAGATTGTAGCGGGCGCCATAGTCATCCGGCTTCATTTGCACGGCGCGACGGCCCTCCACTTCGGCCGCCCCATAATTTCCTAAACTGCGGTACACCTCTCCAAGCAGGTAGCGGGTCTCGAAGTCATCCGGCTTTCGGCGAGCTAAATCTTCAAGCAATGGCAGGGCGTCATCAAACTCGGCCATGGCCATTAGTGCTTTCACAAGGGAAACCCGCGCCACGTCGTTATCAGGATCCAGTCGCAATGCGATGCGATACTCGCCAGCCGACTCGGGGAAAAGCTTCCCGCGTGCATAAATGCTAGCCAGATTGAAATGTGCAAGCGCGGAGTCTGGCTTGTCTTGGATCAACTTGCTCAGGATGTCAATCGCCTCCGGAGTGTGGCCGCTGTCAGCATAGGCCAATGCCAGGGCGTTCTGAAGATCGGGATCGCTTGGGTTGAGTGCCAGCGCCTGGTTCAGGTAGCGAACCGCGACAGTGGGCCGCTTCTCAGCCATCAACACGGTACTCAGACGGAGAAGCGCATGGACCGACTGCGGATCCAGCCGCAGCGACGTCCGTAGCTCGGCTTCCGCGGCCGCCAGTTGTCGTGACTCCTCGAGTAGCGTCCCGAGGGCGAGGTGCACTTGCGCGCGAGACGGATCCAGTTTTGCCGCCGTCTCCAACTCGCGGACAGCCTGCCGCAAATCGTGGTGCTGTAACGCGAGCGCGAGGTTAAAGTGGCCCTCCACTGCGTTTGGGCTCAAGCGAATGGCGTTTCGGAAGGCTGCAATCGCGCAGGTCCTCAGGTTCCGCTGCGCGAACCACGCGCCCAACGCATTATAAGCACCAGATGAGGGTTGTGTTGTCAGCGCACGTTCGATCTCCGCGGGACCGTGGCATTCCGGCGGCATCTGACCGAAGGCCGAAGCACCGCATGCGGTCAGCACCGTTCCGAACGCTACCATCGCGGATTTCCGCATCGTGTTCCCATTACCTCATCATTTCCGGCCGGAGGAGGAAGCCGTATTTCCCACCTTCAATAGCAACCCTCTGATGAAATCGTCTTCCGGAAAAAGTTCCATGTACTGATCCATCGCCTTTCTAGCTTCAGCGTATCGCTTCAGATTAATAAATCTCAGCACCAACGATTTGTAGAGTACCGGCTCGTAAGGCATCAATCGGATGCCTCGCTCGAGAGAGTGGGCAGCTTCTTCCTCACGTTTGGCGCGGGTGAGCGCTTCGGCTAGATCCGCATAAACCGCGGGCGCACTAAAGCCAAGCTCTATCGCGCGGGTCAGGTGATCAATGGCAGCGTCATTGGAGCCGAATTCGCTTCTTAGCATCCTGCTGCCGAGGGCTGCCTGAACCAGTGGTTCATCGGGATCGCTCTTGGCCAGCCCATCCAGCGCGGCAAGGTAAAGAGCCTGATATCGCGATTCTTTTGCCATCAGTTCGCCGTATGCCTGCAGCAACATCAGAGGGGGCAATACCTGGAGCTTCGAATCGTGGGGAGCATTCCAATAGATCAGGTCCGGCGTACCCGGTGTGGGTTCTGCGAACGCGGCTTCAGGAAGCGGCTCGCCTGGATGTGCGAGGATGCGATGATTCGTCAGCGCCGAATGCGAGATGGCCTGCACCTGTCGCTTGGGCATATGACACTTTACGCAGTCATCGGCTTCGCGGAGTCGCTGCGGCATCGGCAACCGGCAGCTCGTCTTCGAATGGCAAGTGAGGCAATGCGCTCGATAATCGGCCGTAGCATCACCCGATGCCGTACTCGCATGAATCTGATGGCAGGTAAGGCAGCGAAGGCGCCCCCCGCTTGCGCGATAACACTTGCTCAAGTGCATCGAGAAGTTGTGCTCGAGCAGATCCGAACTGCTGAGACCGCCGCGCTCAAGTGGAATCCGAAGAATAGCCAGCGTCTGATATAGCGGCGTACCGGGACGAAAGTCAGAATAGCTCTTCCCAGGCTGCAGGATCCGAGTGTCCCCGCCTTGATGGCAATTCATGCAGATGTCTTCAGACAGGTTGGCCGGTAGCCGGCTGGGGTTAACAATACTGCCGTCTGCCGGCGAGGCGGCTGGCGCTCCACTTGCTTTCTCCGCAACATGCAAGGCGCCCGGTCCATGACAGTTCTCACACCCGATCGCCAGTTCCAGGAAAGGGGGATCGCGGAAAAGACCGGTAGGCTCACGCACGGGTTGGGGGTGGCCACTGTGGCAGGCGATGCAGGCGGCGGCGATCGGGCGGTTGAAGCCACGGTCGGCAACGTCGTAGCCGGGCGAAAGGTCCCACACCTTCTTTTGCGAGTAATACGAGAGCGGCGCTTCGAACAAAAAATTTCCGCGGCGGACGATGTAGGCGTGGCTGTGCGTCCCAGAACCAAGTACGTAATCGAGCTTGTGGGTTGCCCGGAACACCTCGCTTCCGTTAGCCAGTTCGTACTCGGTCTGATAAAGATCGGAACCTTGGCGCGAGAATTCAAAGTGGCGGTTCAGCTTCTCGCTGAACACGGAGACCGTGTCCGTTCCATTCGCAACGTGGTCTGGTGCAGTTGCAAGCGCCATCGACCGGCCCATGGCGGTGCGAGAATAATCCCGGTAAATCTTAGGATGGCAGCCTGCACACGCCTGCGAGCCAGTGTATGCCACAGCCGGCGCCGTGTTACGATATGCGGGATTTTCCGCGCTACCCAGCGGCGAAATCAAGCACGCCGTTAATACAAGCAGCCTTACCTTGGCGGGAGTGGTGGGCAAGACCATAGCGTCCTCATTTTTGCATGTGCTTGAGAAACGACCCACTCTGGCATCATACAGGGTGTACGCTGGAGCCTTGGCTCGCCCTCTGAAACTGGAGACGTCCCTGAGCTTGCTACCATTTGGTGCAAAGAAATCGTTGCTGAAATCTGGAGCGCGAACGTGCTGGCGGGCAGCATCCCTATTTCCCTGGGTTGTGCTCTGCGCACACGCTCTTTCACCAAACCCGTGCATGACGTGTCACCCGAAGCAGGTTACCGACTATAGCAAAACAGGAATGGGCAGTTCCATTTCGACAACAGCGATCCAACCCGCGGGCCAGTTCATTCATGCACCGTCTGGAAGCAGCTTCGCGATTACCTATACCAGGGACGGCATGCAACAAAAGGTGACGAGAGCGGGCCTCTCCGCCGAATACCCGGTCACCTACGTGGTCGGGTCCGGCCATCGGGGATTCGGATTTCTCGTGAAGATTGTCGACTACCTCTTTCAATCTCCTATTAGCTATTACACTCAGAGGCACGCCTGGGAGATGGCGCCTGGCTATGAACACAACCTTGCTCCCGATTTCAATCGCCCCGTCACTCTGCGGTGTCTTCTATGCCACGGCGGCGCACCGCGGCATGTGAAAGGAACGCGAAACCGGTATGAGCAGCCCGCTTTGAGTCCGGAAGCAATCTCGTGCGACAGATGCCACGGGCCAGCGCCTGCACATATCGCAAGGCCTTCCAGAAGCAACATCGTCAACCCCAGCCGGCTCGCTCCGGACGCCAGAGATAGCGTTTGCGAGCAGTGCCATCTAATCGGTGAGGCGTCCATCCTCAATCCGGGAAAAGAGTTCGATGACTTCGAACCTGGCAAGCCGATCGAAACGGTCTTCACGGTGTATGTTGGCTCTGGGGACCAGAATTCCCCGTTCAGGGTCGTCAGCCACGCCGAGCAGTTGCGGCGGAGCGCGTGTTGGCGGAAAAGCGGAGGGCGGATGTGCTGCGGCTCATGCCACGATCCGCACGTTGAACCCGCTGATAGAGCGGCATATTATCGCGAACGATGTTTGCTCTGCCATGCCGCCACATTGACCCCCTCGCACCGATCCGACACCAGCGACTGTGCTCGCTGTCACATGCGGTCCCGTGCCACTACGGACGGGGCACACACGGCATTCACCGATCACCATATTCGCGTTCGTCCCGTTGAGGAAGCAGCGTCGCAGCGACCGGCGGCTTTGGTTCCCTGGCGGCCGGGATCAGTAGAACTCGCCCAGAGAAACCTGGGCCTTGCATACCTGTCAATCGGCGAGCGCGATCGGTCGAAGGATTTTGTTAATAAAGCCTTTCCGCTGCTGGTGGAGGCCCAGAAATCGTCGCCTCGAGATCCAGAGGTGACAGCAGGCTTGGGCCTTGTACTCTATCTGGAGAGTCTGTACAAAGAGGCGGCTAAGGCCTTTGACTTGGCGGCGCGATTGCGCCCGCAAGATGTGAACTTCTATCAGGACGCAGCAGCCGCGTGGTGGTCGGCAGGAGATTCTGCAAGGGCCATCAGAGACCTGGAGATCGCGGTGCAGAACGACCCATCGGACGAAGAAGCCTGGCGATCGCTTGCGGAGATTTACCGCGAGCAGAACAACGACCTCCTGCGAAATCGGGCCCTCGATGGCTATCTGTTGTTTCGGCCACAGAGCATTGAATTCCGGCAACAAAAGCGCGGGGATTCTTTCTCGATTTATGGCGTGCCAAGACTCTCCACTTTTCCACAATGAGATGCGTGAGACCGGCGACCAGCAATCTCTGGGGGAATGATTAAAATAGGAGTGACTGACAGCCGCCCCGTGTTGCGGACCCCATTGGTATGCCATACCTGGAACCTCGCGATATCTCTTTAGACTGTATTGACAAAGGCGTTCCCTACGGGCCCCCCGGCACCTGGAACGTACTGGCGGATGATCTGCACTTTCCGCTCCTCGTCTTGAAGGAAACTGCGCTGGCCCATAACATCGCGGTGATGGCGGAATGGTGCCGGCACAACGGATTCCTGCTCGCCCCCCATGGCAAGACAACCATGTGCCCGCCGATTTACCGCCGTCAGCTCGAGGCGGGCGCCTGGGCCATTACGGTGGCGAACGTGAGTCAGGCGATGGTGTGCGTGCGATCCGGCATTTGCCGGATTCTGATTGCGAACCAGGTGATGGGGCGCGCAGCGGTGTCATCCCTGGTTGGGGCAATGAAGGACATCCCGGACCTCGACATCTATTGCCTGGTTGACAGCGTGCAAACCGTGTCGCAGCTCGCAGCGCATCTCGAGCTAGCTGGTACGCCACGGCCTGTGAAGGTCTTGATCGAGTGGGGTATGCCAGATTGGCGAACGGGAGTGCGTTCTTTGGAGGCGGCGCTTCGTGTCCATGACGAGGTGAAACGCCACAGCCGGTTAATCCACTTCGCGGGCGTGGAAGGATTCGAGGGACTGGCGCACTCCGAAGGCGGACCCGAGGAGGTGCTCCGCCAGGTGGACAAGTTTCTCGAAGGTGTACTGAAACTCGCTTCCAAGATTACGGCGGGCACGTCGAAACTCTCCGAAGCGCCTCTCTTCAGCGTGGGAGGCACTGCCTTTCTGGATCGTGTCGCGCAGGTGGGACGAGCCGCAGGCACACGGTTTCGCGTGGTTCTTCGGAGCGGGTGCTATGTAACGCACGATCACGGCCTCTACCGGGAAAAGGTTCTGGCCGCAAAGCAGCGCGCCGGCGACGCAGCAGTGCCGGAGTTCATCGCTGCGCTCGAACTCTGGGCTTTTGTGCAGTCACTTCCCGATCCTGGGATGGCGATCGTCAGCTTCGGAAAGAGAGACTGCGCATACGATCTCGACTTGCCCATCCCGCTATTCGCACTGCCCGGTTCGCGGCCGCTGACCGAACGAGTGCCACTGGACGGCGCCCGAATTACCCGCCTGAACGATCAGCATGCCTACTTGAGCGGGGCAGTGGACCGACTTTCCATCGGCGATCGATTATGCTGCGGCATCTCCCACCCCTGCACGGCGTTCGACAAATGGCGGGTGATCCCGGTGGTGGATGACTCCTACAATGTCCGCGACTGGTATCGAACCTACTTCTAAAAAGCGCGTCCACCTTTATTTTGGTGCTCATCAATTCTCATAACGCTTAACGGTAAGCACCAGCCAGGATGTCACCGATAACACAAGCATTACACCGCCGCCGTAGAGTCCGCTGGCCCATCCCCACCTCGCCGCCAGCAGCGGCGTAACGACTGGTGCAAGCGTACCTCCAACATTGCCGAGGGTGTTCAGCATTCCGCCCGCGGTGCCAACGTTTTCACGGGACAGATGGAAGGCCACCGCCCAAGAAGGAGCCTCGGCGGCTGTGGCAAATCCGAACGCCAGAGAAAGCAGAATCACTGTGTGCAACACATCGGATGCTCGCACACCGAAGAACAGGAAAATGGCACTACACAACAGTCCGACAATCGGCACAATGCCCGGACCGCGCTCCGGCCCAAAACGCGAGACCATGCGATCGGACACCCAACCGCCCAGCGGCGTCATAATGCCCATACTGGCCATGAGAATCGTCACAGCGAGAACTGTTTCGCCGGAACCGAGGTGTTTGATCTCGCGGAGATAGTAGTAGATCCAATAATAGAAGATGTATTCGAAGTAGCACAGGCAGAAATAACTGAAGATCAGCCAGCGAAACGAGGAGTGCAGCAACAAGGCCACGATGCTCGGGCGGCTACCAGGCTTACGCTTCGCCCTCTGTGGCGCTGGTGCTCTTGCTGCGGTGATGTGCCAGATTGTGGACAAGAGCGCCGTCGTCACTCCGGCGATCATGAAGGACGTTCGCCAGCCGTAGTCGGCGATCCACCGGGAAAAGAGGGCCGGAGAAAGCGCGCTCCCCACCGCGGCACCCGCGGTCACCAGGCCCTGAATGCTTGCGGCGCGGTCTCTCGGATACCAGGTAGTGATCAGCCTCGCACAGGAAGGAAAAAGGGGTGCGGCGAACAGTCCGAACCCGAAGCGAGCCACAAGAAATGTCAGCAGAGCAGGGATCGCCAGGCCAACAGTTGAGCCAGCGAGTGCCAGCAGGCAGGTCAGCGCACCGCAGCCCAAGAAGCTGACCGCAAGAATGAGACGGCTGTCCCATTTGTCGGCAAGCCAGCCGCTGGGAAGCATGCACAGCGTGTAGCTGAGGAGAAACGCTGAAAAGACCGTGCCCATGACAGGCTCGGAGAAATGAAAATCGCGCATGAGCACGGGAGCAGCTACCGAAAGAATCGTACGATCGAAATAGCTTGCGGTGGACAGAGCCACCATCAGTGTGACCAGCCGACGTGGGTGGAGGATGGCTTGCCTCAAAAGCACGCCCGGAAGTTAAGTATCGCTTCGGACGTGCGCAAATAACGGTCATACATTCGCAAATTCCGCATCTTCCGATATAGGATTGGAATGGCCTTTTCAGTGGAGAATCCATTTACGTCACTGAGGTCTGCCAGATAGAGCCCCGATCTATACTGACGGACTAGGTCGCCGTCGTTCAGGATTCCATGCACAACATAGGACGCAGGGCCCTGCGTCGACAATCACTGCGATATCCTGCCAAACGCTTATCTTCAGAGTTCCGGGATACCTTTCGGGGTCGCTGTCCCAGTACGAATTGTACTGACCGTCATTCATGATGAGATTTAGAGTATAACGGTCCGAGTTTGTAGCGTCCAAAATCCCGATCCTATGACCTCAAAGCGTCTCGACTCCAGCTCGCGATAATGGGCTTTGAAGAGGCCGCGAGAGCCCTCGTTGCCGCTGTTTGCGGTGATGACATCCATCGCTCTGCTTTGAAGGCAAAGCAAGTTGAATCGACAAGCCAGTGCCCCGGAGCAGAAGCCGTCCCTGCGGGACGGTGCACGTTGTGAGGGTTCGGATCGGTATCCCAGTACCCCTTTTTGAATGTGGGTCCCATAAGACTCCTTTGGCTGTTTTTGAGTTATCGCTCCGGAGGCATGGAAGAACACGCCGGCAACCGACCACAACCGGGAGCATCCTTTGCGACTTTATCGATAGTTCCGTGGATTGCGTTCGGCGGGAGTACATTGCGCCTTGGTTCGGCCGACGTATGCCCGGATCCAAGCCAACTTCCGGGTAGCAATGCTTCGTGTCATGGGCAAAAGCGTCTCACAACGAGGTTATTGCCGCTGAAGCACTGTACTGAGTTCTTGCGCTATGCCGTTGGATGAGGGGCTTAGCATAACCAGAGAGAGAAGTTTACGGGCGTAGTACTAACCCATTACCAGCCCGGGTGGTCGTCTGCTGCCAGCCGGGGCCAATCCTCCCGTTTGGTGTCCAAACGCAATCGCGACACTAAAACGCATTGTGGATCTTTGTATCTTATTTTATGATCGAAACGAGCACATTAGTGGATCGTGCCCTTGCCTTAAGGAGGTAATCATGAGCTCTTCCTGGAAGACAGATCGTTGGTTCACTAGTCCTTGGAATCATTTTGAGGATGTGAAAGCCGGATGGCGGTTCCCGGAGCAGATCCGGATCCATGATGTCACCTTGCGCGATGGTGAGCAGCAGACCGGAATCGTATTCCGCAGGCAGGATAAGGTCGCGATCGCCAAAAAGCTGGCTGAAGCGGGTGTGCATCGGATTGAGGCGGGCATGCCTGCCGTTTCCGGCGAAGACGAGGCCGCGATCAAAGACATCGTCGCCCTCGGCCTTTCCTCGGAAATCTTTTCTTTCGCCCGTTGCATGCCCGCGGACGTCAAACTGGCCAAAGAATGCGGCGTCAAAGGAGTTGTGACCGAGATCCCTTCGAGCGAGCACATCATCAAGAATGCCTACGGCAAGAGCATGGATTGGGCCATTCAGTCCTCGATTGAAACCACCCTGGCCGCGAAAGAAGCCGGGCTGTACACCGCTTTTTTCACCATCGACAGCACTCGCTCCGAGCTGAACCGGTACATGGACTTGATCGAGGAGGTCTCAAGCCGCGGGCACATGGATTCGTTGACGCTCGCAGATTCCTTCGGTGGCTGCACACCGGAAGCCATCGGTTTTGTTGTACGAAAGCTGAAAGCGCGCTTCAATAAGCCCATTGAGATTCACTGCCACGAAGATTTTGGATTAGGTGTGGCAAACACGATCGCCGCGTTGGCGAATGGGGCTTCGGTGGCTCACGTGACAGTAACCGGAACTGGCGAACGCGCCGGCAATGTTCCCCTGGAAGACACCGTGATGGCGCTGCATTGTATGTACGGGGTGGATACGGGGATCAAGACCGAGAAGTTTTACGAATTATCGAAACTCGTCCAGCAACTTGCCGGCTTCCAGGTTCCTCCGAACCGGCCCATCGTTGGTGATTGGCTGTATTACATCGAATCGGGCATCGTTACGATGTTTCATCGCCGCTGCCGCAATGTGGAGCCGCTGGAATACATCCCATTCGCGCCTGAAATGGTTGGACGGCCGGGTGTGGACATTGCACTGGGTAAGGGAAGTGGTCTGGCCAATATCGAAGAGCATCTCGAACGGCGCAGGATCGAGGCTACGCCGCAGCAGGCAGAGGCCATTTTGGCGGGCGTCAAACAGCGCTCGATCGAAAAGAAGGGCCTGCTCACTGACGCTGAGTTTGAGAAGGTGGTTGATTCGGTCTTGGTGAACAGTCCAGTCGCGGTGAAATGATGTTCAGCAATTTGGCAGAGCTCCTGGACGCCGCGCGGAGAGCAGGTCCGGTCGAGGTTGCGATCGCGGCCGCGCAGGATGAGGACGTAATCGAAGCCATTAAGAAGGCACAGGAAATAGGACTCGCCCGCGGCATCTTTGTTGGCGATCCGCAGAAGATTCGCGCTCTGGCGGAAGTGGCGGGACTGAGAATCCCGGATTCGCGGTTGATCGCCGAGCCGGACGACGCTCTAGCGGCCGGCAAGGCGATTGCCCTGGTCCGCGATGGCCGGGCCTGTCTTTTGATGAAGGGAAAGACCAAGACAGCCGCCTTGGTCCGGGCAGTGCTCGACAAGGACCGCGGTTTGCGAGGCGGCCGCCTCCTCAGCCAGGTGATCGTGTTCCAGGTTCCTGGATTCAACCGCTTGATGTTGATGACCGATGCCGCGATCAATATCGCGCCGAATATCGAGCAAAAGGCAGACATTTGCCGGAACGCCATTCAGGTGGCGAAGGCCCTAGGCATCGAAACCCCGAACGTTGCGTTGCTTTGCGCATTGGAATTTGTCAATCCGGACATGCCTGCCACTGTAGATGCCGCGGCCTTGACCCTCATGAACCGACGGGGGCAGCTCAATGGCGCGTATCTGGAGGGCCCGATCGCACTGGATGTGCCATTGAGCAGATTTGCTGCGAACCGGAAAGGCATCGACAGTCCGCTCGTGGAGAACACTGATATATTTATCGCTCCTGACATTGAGGCGGCGAACATCCTATACCGCGCACTTCTGTATTTTGCGAAAGGGATTTCCGGCGGTATTGTGGTGGGAGCGAAGGTTCCACTGATTCTGCTTTCGCGAGCGGAATCGCCCGAAACCAAAATTTACTCCATTGCGATCGGCATACTGACCGCCCAGGCTGAGGCAGGGATAAGGCTGCGGGCTGCCAGCTGAATCGATCGCCGGAGAAGAGGGGGACTTATATTATGATGAGGATCATTGATTCACATACGGATTTTCCAGTTAGCGACGCCGTTTTCTTCGCTGGGAACATTTTCCAGACCGAGTTGAAAGGCATTCCAAAAGGAGCAACGGAACCCGTTCCTGGAGGGGCCGCAGCAGAATTGCGAGAGATCTTCAGGCAACTCGATCGTGAGCTGGCTGAGCTGGGAATCGATAAGCTCCAGATTGGTTCCGTCAAGCTGTATCTGCGGAATCTCGAACAGGACTTACTGGCCGTGGACAAGGTCTATGCGGAGTATTTTGGTTCGCATTGTCCGAGCCGCGGGGTCTATGGCTGCGATTTACAGCCTGGCATTCTCGTGGAAGCGTCCTTTGTGGCTTCCGTGCAGGCGTACGAATGAGCGCGACCTCGTTCAAACGAGAAGATGGCCCTCTGCGAGTGTATGAAAATCCTGGTCGCGAACATCGGCAGCACGTCGTTTGAATACAAACTGTTCGGTATGGCGCCGTTCGGGGTGCTGGCTCAGGTTCGCGATGCCGTGGCAAGTTGTCGCTGGCAAGTTGTCGGGTTCCAGCTACAAAAAGGGAATGGACCGCCAAATGTTCGCAGAAGAGTAAATCAAATGGATTTAGGCAATCGTTGATTCTGCACAGGAGCGAGACACTTTTGCGATTCGACATGGTCGCAGGGATGCGCCGCGTTTGGACCGCGCTGTGATGTGACGGGTCCGTCACGTCACTTAGTTTGATGGAGTTACGGGCCTTCACGAGGCGAGCTTCCCAGTAAGTAGGGTATTTCGCGCTAGTTCGGAGTCGAACCCGACAACTTCCCGACAACTTGGGGTGTTTGAGGGAGGCGCCGGGCAGGAGCCGGCGCCGGGGGGAGATTCAGCTCACAATTGGGCGCGTTACCCCTTAACGCGGTAGGCGCGGTCACCTTTTTCGGTCCGGAACGAGTCGATTTTCATCTTGAGCCGCTTGCCGAGCGTACCCGAGATGAAGCCCCGAACGGAATGGGCCTGCCAGCCGGTAGCGGTCATGAGTTCCGCCAGCGTCGCTCCTTTGGCCCGTTCGAGGAGCCGAATGATATCGGCTTTCTTGCTACCGTCGCGCGCCGTGTGCGCCTTGGACTTGCGGCTGGCCCGTTTCCCCGGCCGTGCCGCTTTTGGCGCAACGTCGGGTGCGTCGGGGCTAGACACGAGGCTCTGTATGGCTTTCCAGAGTCTCGCTACTGCCGTTTTCCGGCTGGTGAACTTCCGAACGCGGGTCAGCCCCGCAACACTGTTCCAGACTTCGACCAGGCGCGTGGTCGGCCATTGCGTTGCCAGCTCGGCCAGTTCGCTTTCAGTTGTGAATCGTTCCGTGTTGCCGTCCGGGATTGCTTCGCCCGGACCGTACCCGGTGATGCTGTTTTCGCTGTCGATCGTGAACGTTGCCATCGATTCTTCTCCTTGCCGCCGTATGCGGTGATGACATCCATCGCTCTGGTTCGAAAGCAAAGCAAGTTAAATCAACATGCGGGTGCCCTGGAGCAGAAGTCCTCTGCGCGGGGACGGCGCGCGGTGTGGGGGTTCGCATCGGTAACCCCCATTACCCCTTTTTGGATGTTGGTCCCATAAGACCCCTTTAGGCGGTTTTTGGGGCATCTGTCCGGAGCCATGGAGGAGCACCGTAAAATCCACGCACAAGGCAAAATTGAAGCTCTGGATCGCATCAACGGTTTGGCGACCACGTCCCGGTGAACGTCGCGCACCCTGTGCGAAGGTTCCTTGACCTGCGTTTCACCAGACTAATCCGGATAGCTGGATGGTAGCCCTGCCTCCGGCGGCCGGATTGAACAGGCTGTGACTCTCGGCGGTGCGAGGCGGCTGGGTTTCGGTCCCTATTCAACGCAGCAGCGTTTTGGCCGAGATTCCCAAAGGCCGTCGCAGCCTCCTCGGCGTTCCGGTGGGTGAGGATCGCCCGCAATCGCATCCGCATTTTTCCACCAGAATTTTGCGCCCGCCCACTTATTCGTCGGGGCACGTTGTACTTTACTTTAATCAATACTTTCCGTTAGAATCCCCCTCGTCATTTCGTGCGGGTTTGCGTTCGTGTATGAGCGCATAGAAGAGCCTGGCTGTGAACTGAAAGGCACAATAGGCATAATCGGGAGGCTGTTTGGATCGGAGGACTTTGCTACGAAGGGGGATTACTGCGGGGGCCGGGACCGCCGTTGGAGCCTGGAGCCTCAATGAGATCTCGCCAGTCTTGCTTCCGGAGCGGCCCGTGTGGGACGTCAATCATAGTCTCTGGATGCGGTTCCAACCTCCGCACAACCCGCCTCTGACTACTGATCTCGATGTGGACGTGGCGGTGATCGGAGGCGGTTACACGGGCCTCTCCGCCGCCTATCACATCACTAGGACGGCGCCAAACAGGCACGTGGTGGTTTTGGAGGCGCGAGGAGTAGGAAACCGGGCATCCGGCCGTAATGGAGCCCGAATGCAGCAGGTGCGCGACAGCCCTGGAGAATCGTGGCCACTGTCCATAGGAATCGAGTTGGCGTCATTGCAAATTACAGGCCCCGCGAGCAAATGCGCGCCACGTGTTCGAGCCGCCAAACTGTCCCGCGCCGCGTTTTGAGTGCTCGGCCATTCAAAGCGGCAGCGATCCTGCGCAACGACACACCGGAACCGCGAAGGCGGCGAATTTCGCCGAGCACTGCTTGCTCGCCCGTGTCCGGTTCGACATGTTTGCCATCCGGAGCCAGACGATACCCGAACGCGATGTTTCCAACACGCTCGCCTTGACCCCACTTGTGCTGAAGCGCATCGCGGGTGCGCTCCCCGATCGCCTCGCGTTCCCATTGCGAGACCGCAGCCATGATGTTGATTACGAGCCGCCCGGCCGCTGAGCTGGTGTCGAGACTTTCCGCGACAGAGATCAGCGCCACCTCGCGATGTTCGAACAACTCCAGCAACTCGCACAGATCCTTCACGCTGCGCGTCAAACGGTCGAGCTTGGCGATAATCACGGCTCCCACTTCGCGTCGCCGAACCATTTCCAGCACGCGCTGCATACCCGGTCGATTGAGGCTCTTGCCCGACTCACCGTCCTCGACTACCTCGATCAGTTCGAAACCATGCACCACCGCCATGGCTCGGATCTTCTCCGTCTGGGCTTCGAGTGATACGCCTTTTTCCGATTGTTTGTCCGTTGAAACTCGGCAGTAACCTATCGCACGCATGGTCGCATGTTAGATCTGTGCGGGCAGGAAGTGAAGCTATTTTCGGTACTCGGTGACGCCATCTTCCGGGGAGATGTCCAGCACGCCAGACTCCAGGGCACTGACGGTTGACGGTATTTCACTGGATGTAAGGAAGCAGGGAGCTGCTAGCACCAACTGGACGTTGTTATTGATGTTCATCTCATCCGTCTGGCCGAGGTACTGTTTGCCCAACCAAACGCCCATGGTGGCGGATCCGTTATCCAGCATCTTGAGCTGGGCCCGGCGCATCGAAATTCGGCCTTTGGCTTTGCCGCGCTCAATCGTGTCGGCGAATACTCGTGACTTGCGTCGCCGCTCGATGGTGCGCGTCGATACGCCGAACCATGCGGCGATTTCCTCGTCGGTGCACTGCATCCCAGCGAGCTTTTCCAGCTCGCCCAAGTTAATACTCGCTGCCGTTCCCCTCTGCGCCATCAGACGTGTTCCTTACTCGCTTTTGTCCAACATTTCCAACTGGCTTGCTTTCGAGGATTTTCAGCTCTGCCGACCAATCGGCCAATGCTCGGCAAAGGCCCTCGATATCGAGATGACCTGCACGAAGCTGAGCCTCGATGTCCGCTATCTCCCGGCGGCAGCGCTCGATTCATCCCACCGGTCCCACTCGCTCTCTTTTGATCTCGGGAAACGAGCGCCCATCCCCTTCCAGCACTGCCTGTTTGCCTGTGAATTCCTGCCACCGTTGCACGATCACGTCGGCATAATTGGGATCAATCTCCATCAGCCGTGCCTTACGGTTCCGCCGTTCACAGGCGATGAGCGTTGACCCCGATCCCCCGAACAGGTCCACCACGAGATCTCCGGCTTTACTGCTGTTCATCAGCGCTCGCTCGATCAGCTCCACGGGTTTTGCGGTGGGGTGCATGCGATTTGCCGCAGGTTTCTTCTCTTCCCACAGTGTCGATTGAGATTTATCGCCGTACCATGAATCTTTCTGGCCGGCCACGTGGGCGTAAAAGATGGGTTCGTGCTGGAACTTGTAGCGGCCGAATCCCCACGCGAAGGTGTTCTTGGCCCAGATGATCTGGCAGCGAACCTCGAAACCCGCAGCCTCGAGTGCATTCTGAAATTCCCTCTGCCACGAGGACGAGTGGCAGACGTACATCGAGGCTCCAGGCTTGATGATAGTGCGGTAATTGCCGAACGACGCTACCAGGAATTCGGCGAACTGCTCCGCAGTCATCCGGTCGCCCTGAATCTTCAGCCGGTCCTTCGTGTACCCTTCGTAGTCAACGTTGTAAGGAGGATCGGTGAACGCCAAGTCAGCTGCTCCGCCGGCCATCAGCCGATCGACATCACCTCGTATAGTTGCGTTGCCCATAAGCAGCTTATGGTTGCCAAGAAGCCAGAGATCGCCGACTGCCGATACAGCTGTTTCCGGAACCTCTGGAACCGCATCCTCATCTGTAAGCCCTGAGATCGCATCCCCACCCGCCAGGAAGCGCGCAAGTTCGTCGTCATCGAAGCCGATCAAATCGAGATTGAAGTCCACGTCTCGAAGTGCGTTCAGTTCCAATCCAAGCATCTCGTCGTCCCAGCCGGCGTTGAGTGCGAGTTTGTTATCCGCCAGAACGTATGCGCTCTTCTGGGTCTCGCTCAGATGGTCCAGGACGATGACCGGAACTTCTTTGAGTTGTAGCTGCCGCGCAGCTAGTAGGCGGCCGTGGCCGGCGATGATGCCGGCTTGGTATCTACGAGTATCGGATTGTTGAAACCGAACTCTGCGATGCTGGCGGCGATTTGTGCGACCTGTGCGTCGGAGTGGGTCCGGGGGTTCCGGGCGTAAGGAATCAGTTTATCGAGCAACCAGTGCTCGATGCGCCGCGCCATGGAATGCGTGAGCATGCCTCACCTCACCAAGAAATCATGTATTGAGGGATCTTTCGGAGGGTGCGCTCTGCGCTGGCCTGGCGAACCGAACCTCTGGGCCAATCTTATCACGACGAGAATGATTTACCTCGATTTGGTGACGGGTTTCCCCTTGGTGACGAGTTGTGACGGGTATTTCGGTAAACTTCTCTTATATACACGCGAGAGAAAGTTTAAGCAACGTGCCGTCACCACCCGTCACCCATCACCTTTTCATCGCTGGGCGATACCAGTCCGATTCCCTGGTAGACCGTCCCATTCTTCGTGTGTTTCTTCGTGAAGCCCCGTTCTTTTAGGGTGTTGCCAAAGCTGGTCTCCATGACCGGCTGTTCTCCGGCCTCTTCTGCCCATTTCCGGTAGGCTGAGTAAAGTGTCCTCGCCTTCACTTGCGCGAACTCGCCAGCGATGCAGCACTCGCCGATGAACCGTCCAAATTGATCCATGTCGCTGCGCCATTCCACGACGGCGGATTCCACGGCGGCAGGCTTACCCAAGCCCTCCGAATGCCACCGAACGGCGCCTGCTACCATCCATGCGAGAATGCCTTCCGCTTCAGCTAGAAGCTTCACTGGGAGTTCTCGGTCAACCTCTCCGGCCGGAATAGTTATGTCGAACGGGATCAGATGCAGGCGGTTCCATAAGGCTTGATCGTTGCCCGCAGGAGCGGCTTATGGTTGCAGTCCATCCAAAGCCTGTGCGTTTCGGTGAACTCGACCGGGTTCTCGTACTTCCGCACCGCCTTGATTCTCCCGAGCCCCTGCGTCGTGCCTGCTGGACTTCGAACTTGCTGTTTACAGTAATCAGGTACTAGTACCTGATTTTAGGGCTTGACTCTTATGTGAGTTAGGTATCATACTCGCCGACGGTGTACTGTGGAGAGAATTTTGAGGCGTTGTAGTAGGTTGCTCTGGATCGCGTTTGCTATAACTCTCGTGGCGATCGCTCCGTGCCTGGCGACCACGGTTTACGTCGTTGCCGACAACGACAATCTCTATACCATCGACCCCACCACAGGGGTAGCAACACCGATTGGCAATATGGGCGTAGAGATGACAGATATTGCGTTCGGTGCTGGGGGGATGTTTGGGGTAAGCTTTCCGGCCAGCGGTCCGGACAGCCTTTATGCCATAGACCCGAGTACGGGGGCGGCCACCTTGATCGGGTCGACCGGTGTCTTCTTAAATGCGATGCAGTTTAGCTCAGATGGAACGCTCTACGCCGCTGGTGGTGCCCCCGGATGCGGGCCGCCTCCGGCCTCGACTGCGTGCAACACGCTATACACAATCAACACCCTCACGGGGACGGCTACGCCGGTAGGCACAGGAACCTATAACTCCTCTGGCGACCTTGAGTTCGCCAGCAGCTTCTTCCTCACCAGCGCTACTTCGTCAACCGACCAGTTATTCACAGTGGACCCGACCAACGGTGTGGGAACGCTGGTGGGTGACATTGGGTACGCGCAGGTGTACGGCTTGGCCTATGTGCCGGAAACCGGCACATTGTATGGGTTCAACGATGTCGGCAACAATATCATTAGCATTAACACCACCACCGGCGCTGGGACAGTTGTTGCAAACTACTCGGGCGGTTTTGAAATCCTGGGAGCGGCCACGGCTGTGCCCGAGCCGAGAGCCGCGGGAATCGTGACGTTAGGGTTTGGCGTGCTGGTGGGGGCCTTGGTGCGAAGGAAGATAAGGAAACAAGGCCTTGACACGGCGTCATTGACGTAGTAACAATATCGTGGTGTGAAGGACGACCTTTCCCTGAGGTGACTTGCTTGCAAGCATTCTGGTTGAAAATATCGGCGGCGGCCTTTCTGGCGACAGTAGTGCTGGCTACCTGCTCCGCTCAGGTGCAGGGAGTGCCGGAAATCAATGCGGACTCAGGTGCAACCGCACTGACGCTCGTGGCGGGCGCTATGCTCTGGATCCGACAGGCGCGGCGACACTGATTCCGGCAGGTTGATCCGAGCGTACCACCCCCCCCGTGGTGCGTGTTCGCCGGACAAGGCTTCTTTGCGGGCCTCCGCACGTCTTGCGCTGAAGGGCCCGCACGCGGCGCACACGGTGTCATCTGAAACCATCCTTACCCCGCCCGCCGTCTCTTCTTAACGCTCACCAGCCCACTTCTACGACGCGGATAGTGTGTCTTGCCGCCCTGTTCTCATGCGAACTAGTGCTTGTTTCCATATGGCTCGATAACGCATCGCTCAGTGGCGGAAGCGGCCTGGTCGGGCTCGTGCATGATTGGGGAGCCTGGACGGTGCGGGCGGCGGTTGCATTCCTCGTTTTCTCAGTGGTCTTCGCGGCGTTTGCCGCTAAGAAGAGGCTGGCGCAAGTCCCCGGCCGGCTTGCTGCGGAGCCGATAGCCTGGCAATTGCTGATCGCGCATCTTGGCGGGCTGCTTTTGTTTGCTGGGCTGTCCTGGTTTCTGTTCGAGAGTCACCCAAGTGGCA
>Ga0335079_10000581_pt1 | contig 42120 bp, 42 predicted proteins | sample Lox_Sample_33_FD_206719 | JGI IMG/M metagenome (GOLD analysis project Ga0335079, IMG submission 206719) | Soil microbial communities from Loxahatchee National Wildlife Refuge, Florida, United States - Lox_Sample_3.3 | ecosystem: Environmental > Terrestrial > Soil > Wetlands | place: USA...
CTTCACGGAACAACATCAGCTCATCGGGCAAACCGCGGAAGAGTTTGCCACCAACGAAATCATCCCCAACGTGGAGAAAATCGAGCACAAAGATTTTTCCGTCACGCGCGAGTTGTTGAAGAAGGCCGGCGAACTCGGGTTGAGCTCAGTGGAAATTCCCGAGGCCTACGGCGGCCTGGAAATGGACAAAGTGACCGCGGCAGTGATTGCCGACCACATCGCCAAGTATGCCGGGTTTGCTACGACCTGGGGCGGACACACGGGCATCGGAACGTTGCCGATTGTTTATTTCGGAACAGAAGAACAGAAGAAGAAGTATCTGCCGCGGCTGGCGGCAGGGGAAATCGTAGGCGCTTATGCCCTTTCGGAAGCTACTTCCGGATCGGATGCCTTGAACTGCCGCGCCCGGGCGAAGCTCTCATCTGACGGCTCTCATTACCTGCTGAACGGCGAGAAGATGTGGATCACCAATGCCGGGTTTGCCGACCTGTTTACCGTGTTCGCCAAAGTAGACGGCGAGAAATTTACCGCCTTCCTGGTCGAAAGGTCATTCCCCGGCTTCTCGATCGGCGCGGAAGAACACAAGATGGGCATACGCGGATCTTCCACTTGTCCCATCATCCTGAACGACTGCAAAGTGCCCGTGCAGAATGTGCTGGGCGAACTGGGCAAGGGACACATCATCGCCTTCAACATTCTGAACGTCGGACGTTTCAAACTCGGGGCCATGTGCGTAGGCGGAGGCCGGGTCTCGCTGGAAAACGCCATCGCCTATGCCAAGCAACGCAAGGCCTTCACCAAGGTGATCGCCGATTTTGGCCTGGTGCGCGAGAAGATCGCCAACATGGCGGCCTTACTGTTCGTGGGCGAATCCCTCGTCTACCGGACAGTCGCCATGATGGATAACGCTCTCAACGAAGTGGACAAGTCCGCCACGGACGCCGCCAAGCAGACGCTCAAGGCGATCGAGGAATACGCCGTCGAATGCTCCATCATCAAGGTCTGGGGCTCGGAGATGATCGACTATGTTGTCGACGAGACCGTGCAGATCTACGGCGGCTATGGTTTCGTCGAGGAGTATCCGGCGGAGCGCGCCTATCGCGACGCCCGCATCAACCGCATCTTCGAGGGCACGAACGAGATCAATCGCCTGATCATTACCGGCTTCCTGCTGAAGCGGGCGATGACCGGGCAGCTTCCGCTCATGCCCGCCATCAAGAAACTGATGGACGAGGTGCTTTCCGGCCCGTCTTCCGGAGAGGAACTGGAAGGCGCGCTCGCCCCGGAACGCGCACTGGTGGCGCAGGCCAAGAAACTCGGCCTGTTCGTTGCCGGCGCTGCCACGCAGAAGTACATGCAGGCGATCCAGGACCAGCAGGAGGTCATGGGAGCGATCGCCGACATGACGATTGAAATCTACGCCATGGAATCGGCGGTGCTGCGCGCGCAGAAGATAATGGAACGCAGCGGAGAATCCGCGGCCAGCTTGCCCGTTGCCATGGCGAGGGTGTACATGGCGCAGGCACTGGAGAAAATCGAAGCTGCCGCCCGCAAGGTAATTGCGGCGGTGGCTGACGGCGACATGCTCCGCACCCAGCTCGCCATTCTGCGGCGGCTGGCAAAATACGAGCCCTTCAACACGATCGAACTGCGGCAGCAGATCGCGCAGAGAGTGATCGAAAGAGGCAAATACACGCTGGCATAGCGTTGGCCGGCAACTCGTTGCGGCAGAGCCGCGGGTCCCGATCAGGAACCGTGGCTCTGCCAGTCTTTTGCCATCGCCAGGCAAGCGTCCTTGACCGAGTTCCCAAGCAGCAGGGATTCGCCCGATGCAAAGACGTTCCCTTGCTTGTCGGAAACAGCCCAGCGGTTTCCCTTCCCGCCGCCGTGTTGCAGCAAGAGAAGATAATCGGCCTTTTCCTTGATCATGTTTTCCGCAAATTGCTTGCACTCCGGGTGGTGCTGCAGTTCCTGATAGATTTTGGCGATCTGGGGTTCCTTGCCATTGTGAGCCGAATCCACGATGACGCCGCTGTCGCTGCCAGCGACACCGGCAAGTGCATTCGGCATGACGTAAACAACTGGACGGCGCGCGGGAAGCTTGTTTTCATCGGCTGCTTGCGACTGCGCGGCGGCGCACGGGCCGAGCAGAAACAGAAATGCGAAGATGTAACCCGTGACTGATGGCTTCATTAAATCTCCTTTTCACGGGACGAGACAAAGCCCTCAATCAGGTGGACGGCGCGGGGAATTAAATTGGTTGTCCCCGGTTTGCGTAAAGATTTGTGAAGACGTGCCCGCGCAGGCACCGCACGCCGGAATTACTCTGTCCTGGGCTTGAGCTCTTCCATCACGCTCTGGATCAGTTCCTTGGCCCCGGTAAGGCTTTGCATGACGATCTGGATATCCATGACCGGGCGTCCCGGCCAGCGCTGGCTCTGGCAATAGACGCCGTGCTGGCCGACCAGGGCCATCGCGTCCGTAATCATATCCATGGTGACGGCGAGACGCCCTCGGGGCACACCCATCATGGTTTCATAATGTTCGAGCTCATCATGCTTTTCGTCGAATACGGGCATGCGGAGATTGTATCCCGGCAAAGGGCTGGGCAGTTGCTAACCCCGCGCCTCATGAATAGTCTAAGAGTCTGCTCTACATTGCCAGCCACCAAGCAGCTCGCGCGGTGGTCTGTGTTCCAGATAGTGGTAACGAAAGGAGACTTCCATGAAACGAGTCGCTCTCTTCACCTTGCTATGTTTCGTCCTCTCCATGACCGCGTTTGCCCAGATGGGCGGCGGGAAAGCCAGTCCGGCGGCGTCGGCCTCCTGCCAGTTCGCGAACGGAAAGACCATCAAGACCGACTACTCCAGCCCCCGCATGCGGAACCGAAAGATCTATGGCGGACTGGTGCCCTACGGCGAAGTCTGGCGCACCGGCGCGAACGAGGCCACGACATTTGTCACCGACACAAATCTCAGCATTGGCGGCAAGGATGTCCCGGCGGGCGCCTACACGATCTTTACCGTTCCCGGGAAGGACAAGTGGACGCTGATCGTCAACAAGAAGACGGGCGAATGGGGCATTCCCTACAAGTACGAAGGTGACGAACTTGTCCGCATAGATATGCAGGTCTCGAAACTGCCATCCCCGGTGGAGAATTTCACTATCGCCTACGACGGCGGGGGAAACAAATGCACTTTGAGGTTGGATTGGGAGACTACGCGGGCCTCAGTCGCAATCATGGAAAAGTAAGCAAGCTCTCTTCTGCGCTTCTTCCGGGGACACGAGCGAAATTCGCCCATGTTCCCGAGCTTTTTATGGACGCCCTGCGGTGAGAGCATCCACCGCTTGCTGCGCCTCCGCGGATGCGGGCGCGATCTTCAGCGCGGCCTGATAAGCGGCCAAGGCCTCCTGGCGGCGCCCCGCGGCTTGAAGCGCCCGTCCCAGGAAAATGTAACCCTCGTCAGTGGGACGCAGTTCCACGGACTGAGTGTAGTTGGCGATGGCTTCTGTCAGGTTGCCAGCCTGCTCGAGAAGACGTCCCAGTCCGAGGTACGCGTTGAACTGGGCGGGATTGAGTTTTAGCGCCTGGTCATAGCTGTCGCGAGCGTCCCGATCGTCGCCCAGATCGCGGTAGGCTGTGCCCTGGTTGGCATAGGCGGAGGCAAGCAGCAAGCGGTCGGAAGTTAATTCGATTGTCGTGTGGTATTGCTGGATCGCCCCGTTCAGGTTGCCCCCATCCTGCAGGCACGCGCCCATATTGAAATGGCTCATGGGATCGCGCGGATTGATTTCCGCAGCCGCCTCGAAATGGGGACAGGCCTCGGCAGCTCGGCCCAGAAGAACGAGAGCTCCTCCGAGATTGTTTTCTGCGATGTAGTTTTTCCGGGTGACGGCAAGTGCGTGGGACCAGAGATCGTAATTGCTGGACCAGTAACTGAGCTGACGAGTGGTGGCAAGCCCGAGCGCGACCAGGACACAGACAGCCGGAACGACGCGCCATGCCAGTCCGAAGTGATAGGCAACCGCGAGATCGGAAATACCCCATGTGAGCATCACGAAGATCCCGATCAGCGGAATGTAAGCATAGCGGTCTGCCATGGCCGCATCCCCGACCTGCACCAGCCCGATCACTGGAACCAGGGTTCCCAGAAACCAGAGCCAACCGACCGCCAGGTAACGCCGCGATGGCAGCTTCAGTACGGCCGCACTGATGGCGAACAACACGACTGCGGACAGAGCAATTTGCCAGGCGGAAAGTGAACCGCCGGGATGCGGATAAAGCGGGGCAAGCCGGACCGGCCATACGGCTTTTTGCAGGTACATGGCGTAGGCGACGACTGCATTTTGCAGGCGAACGCCGAGCGGAAACTGGAGCGTCGAGCGCACGGCTCCGCCGGACTGCTGCGCCTGCAAGGTAATGATTGCGCTGCCGGCGGAGAGGAGCAGAAACGGTATTTTCTCGCAGGCGAGCCAGGCCCAGGACCGCTGTGGGGATGCATTTCCTGTGTCTCTCTTGAGTGGCCACCAGTCCAGGAGGAGCAACACGAAAGGCAGTGTAATAGCCATCGGCTTGGATGCGAGCGCGGCTGCGAACAGGGCCAGGACAGCGAGATAGCGCGTCCAGTGCGGCTTTTGCGCATACCATCCATACGCGCCCAGCGTGAGCAGGAAAAACAGGGTGCAGAGGACATTCTTCCGTTCCGCCACCCAGGCAACCGACTCGACGTTAACCGGGTGCAAAGCGAAAAGAGCAGCGACAAGCAGGCTTGGCCAGATGCGCTGCGTCACCACGGCCAGCAGCAAGAAGAGGAGCATGGCGTTGACGGCATGGATCAGCAGGCTGGTGAAGTGATGCCCGGCGGCGTTCAAATGAAAGAACTGGCAGTCGAGGGCATGCGACATCCAGGTCAGGGGATGCCAGTTGGACTGCTCGGTCGAAGTGAGCGCCCAGACGAACGTATCCCAGGTGAGTCCGGCGCGCACGTGGGCATTTTCGGTGACGTAGCGATCATCATCGTAATTGACAAAAGGATGCCGGTTCACCGGGTTATAGACAGCCAGGGTGATGACGGCCAGCAAGAGACAGAGCACCAGGTTCCGCTTTTCCGGGGAAGCGAATAGGGCCACTTGCCTGACAGGAGGCGAAGCCGGAGTTTTCTTGGAAGCGGAAGGCAACAAGGGGGATTTAACCACAGAAGACCGGGACGGGGAATTGTCCGTGAAGGGACAAACGAGAGCGCTACCGCGTCATGAGGCAGCCGGTTTCCACCGCAAAACAGGCTTGCGCGCCGCTGCCGTTTCGTCGAGGCGGGAGACGCGGGTCGAGTGCGGCGCGTCCAGAACCAGCTTCGGGTCTTCTTCTACTTCCTCGGCAATCGAGCGCATGGCCTTGATGAAAAGATCCATTTCTTCTTTCGACTCACTCTCGGTAGGTTCAATCATCAAAGCGCCGGGAACGATTAACGGAAATGCCGTGGTATAGGGATGAAAGCCGTAATCGATGAGCCTTTTGGCAAGGTCCATTGTCTTCACCCCCTTGCGGGCCTGCAATTTGTCGCTGAAGACGACCTCATGCATGCTGGGGGTGGAGTAAGGCAGTTCGTAAGTTCCTTCGAGTCCCTTGCGGATGTAGTTGGCATTCAGCACCGCGTCTTCGGTGGTCTGGCGCAGCCCATCCGGTCCGTTTGCCATGATGTAGGCCAACGCGCGAACGAACATGCCGAAATTGCCGTAAAAAGCCCGCACGCGCCCCACGGACTGCGGCCGGTTGTATTCGAAGCCCAACGTGCCGTCCGGCTTGGTAATAAGAATGGGCGTGGGCAGAAAGGGCTCCAGCATTTTCTTGACCGCGACCGGCCCGGAACCAGGGCCGCCTCCGCCGTGCGGCGTAGAGAATGTCTTATGCAGGTTGAGGTGCATGACATCGACGCCAAAATCGCCCGGCCGCACCTTCCCGACCAGGGCGTTCATGTTGGCGCCGTCCATGTAGAGCAGCCCACCCTTGGAGTGAACGATCTCGGCGATACGCGCGATTTCCTGCTCAAAGACTCCCAGCGTATTGGGATTGGTGAGCATCAGGGCAGCGACGTCTTCATTCATCTGCGCGGCAAGGGCGGTAATGTCCACCATGCCACGGGCATCGGATTTGAGGTTCTCGACCGCGTATCCGACTGTGGCGGCGGTGGCCGGGTTGGTGCCATGCGCGGAGTCGGGAATCAAAATCTTCTTTCGCGGATTCCCCGTGGACTGGTGATAGGCCCGGATGAGGAGTAATCCGGTAAGTTCGCCGTGGGCTCCGGCTGCCGGCTGCAGGGTGATGGCGTCCATGCCGGTGATCTCGATGAGGCAATCGCTCAGTGTACGAATGATGCGCATCGCTCCCTGGGAAATCTTCTCCGGCTGATAGGGATGACCGTTGGCAATTCCGTCGAGGCGGGACACGACTTCGTTCACTCGCGGATTGTATTTCATGGTGCAGGAGCCCAAGGGATACATGCCGAGGTCAATGGCGTAGTTCCACGTGGACAAGCGTGTGAAGTGGCGAATGATTTCGATCTCGCTCACTTCGGGCATGTTGCCCAGATCTTTTCTTTCAGCCGCACCCAGGAGCTGAGACGCATCGACTTCGGGAACATCGAGAGGCGGCAATCTCCAGGCGGATTTTCCGGGCGAGGACTTCTCGAAAATCAGGCCTTCATTCTGGTTGACGTGGCGCGTGGCCTTGCGGGTTGCATGTTTCACTGCGCCACCTCCTGCACATCCGCCTCCTCATGCGCTGACTTGACCGAGCCCTCGCTTTGCGCGACCAGGCCGACGGCCGTGTCGATTGCCGTCCTTGTGGTCAATTCCGTGCAGCACCAGACGGAGGCGTGTCCGAGTTCGGGATAGAACTTCTTCAGCGGCAAGCCTCCGACGATCTTGTGGCCGAGCAGACGCGAGTTGATGGCGTAGGGATCTTCGCTGGTTTGAATCACAAACTCGTTGAATCGCGGATGGCCCGGGAACGTCAGCTTGGCATGCCGGCTGAACTGCTGCGCGGCATAGGCCGACTTGGCAAGGTTGTGTTTCGCCAGTTCCCGCAGACCGATCTTCCCGTAAATGGTCATGAAGATATTGGCCATTAACGCCACCAGCGCCTGATTGGTGCAGATGTTCGAGGTGGCTTTCTCGCGCCGGATGTGCTGCTCGCGCGTGGCCAGCGTGAGCACGAAGCCGCGCTTGCCGCTGCGATCGGTCGTCTGACCGACCAGGCGGCCGGGCATCTGCCGGACATACTGCTCGCGGGTAGCGATCACGCCGCAGTAGGGGCCGCCGAATCCCAGCGGTACTCCGAAGGATTGTGCCTCCATGGCGACGATATCCGCTGCCCGTGGCGGCTCCACAATTCCCAGGGAAACCGCTTCCGCAATGGAAACCACGAGCAACGCGCCATTCCGGTGGGCAAGGTCTGCGATTGCAGTGACGTCCTCGAGCGCCCCCAGGAAGTTCGGCGACTGAATAAGCACGCATGCTGTCTGCTGCGAGACACTTTTCTCCAGCGCCTTCAGATCCACGCCGCCGTCGCCGCCGAAAGGAACAACCGTGAGCGGCAGTCCCTGATTGTGCGCGTAGGTCTCCAGCACCTCCCGGTATTCGGGATGCACGCTACGAGCGATAACTGCGGAACGACGCCCGGTGAGGCGGACGGCCATCATGACGGCCTCGGCCGCCGCGGTCGAGCCGTCATACATCGAAGCGTTGGCCACATCCATTCCTGTGAGCTCGCAGATCATCGACTGAAACTCGAAGATGGACTGCAAGGTTCCCTGCGAGATCTCCGCCTGATAGGGCGTGTAGGCGGTCAGGAATTCGCCGCGCGAGATCAGCGAGTCAATAATGACAGGACGGTAGTGATAGTAAGCCCCGGCGCCCAGGAAGGTAGTGTAGCCGTCGCCGTTTTCACGCGAGCGCTCACGAAACCAATCCACGATCTCCGATTCGGCCATCTGCCGGGGAACTTTCAGATCGCGGCTGAGGCGGTATTCCGCCGGAATCGGGGCAAAGAGGTCATCGACAGAGCGGGCCCCGATGGCCTTGAGCATGGCTTCGCGGTCGGCAGGCGATTTGGGCAGATATCGCATAGGAACTCTATTGGATGTATGAGCCAGCCACTTGGATCAATGCCCAGTCTCTTCGGCGACGAACTTCTCATAATCCGAGGCCGACAGCAGGGAGTTGAGCTCACCCGGGTCTTTCAGAGCAATCTTCACCATCCAGGCGCCATGGGCGTCCTGATTGATCTTCTCCGGGGCCGTGGCCAGTTCGCCGTTCACTTCGGTCACGGCGCCAGACGCGGGCGCATACAAGTCAGAAACCGCCTTCACGGACTCGACTGAGCCAAATGACTTGCCCGAGCTGATCTCGCTGCCCACCTTGGGCAGGTCCACGAAAACGATGTCACCCAGCGATTCCTGCGCATGGTGGGTGATGCCAATGGTCGCACTCTTGCCGTCGGCTTTGATCCACTCGTGCTCTTTGGTGTACTTGAAATCGGTCGGATAAGACATTCCTTGTTCCTCGCACTCAGGCCGGCTTGGGCCGCTTATAGAACGGAGTCGGTACAACCTGCGCTTTTACGCCTTGCCCGCGAATTTCCACCTTCACGATTGCCCCCGGGTTGCCGAACTCAGGCGGCACATAGGCCAGGGCAATATTCTTCTTGAGAAACGGCGCATACGATCCGCTGGTGACATAGCCGATCTCCCGGCCGCCGTCGTCCAGCACCTTGTAGCCATCGCGGGCGATGCCGCGCTCGATCATTTCTAACCCGACGAGCGTGCGCTTGGGACCTGCAGCTTTTGCTTTTTCCAGGGCCGCTTTGCCGACAAATTCCGGCTTCTCCATCTTGCAGAAGCGGTCAAGACCGGCCTCCCAGACGTTGATGGTATCGGAAATTTCGTGGCCATAGAGGGGCAGCTTGCCCTCGAGACGCAGCGTGTTGCGCGCGCCCAGACCACACGGGGCGACACCAAAATCCTTGCCTGCCTCTAGAACTTCGCCCCACACACGCGCGCTGATCGCTTCGTCCGCGGGGACGTATATCTCAAAACCGTCCTCGGCGGTGTATCCGGTGCGCGCTATCAGCACGTTGCGCAGCCCGCAGACCTGGCCGCGAGTCACCCAATAGAACTTCACCGCAGAGAGATCGGCGTCGGTCAGTTTCTGGAGCAACTTCACGCCCTTAGGCCCCTGAATGGCAATCTGGGTGAAGTCGTCGGAGAGATTCTCGACTCTGCAATTGAATTGGCGCGTGTTGTCGCGTACCCAGTTGAAGTCCTTTTCGCGGGTCCCGGCGTTGATGACCAGCAGATATTCGTCTTCGCCCAGCCGGTGCACGATCACGTCATCCACGAATGTCCCCTGGGGATAGAGGAGGGCCGAATATTGGGCCTGCCCGATCGCCAGGCGTGACGCATCGTTCATGGAAATGTGCTGCACGGCCGCGAGCGCTTCCGGTCCTTGCAGGTGAATATCCCCCATGTGGGAAACGTCGAAGATGCCGACGCCGGTCCGCACCGCGTTATGCTCGGCGATGATGCCCCCGGCCGAGGGATATTCCACCGGCATGTCCCAGCCGTTAAATTCGACCATCTTCGCGCCCATCTGGCGATGGACGGCATTCAATGCGGTCTTGCGGATGGCCGGCGTGGTCGCCTCAACAGCAGACAAAGTTCCCTCGATCAGAGCAGTAGATGGGCTGCTGGGATAGTCAGACTGATTACCCTAACATGTTGGCGGCGAAGGCTTCAACCGGCCGACGCGGCGATTCTGAGACCCGCGAAAATCCCGATTCTGCTCTCACCCTGGTTACCAAGGGCACTTTCGCAGGTCTTCCCTCGAAGTTACATTGCAGGCATGGCTACGACTCACACCAAGTACCGCTGCATGCAGTGCGAGATGACCGAAGACCGCTGCCAGTGCGAGAGATACTGCTGTTCCTGCGAGGGACAGGTAGACGTCCGGCTTTGTGAAGATGGACTTTACTACTGCCCGCCCTGCCGGGACGCCTGCGACCACAAAGTGCAAGACTAAGTTCCTCTCCCCCGACAACTTCTCATCGCCCGTCGCAGGCCGTCGCGATCGTTCCGTGTGCGATACTGAAATCAATGGCTGGTTCGGCAAACCCCACGTCGGTCAAGGTGAATCTCACGACCGGGACCGGCGTCGACATTACATGGGACGACGGCCATAGCTCGCATTATCCCTTCCCTTTCCTCCGTGACGCCTGCCCCTGCGCCCTGTGCGACGAGGAACGGACCAAGACCGGCAGGAAGCCCGGCGAAGCGGTAAAGCCGCAATCTGGCGCGTTGCCTATGTTCAAACCTGCGGCGAAGCCGGGATCTGCCGAAGGCGTAGGCCGCTATGCAATCAAGTTTCATTGGAATGACGGCCACGAACTCGGGCTCTACTCCTGGCAGTTCCTGCGGGATATTTGCCCTTGCGCAGAATGCCGCGCCGCGGCGGCCAAAGCCGGATGAGCGCAGATTTTCTGGCAGGCGCAAGTCGTTTATACTAGTGAGTTCATCCAGCGGCTTGGAACCTAGTAGAGAAGAGCGCTCACAGCATCTCCCCGTTTGCCGCAGCGAATCCCGCTAGGAACAGGTCATTGAAGGAGCTTATCTTGAAAATCCTGGTCTGCATGAAGCAGGTGCCGCAAAAAGACGCGCCGCTCAAGCTCAACGAGACTGGCGCCTGGATCCGCGAGGACGTCTCCTACGAAGTAAACGAGCCCGACGCTTATGCCCTCGAAGAGGCCCTGCGCCAGCGAGAAAAGCATAAGGGGGAAGTTGTCGTCATTACCTCGGGCCCGGCGCGGGCCCAACAGGTCCTGCGCGAGGCGCTTGCGAAAGGCGCCGACCGGGCCATCCACCTGGAAGATGACAAGTTCGTCGGACTTGACGCCTACAACACCGCCAAGGCTTTCGCTGCCGCCATCAAGGACGAGCAGTTTGACCTGATCTTTACCGGACTTCAGTCGGACGATTACGGTTACGCGCAAACCGGTGTGATTCTGGCTGAGCTGCTCGGCTGGCCGCATGCCACGATCATCATGTCGATCGACAAGACGGACGCCGGCATTCGGGTGAAGCGCGAGCTTGAGGCCGGATATTTCCAGTATGTCGACATGCCGCTGCCCGCGGTACTGACGATTCAATCGGGCATTAACAAGCTGCGCTATGCCACGCTGATCGGCATCAAGCAGGCGAAGAACAAGCCGCTACGCAAGGTGAGCCTGGCTGAAGTGCAGCCGGCAATTGGCGCCAATCTGCAGAAGATCGAGAGACTCTACATACCCCAAAAGACGAAGAAAACCGAACACATTGAGGGCCCGCCGGCCGAAGTTGCCAAGAAGCTGGTTGACAAACTGCGCAACGAACTGCGGGTGCTGTAGGAAGTTGAGAAATGGTGCGGCCACCTCATCCGCGCCGAACGAGGTTTCGGGATTTTTTCTGAAAACTGAGAGCTGCCCTTATGTCTGATGCCATCTTAGTCGTCGTCGAACAGCGCGAAGGCAAGCTGAATCGCGTTTCCTGGGAAACAATCACCGCGGGTCAAGCCATCGCCGCCGCTACCGGCTGGGGCCTCGAGGCCGCCGTCGTTGGAGCCGGCACTGCCACGCTCGCCGCCGAGGTTGCGGGAAAGAAACTGGCCAAGGTTTACGCGCTCGAATCCGCGAAACTTGAACCGTATACGCCCGATGCCTTTGCCGCCGGGCTGAAACAGTTCCTGACCACGAAACAACCCAAGCTGGTTCTGATGCCACACACCTACCAGGTGCGCGACTTTGTCCCAAAGCTCGCCACTGCCATGGGACGCACGGTCATCAGCGACTGCGTCGGTTTCAAGCATGAGGGCGGACGACTGCTTTTCACCCGCCAGATGTTCCAGGGCAAGCTCGCTGCCGATGTCAGCTTCACCGGCGAAGGACCCTGGTTCGCAACCTTCCAGAATGGCGCTTTCCGGGGCGACAAGGCTGAAGCCGGTGCCGCTGCGGCTCCGGTTGAGACCGTGGCTTTAGAGATTGCCGAAGGCGTTATCCGCAACAAACCGCAGGAAGTGTTCAAAGAGGCCAAACAGGCTGTGGACCTTACCCAGGCCGAGATCATCGTGGCGGTCGGGCGCGGCATCAAAGAGCAAAAGAACATTGATATCGCCAAGCAACTTGCCGACGCTCTTGGCGGCGACCTGGCCGCCTCGCGTCCCATATGCGATTCAGGCTGGCTACCGATGGACCGCCAGATCGGATCGTCCGGGCAGACGGTGGCTCCCAAGCTTTATCTCGCCCTCGGCATCAGTGGCGCGATTCAGCACATCGTGGGGATGAAGGGATCACGTTCCATCATTGCCGTGAACAAGGACTCGGAAGCTCCGATTTTCGAGATAGCCGATTTTGCGGTAGTGGGAAATCTGTTCGATATCGTGCCGCCGCTGATCGAAGAGGTGAAGAAGGCGAAGGCGGGTGGTTAGGTGAGGCGGATTAGATGAAGGCGACGTCGGCTGTTGTGTCCTTCGACTTCTTAATAAGACTTGCGATAGCGAAAAGCGCCCTCAAGGAGAACGCATGGCCGACGATCAGATTATCAAACTGTTGGAAGAAATCAGAGACCTGCAGAGATTGCATGTAGAGAATTACAAAGCTGCGCTCAGAAACCAGCAAGAATCCATCGATATCAACAAACGGGCGCTCCGCCGATAGAGGATCACCAGCTTGGGGTTGGGTCTAATTCTTGTTTTTTTCTCGCCTTCCTGGCTTGGTCTTCGCAATCCGCAGTTCGCTGATCTGGGCAGGCGAGGACATGAATTGACCTTTACATTGACTATGGTTAAAATAATGGTCATGAAGAGCGTTCCCATTTCCGAATTCAAGGCCAAGTGCCTCGGACTGATTGACCAGGTGGATAAGACGCGTCAGCCATTGCGTATTACGCGTCACGGTCGACCAGTGGCAGAACTCGTTCCAGCTGGACCCGACCGGAAGCGAAAATTTGTGGGAGACATGGTCGGTACTGGAGAAATCGTTGGCGATATTGTTTCCCCAATCATCGATTGGGATGAGTTTGAGGTTAATCGCGATTGAACCTGCTTCTCGATACCCACATCTGGATTTGGAGCCAGCTGGAACCGAAACGCCTTGGCAGCCGTGCGTTAGCTGAGTTGTCGAGCGGTGCGAACGAACTCTGGCTCTCTCCTATTAGTGTGTGGGAAGCTCTTACACTCATGCACAAACGCCGCATTCGGGTCGAAAATCCGCTCGCATGGGTCGTTCGCGCAGCCGAACAGATGCGAGAGGCACCGCTAACCCAGGAGATCGTGCGTGTGGCATTCGGCCTGCCGTTACCAGAGGCTGATCCAGCCGATCGATTCCTCGCCGCGACGGCCAAAGTATTGGACCTCACACTGGTCACTGCCGACCGGCAGTTGCTGGGATTGGGCGAGATTGCAAGTCTGGCTAACCGATAATGCTAGTCTTTCGCAAACCCATTGAAGGCGTCGAGCGTCCGCAGATGCCGGCGGACGTGGTCATTGTCGGCGGAGGTCCGGCGGGCATGGCCTGCGCGCTGCGGCTTTCGCAGCTTATTGAAGAACACAACGCGGCGCATCCCGATTCGCAGCTCAGCAAGGAAAACATTTATGTTCTCGAGAAAGCCCGCGAGATCGGACAGCACTGTCTTTCGGGGGCCCTGCTCGATCCGCGTTCCATGCGGGAACTGCTCCCCGGGTTCGAGAAAGAAGCGCCGCTCGATGCCCCAGTCACGAAGGAAGCCGTGTATTTTCTGACGGAGAAGAGCAAGTTCAAGCTGCCGATCACTCCGCCGCCGCTGCGCGACCATGGCAATTACTTGATTTCGCTCAATCGTTTCGTGAAATGGCTGGGCGGGAAAGTCGAAGAAACCGGTATTACGGTGTTCACCGGTTTCGCAGGTTCGGAACTTCTCTTTGATGGCAACCGCGTCACCGGGGTGCGCACGGACGACAAGGGCGTGGACAAAGAAGGCCAGCAGAAGTCGAATTTCGAACCCGGCTACGATCTGCAGGCCAAGGTCGTGATCCTGGCGGAAGGCCCGCGCGGATCGTTGACCAAGCAGCTCATACAGAAGCTGGATCTCGCGCGCAATGCCAACCCGCAGACCTATGGCGTCGGGGTCAAAGAACTGTGGGAGGTGCCTTCCGGCCGGATCGCCGCCGGGGAAGTCATCTACACGATGGGCTGGCCGCTCACCACGAAGGAATACGGCGGAGCCTGGATCTACGGCTCAAAAGACAACACCGTTTCTCTCGGCTTCGTCACTGGTCTGGACTATCCCGACCCCAGGCTTGACCCGCAACGGGTGCTGCAGGACTTCAAACAGCATCCCTTTGTTTCGAAACTGCTCTCGGGCGGGAAGATGATCCGCTATGGAGCGAAGTCGCTGCCCTACGGCGGCTGGTGGGCGATTCCCCCGGTTGCGGGCGACGGATGGATGATTCTTGGCGACTCTGCGGGTTTCCTCAACTCAGCGCGCCTGAAGGGGATTCATCTTGCGATCAAGAGTGGCATGCTCGCCGCGGAGACGGCATTCGAGGCGCTGAAGAAAAACGACTGTTCTGCGGCGATGCTCGCCGAATTTCAGAAGAAGGTGGAAGCCAGCTGGATCAAAGAGGAGCTCTGGAAAGTCCGCAATATGCACCAGGGCTTCGAGCATGGGTTTTATGCCGGCATGTTCCACACCGGGCTGCAGATGATCACCGGCGGGCGCGGGTTGCGCAACCGCTATCCCGGCAGGGCGGGCCACGAGCACATGCGCAAACTGGCCGATCTGCCCGCCGATGGAGGCGCGGAGGCCCATCTGCTGGGCCCAGCCAAGGGCGACGGGAAGATGACGTTCGACAAGCTGACCGACCTCTACCACTCTGGCACCAAGCATGAAGAAGATCAGCCCGCGCACCTGGTCATCCACGACACCAATATCTGCAACGCGCGCTGCGTGAAGGAATTCGGCAGTCCGTGCCAGAATTTCTGCCCGGCGAATGTCTATGAGATGGTGGATGACGCCAGTCAACCGAACGGCAAGCGCATCAGCCTGAACCCCTCCAACTGCGTGCACTGCAAGACCTGCGATATCGCCGACCCCTACCAGATCATTACCTGGGTCCCTCCGGAAGGTGGCGGCGGACCGAATTACGACGGGATGTGAAGGTAAAGCCAGCCCAGCGACCGGACGGCGCCCTTTTGCCTTATATTGGCAATATGAAAATCATCGCTCATCTTCTGCTGTTTGGCGCAATCGCGTTGTCGGCTACAGCCCTCGCCGCCCAGGATGAACCCCGCCCGGACGCGGAAGGATGCAAGGACTCTCCCCTTATCACCCGCATGCCGGGCAGCACCATTAACAGCTGCGACAACAAGGAATTCGAACAGGCGGAGATGCCCGTCGGCCTGGACGCCGACGGCAATGTCATTAACAAGACGTTCGAAGGCGAATACCACTACTGGGACATAGCTACCCGCGAGGGGATGAGCCAGATCCAGATTTTCCGCAACTTCGAGACCGCGCTGAAACAGGGCGGTTTCACCCTGGCTTACGAAGACTCGCCGAACACGATCACCGCGCACAAAGGCAACACCTGGTTCATGCTGGAAAGCAAAGGAAGCTACTATTACCAGACGATCGTGGCTGTGAAGGAAATGAAGCAGGAAGTGACGGCGGATGCCTCCAGCATTGCCGACGAGCTTAACAAGTCCGGTCACATCGCGCTTTATGGCATTCACTTTGACACCGGCAAGGCGACCATCCTGCCAGATTCCGAGAGCATCCTGAACGAGATCGCCAAGATGCTGCAGCAAAATCCCGACATCAAACTTAGCGTTGAAGGCCATACCGATAACGTCGGCGCGGCTGCCGCGAACCAGGCGCTTTCGGAAAAACGTGCCCAGGCGGTCGTGGCTTGGCTCTCTTCCCATGGCATCGCCGCCGCGCGACTGAAGGCCAAGGGCTGGGGACAAACCAAGCCCATCGCGGACAACAGCAGCGAAGATGGTCGAGCCAAGAACCGCCGCGTGGAACTCGTAAAAGTCTCCTGAACACAAACCACAAATCCGGAGAAAACCTGCTTCGTCTCCCGATATAATGAATTGAGTCTCCGACCGCCGCGACCCCCGGGAATACCCTGGTTGCGGCGGCGAGGGAACAAGGCGGGCATCGCCCCGCACAGTTCCCGAGGGTGCTGACGGAAACGCCGGCGCCTCCCGGCTTCACGCAAAGCCCTTGGAAAGGAAACGCTCGCCACAGTCTGTTCTGCGTCGTTCTCTCTTCCTCATGGGGTGACTGCCAGGCTGCATTATGGTTTGCCATGCTGAACAACGGGCGTCTGACTGACAAATTCGGCCGCCGTATCACCGACTTGCGGATTTCCATCACCGACCGCTGCAATTACAGGTGTGTCTATTGCCGGACGGGAAACGAAGGCGCGCTCTACGGCGATCTGCCTTTTGCAGACTATCTGCGCATGGCACGTGTGCTGGTAGGGATGGGCATCACTAAGGTCCGCCTGACCGGCGGGGAACCGTTGTTGCGCAAGGACGTGGTGCAGTTTGTGCGCGAGCTTTCACAGTTGCGCGCGCTCAACGGCAATGGCGGCGAACCTCTCGACCTTGCCCTCACCACCAACGGCCATCTGCTGGCCGATCTCGCCCAGCCATTGAAAGAAGCGGGCCTCAGCCGCATCACCGTTTCGATGGATGCGGTGGATCCCGATCGCTTTACCCGCATCACCCGTGTGCCCAACGGATTCGACAACGTTCTGAGCGGGATTCGCGCCGCCCGCCGCGCCGGCCTGTGGCCGGTGAAAGTCAACTGCGTGCTGATGCGCGGCTTCAATGAAGACCAAATCATCCCCTTCGGCATGTTCGCGCGGGAAGAGGGCGTCATCGTACGCTTTATCGAGTTCATGCCGCTGGAGGAAGACCGCCTCTGGTCGCCCGCGACGGTCGTCACGCTCGACGAAATTCTGGCCCGCATGGCCGAGTATCGGCCACTGGTCGAAATTCCCCACGCCCGCTCGGAAACCGCCCGGCGCTACCGTTTTGATGACGGCATCGGCGAAATCGGTATTATCGCTCCCGTATCGCATCCCTTCTGCGGTCACTGCAGCCGCATTCGCATCACCTGCGACGGAAAGATCCGCACCTGTCTTTTCTCGGTCTGGGACCATGATCTGCACGAACTGATGCGCCGAGGCGCCTCGGATGAGCAGTTGGAGGACTTCATCCGCGACGTGGTGGGAAAGAAAGAAGAGCGCCATCACATCGGAGAACCGGACTTCGTGCCCGCCTCACGAACGATGGTCCACATTGGCGGCTGAGAGCTTCGCCGCGGCCTAGGCTAATTCCTTTACCAGCTTTTGACAATCGCATGACACACCAGGCCTCATCTGTGTCTAGCATCCTGCATGTGCGTGGCCATTTCGGCTCGGCCCGCCCAGGAGCCTATCGCATGCGTCACATTATTCTTCCTCTGGTGGCATTCTTCCTGCTAAGTGTCGCGGCCATTGCCGTGGACTGGCCCACGTACCATATGGACGCGCAGCATACGGGTACAAATCCTTCGGAGAACACGATCAATGCGCAGAACGTGATTTTCCTCGAAAAGAAGTGGGAGGGCCTATTGCGCGGCTTGGTCGATTTTTCTTCCCCTGCGATTGTCGGAGACCAGGTTTTCCTGGGCGCAAATGATGGCCTGCTCTATGTGTTCCCGGCCGCGGGTTGTGGCCAGGATTTCTGCCAGCCGGCATGGACTGGCGAGGCGGGTGGCGAAATTTTTTCCTCCCCCGCTGTGGCCAACGGGATCGTTTATGTTGGATCGAACAACCGCCATCTGTTTGCATTCGATGCATCCGGCTGCGGACAAACCTCCTGCCAGCCGTTGTGGAGAGGCACGACCGGCCAGGGCATACTGGAATCGTCCCCGGTGGTTGCGGGCGGGCTGGTATTTGTCGGCTCCTATGATGGCAAGCTCTACGCCTTCAAAGCCGCGGGCTGCGGTCGCAAGACCTGCTCTCCGGTGTGGACGGGCACGACAGGAGACCACATAACCTCTTCACCTGCAGTCGCTCATGGGGTCGTGTACGTGGGATCGAATGATGGGAAACTCTACGCTTTCCAGGCATCGGGTTGCGGCAACTCGCAGTGTGCCCCGCTGTGGACCGCGACGCTGGGTGGGCCGATCTTCAGTTCTTCGCCGGCAATTGTGAACGGAGTGGTCTACATCGGCGCATTCGACAGCCGCGTGCACGCATTCAGCGCTAACGGGTGCGGGCAGGCTACGTGCACCGAACTCTGGAGCGGCGTGACTGGTGACCAGTTCGTGGATTCAACGCCTGCGGTTTCGCAAGGCGAGGTTTACATTGGCAGCGGCGATGGCATGGTGTATGCGTTTCCCGCCGCCGGCTGCGGCCACAAGAGCTGCCAGCCGGACTGGATCGGCGAAGGCGACAACTTCGTGGGCACCCTCCTCGGCGGCCCAGCGGTGGCGAACGGCGTCGTGTACGTCGGGAAGAATGCCGAGGAGGTGCTCGCGTACAACGCCGCCGGTTGCGGCCGCAAACTATGCGCACCATTGTGGTCGAGCATGACCGAGGATCCGATTGTCTCGTCGTCGCCTGCTGTAGTGAACGGAACCCTGTATATCGGCACCAACAACTCGTTCGATGGCCAGTTTCCCGGACGGCTTTCTGTGTACACGTTGAGAAATTAGCCGCAGGCACTCAACGTCGGCTTGGCATCGTAATGGACCAGCTTGAAAATCATGGTCAAACTGGTCTATTGCTGCACCTTCCGTTCCCCGAGCAAGGATCAAGTAACATTGATGGATGAGGCGAGTGGCACGGGCATTGGTCTTATCCCTCATGTTGCAGGCTGGTGCGCTTGCGCAAGCGCGGCCCACGCCTGGCCCTTATCTTGGCTTTGATCGCAATGAGTACCCCGCCGATCAGAACCTGAATACGCTGCGCCATACGTTCGCTTTCACGGGTTACTGGCTGAACAATCCTCCCGGAGAAAATCACAATACATGGACGGGGCATCGCCAGAAACTGGCAGCCGCGGGTTTCGGATTCCTGGTCCTGTTCAATGGCCGCCTTTATGCTGAACTCAAGTCCGTCCCTCACGCCACTGCGCTTGGCGAAGCCGATGCAAGAGAGGCTGCCTCTGTGGCCCGGCGTGAAAGCTTTCCTGCCCGGACCATAATCTTTCTCGACCAGGAGCAGGGCGGACGCATGCTGCCGGAACAGAAGGCTTACATCTACGCGTGGGTGGACGAGGTAAATGCTGCCGGTTTTGGTGCTGGCATTTACTGTTCCGGCATTCCCGCCAAAGACGACCATGACATCGTCACTGCGGAAGACATCCGCCAAAGTGCGGGCGGCCGCGATATCGCGTATTTCGTTACCAACGACGCCTGCCCGCCGTCGCCGGGATGTACGTTTCCCAAGCCGCCTCTATCGCCCGCAGTTGGCGGCATCAGTTTTGCGGACGTCTGGCAGTTCGCGCAGTCGCCCAAGCGAAAAGACGTGGCAGCCGGCTGTCCGGCTAACTACCATCCTGACGGAAACTGCTATCCTCCGGGTACTGCGCCAGCCATGGGCCTGCACGTGGATGTTGACACCGCCACTTCGGCCGATCCGTCACGAGGCATGCCCCATTAAGAGTCGCTTGGGGCCGCTCGAACCCGCGCCTATTGCGCTCTCTGGACAATCGGTGCACAATATCTGCAGGATACTCAGTCACATGCGCTTGTGACTTCGGTGCGAAATAGCGGCGCCGAAGGCGATTTCTGAGCATCTATAAAAGTAGTGGGAATAACGGGTGGCTCCAACATCCCCGCCGGTTGGGCGCAGCTAGTTTTGGGCGCAGTGAACCGGCTGGAGCCGCTGAAAGGCTTTCAACATCCCCGCTCGTTCGAGTAGCCTGCTGCGCAGTGCTGACCCGTTCTCGGAGCTGAAAGCGGACATATGACATTGGGTGCAGCTTCACCGGTTTGCAGTCTGGAAAATTATCTCGTCCTGCCCGACCACACGATGGACGAGCGCATCGGCGCCGCCCGCGAGGCGTTGGGCCGGAAATGCGTGATCCTCGGGCATCATTACCAGCGCGATGAAGTAATCCGCTATGCGGATTTCCGTGGCGATTCCTACAAGCTGGCGCAGCAAGCCGCCCGGGCCGGAGGCAAGTACATCGTCTTCTGCGGTGTGCATTTCATGGCGGAAAGCGCCGATATTCTCAGCTCGCCGGGTCAAGTGACGGTCCTTCCGGATTTGAATGCTGGTTGCTCCATGGCCGACATGGCGGAGATCACCCAAGTGGAGGATTGCTGGGAGCACCTGATGGCGGCCGGCTTGACTGACGATGACGGCGACGGCATCACCCCGATTACCTACATGAACTCGACGGCTGCGATCAAGGCTTTCTGCGGACAATGTGGAGGAGTGGTCTGTACTTCGTCCAACGCGGGCGCAGCGTTCCGCTGGGGTTTTGCCCGGAACCGTAAGCTTCTCTTTCTTCCCGACCAGCATCTTGGACGCAACACTGGCTACCGCCTGGGCATCCCGCTGAACGAGATGGTGGTGTGGGATCCGTATCTGCTGAACGGCGGCCTCACCCCGGAACGGCTAAGAAGCGCCCGTGTGATCCTGTGGAAAGGCCATTGCTCGGTTCACCAGCGCTTCCTGCCTGAACATGTGGACAATGTGCGCGCCAGGTACCCCGGGATCCGGGTCATCGTTCATCCTGAATGCCGCTGGGAGGTATGCCAGAAGGCCGACGACATTGGTTCAACCGAAGGATTGCTGAAGATAATACGGGAGGCGTCATCGGGATCCATGTTCGCGGTGGGCACCGAAATTCACCTCGTAAATCGCATGGGCAAGGAGTTTGCTGCCCAGGGCAAGCGGGTCATCACTCTCGACGACTCGGGCTGCCTTTGCACCACTATGTTCCGCATTTCTCCTCAGCATTTGTGCTGGGCGCTGGAAAACCTGGCAGAAGGCAACGTGGTCAACCAGATCAAGGTCAAACAAGACGTCAAGCAGCGGGCGCGCATGGCCCTGGACAGGATGCTGGAAATCCAATAGTTACTGGGTCAATCGCGCGTGCAATGAACTAGAATAGCGGTACTCCTATGTCAGACCGCACTTTTACCCTAGAAGAGGCGCAGTCCCTGCTGCCCGTGCTGGAATCGCTTCTGCGCACCGCCATTGACGGCAAGAAGCTGATTGAAGCTGTGGATGCCGAACTCCAGGAACTAGCACACCGGGTCTTGTTGCGTGGTGGTGTGTTCGTCAACATCGTCCACATGGCGCGCCGTAAGGCCGAGCGCGAGAAGTCGATTCAGCGCGTCAAGGACGCGCTTGCCGAAATCGACGCCATGGGCGTGCAGGTCAAGGACGTGGATATCGGCCTGCTCGACTTCCCCTGCAGTGTGGATGGCCAGATCGTCCTGCTTTGCTGGAAACTCGGAGAGAAGGGCATTACCCATTGGCACGGGACGACGGAAGGATTCGCCGGCCGCAAACCTATCACTGACCGCATCGCGCGTGCGAAGAAGACCAACTAACCCATTTCCTGGCCGGATGCCGGCTGCGTGGCTTCCGCAAGCAGCCGGCGCAGGGCGTCGCCGGGCGACGCAGCCTTCATAAGAAATTCGCCGATCAGAAAAGCTCGATAGCCGGCGGCGAATAGTTGCGCAATGTCGGCTGCGGAGTGAATCCCGCTTTCGGCAACCGCAGTCGCGCCTCGGGGCAGCATCTGCGCAAGGCGAAAGGCGGTCTGCAGGTCCACATTGAAGCTGCGCAGGTCGCGGCTGTTCACGCCAATCAAGCCACAGCCTGCGTCTTCCGCCCGGCGCAGCTCTTCTTCATCGTGGACCTCGCACAAGACGTCGAGCCCGGATTCGGCCGCGCGCCGCGACAGCTTCACGAGCTCGGGCTGCGCGAGCGCCGCGACAATCAGCAGGATGGCGTCTGCCCGGCTCGCTCTCGCCTCCACGATCTGCAGTTCATCGACTATGAAGTCTTTTCGCAGGCAAGGACATTGTGTGCTGTCCGAAGCGCGGCGCAGATTTTCGAGTGATCCCTGAAAGAACTGAGCATCGGTCAGGACTGAGAGGGCCGCGGCTCCCGCTTCCTGCAGTTCCCTGCCGAGTTTTTCCGGGTCGAAATCCGCGCGGATCAAGCCACGCGAGGGCGAAGCCTTTTTCAGCTCAGCGATGATTGCCGGACGGCCGGCGCTGCCGCGGCTCTCCAGCGCATGCCGGAAGCCACGTGGGATGTGTTCCTGGGCACGCCGCTCCAGTTCCCCAACGTCCGCCGACCGCAGGGTTTCCGCGACTCGCAAACGCGTGGCGGCAACGATCTGGTCCAGGCTGGCGGGCATGGCGAATGGCAGGATTATAGCTGGGCCTCAGGAAGGCCAACTCAACCGAATTGCTGGTGCCATCGAAGGGACTCGAACCCCCACACCCTTGCGGGTACATGGACCTGAACCATGCGCGTCTGCCAATTCCGCCACGATGGCAAATGTTGCGGAGCGGCCCTCACGGGCCGCGCTTTTCAGGAAAGAACTACCACACACATTTTACAGGTGCAGCGTCCGCTCTTCAAACCGGGATTCGCCCGCCTAATTTCCTAGAATGTGGTCGCCACGGTGAAACGGAAGGTCTTGCGCGGCTCCCTGAGTTGATACTGCGGCGAAAACAGGCTCTTGGCCAGCTGGAAGGTGTAGTCCCCGGCCGCGCCCGGCGGGAACATGTCGCGAGTGATCGGCACCGGCGATTGCACCAGCGTATCCATGCGCATTGGGTTGTACGCCCAGTAAATGCGGAACGGAGCATTGATGACCGGCAGGAAGACCTGCAGTTCCAGCCCGGTGGACATTCGTGGAACCCAGTTCGTGGCGCTGATCGGCTTCAGGTCACGCGAGAAGGGCGGCGAAGCCAGGTGTCCACCGGTGCAGTTTAGCGCGATATCCAGCGCAGGGCAGCCAAAGACGGTGCTGTTGATCAGGTCGAGCTCCGAATCATTCACCCGCAGTTGCGATTTCCTCAGAATGGGATCGACGCCCGTGTCAACAAATGGCGCCAGGGCGACAGGTCCGGCAATCGTGATGCGGTATTCCAGGTTGGTCACCAGGCTTAGGTCGCCCCCGGGGAAAACGATCTGGTCCACTGGAACAGGAATCGTGTAGTTGCCTCGCAATGGATTGCTGGGATCTTTGGGGACGAACGATCCATCCGGGTTCCGCAGCATGATCGTCGTCACGCTGGGCAGGAATGCCACGGGGGAAACCGAGCGGATGTCGAAGCCGCGCAGGTCGTTCTCGCCTCCCATGTAGAAACGCTGGAACGGAGGCGCCACCAAACCTCCATACCCGGTCATGAAGGAGCCGACCACGTTGAAACCGATAGTATTTCGGCGGTTCTGCACGGGAATGAAATGCTTGTATTGGACCACCGGGCGAATGGTCCTGACTGTGCCTCCGAGACCGGAGATTTCGCCGCCGGTATAGAAGCTCGTCCCTCGGTGCGGGAACAGCGCGCTGTCGAGCGTGTTCGTGGAAAAACTGGGAACGATCTTGCTGGTAATGATCCCGTTCAGCGCGCTTGGACCGCTGATGCCGCTGAAAGCAAGGAAATTAAACAGGGACTTAGAAGCAGTGGTCAAGGCCACGATGGAGGAATCATCGAACGAGTAGCTGAGACCGACGCGCTTGAAGGAACGATGCAGGGGATACGAGAGTGAGAGCGAAAATCCTTTGCTTGCCTGGGTATAGTTCTGCAGGTTCTGCTGCAACTCCACAGGCAGGCTTACCTGTGCTCCGGCAAGCAGCGCCGCCTGGCGGGCCTGGTCGTAGGTGAACTTGCGTCCGTACACCGTGAAGCCGAACTGCAATGGGCGGTCAAACAGATACGGCTCCGTGAAACCGAACATCAGGTCGCGTTCCAGGTTGCCGATGTTAGCCTGCACGGTCAGGGTTTCCCCGAGACCGAGGAAGTTGTTGGTACTGTAACTGAGCCCGACAAACGATCCCGCGAGTCCGCTTACGCCGCCGGTCAGGCCGATGCTGTTCTTGCCCTTTTCCGCCACCTTGAGCGTCAAATCCACGGTGCCTTCCTTCTCGTTGAGGTGACGCTCGGTTACGTTGGGATCATCCGGCTTCAACTGCTGAAAGAAACCCAACTGGTTGAGCCGCTGCAGGCTGATGTCCCACAGGCGCTGGTTGTAAACCTGGCCTTCTTCCAGAAGAATTTCGCGTCGGATAACTTTGTCGCGCGTAGTAGTGTTACCGGTGAATTCGATTCGCCGAACGTAGAACTGCTTCCCTTCGTCCAGGTCAAGGTCGATGTACACCAGCTTTTTCTCTTCGTCGAAACGGGTTTCCGGCACCGAGGTGAAATTGATATACCCCAGTTCACCGTAGGCCTTCTGCAGGTTCTCCAGGCCCTTAGCGATTTTGCTCCGGTCAAAGGTATCGCCATCTTTGATGGCGAACAGGGTCCGCAAGGCTTTGACATTGGTGACGGCCTTGTTGTTCTTGAACGTAATTCCACCCAGGCTATACTTCTCGCCTTCCTCGACCGGCATGGTGATGTCTACGGCTTTGCCCGGGCCTTTCTGTAACAGCGGAATGTGGAAGCCCTTATGTCCGGTATCGTGAATATCGGTTTTGGCATTGCTGACGACAACTTTGAAATAGCCCCGATTCTGGAATTCCGCCCGGACGCGCTCGGTATCCTCGTCGAGTTTCGTGGCGTCATAAGTCTTGGAGAGCAAGTTTTCCAGAAAAATAGAATGCGGGACGCCGATCGGCTTCAGGTTTTTCATGGCGGCACGCAAGACTCGGCTCTTCACGTGCTTGTTGCCTTCAAACCGTATCTTGCCCACCTTGACCTTTGGCCCTTCCTTCACCACGAACGTCAGGCTCACGGCGGCGGGAGGAATGGGTCGCACTTCGGTGCGTACGGTTGCAAACTGACGGCCATGTTCCGCCAGCAATTCTCTGATCGTGACTTCTGCTTTCTTAACCTTGGTGGGGTCGTACTGGCTCTCGGGAGAAAGTCCGACTTTGACTTCCTTGAAACGGTCGAGCACATCGCTTTTCGAAACCGAATTGAGGCCGAGGTAGTCAATCTCGCGGACCGTCGGCCGCTCTTTCACATAGATGTGCAGCACCCACCCTTTAGGAGTTTCCTCGCGTTCAAATCGAATGTCCTCAAAGTAGCCCGTGTTCCAAAGCGAATTGAAGTCGCGCTCGATCGCCGCCTGATCGTAGACATCACCCGAGCGCGTGAAGATTCGGGCTTTGATCGTTTCGGCGGGAATGCGGCGGTTGCCGTGGATCACGATGGCGGTAACGAGATCCTGTTGCGCCACGCTCCAGCAACTCATCAAGAGCATGCCCACGAGGCCCAGAATAATGCCGCGCGCCGCCCTGCAACCCATTGGGAATAAATGAGATGGATGGGAGGCAAAAGCCGAGATGAACCCCACGCGGCCACACCCGCCCTTGGCAACTGCAGGGCTATCCTGACGCAAGCGAAGAATCGCCACTACCTCAGCTAATGGGAGTATGGAAAACGGCAATTATACGGTAGAGCAGTGGAGACCGTCCAAGAACGTGCGCCGCAAAACCTCCGCCAGACGCCCGTCAAAAAAGCTCCACTTCAACCAAGACGGAATAAAACGTAGCCGAGTTGCCCATGTCGGTAAGTTTTTCTGCGGTAAGGACATTGATGTTCCGGCATCCGGGCGACAGCTTGGCCCAGAACAAGCGTGCCGACACTACTCCTGGCTGTACTGTGCCATCCACTCGCGCCTTCAACAGTATCTCGCCACGACGGTTGAACACCCGCACCGTGTCTCCATCGCCGATGCCTCTCGCTCCGGCATCTTCGCGGCTCATTTCGAGCAAGCCAGTTTCTTCCATCTCCTGCACGGCCGGGAGGTTGGAGAATGACGAGTTAAGGAAATTGTCCGCTTTGCGTGCTAATAACTCCAGCGGAAAGGCCTTGGCCTTCTCGCTGTGCCGCGATTCGCCGGCCGGTGTAAACGCAATCACCGGATCTAGCCCCTCTGCCTTAAGAGACTCGCTATACAGCTCGGCCTTACCGCTCGGCGTGGGAAAGTTCCCTTGCGCAAAAGGCAGGAAGGGCACCGACTCAACGCTACGAGCCTGTTTCCCTTCGAAATTCAGCCGGATATGGCCTTCCTGTTCTAAACGCGCACGGTTGGTGCCGGCGAGCCAGGGATTCTCGCAATCGAGGGCGGCATCGATCATCTCGTCTACCGATTCGCGGAAGCAATCGTCCTCAAAGCCCATCGCGCCGGCAAGTGATCGGAACATCTCCACGTTCGATCGGCATGCCCCGAGCGGCTCGATCGCCTGATGCGACATTTGCAGGTAGTAATGACCGTAACTTTTCTGTAAGTCCTTGTGCTCGAAGAAGGTTGTGGCCGGCAGGACGATGTCCGCATAATCGGTCGTGTCAGTGAAAAATTGTTCATGGACGACTGTAAACAGGTCCGGCCGTTGTAGTCCCCGAATGACTTCGTTGTGATTTGGGCAGACCGCTGCCGGGTTTGAGTTGTAAACGAAAAGCGCCTTGATTGGCGGATCGGTAAGCGTGTTCAGTGCCTTGCCCAATTCCACCATGTTTACGGTACGGGCTGGCCGTCCCAACGCCTTCAGCATCAGATCAGGCCGCTCGAGCTTCGCATCATTGAGCTTATAGGCGCCACTGAGCGAAAGCTGCAGCCCGCCTCCGACTTCCTTCCATGAACCTGTGATGCACGGCAGCATAGAAACGGCACGGGTGGCCATGCCTCCGCCCTCGGAACGCTGCACGCCATAGTTCAGCCGGATCACTGCGGGATGCGTGGTGGCATACTCACGCGCGAGTTTTGTGATGTCAGCAGCTGAAATGCCCGTCCACCCGGCAACACGCTCCGGCGGATACTCCTGCACTCTCTCCCGCAACTCCTCGAATCCGACTGTGTACTGGGCGACATACTCCGCATCATGCAGATTTTCCTGGATGATGACATTCATCATTCCCATGGCCAGTGCGGCATCTGTCCCGGGATTGATTGGCAAGTGCCAGTCAGCGCACGCAGCGGTTCGCGTGCGGTAGGGATCAATTACCACGAGTTTCGCGCCGCGACGCCGGGCTTCCGTGATGAATGGCCAAAGATGGACATTGTTTCCGTGAATGTTCGCCGCCCACGCGATAATGTACCGGGAATGAGGGAACTGTTCCGGTTCCGTGCCCAGCTTTGCGCCGAGGACGGATTTCAGGCCAGCCTCGCCCGCCGCTGAGCAGATGTTCCGTGCCAGTTGCGAGGCCCCCAACCGATGAAAGAACCTGCGGTCCATCGAAGCGCCGTTGAGAACGCCCAGCGTCCCGCCGTAAGAGAACGGCAGGATTGCTTCGGAACCAAATTCGCCTGCGATCTGTTTGAAACGACGGGAAATCTCGGCGAGTGCTTCATCCCAGGTGATGGGCTGGAAGTCGCCGTTGACGGCCGTTTTACGTGACTCATGAGGCGCCCCCGGCCCTTTGGGCACAATTCGCCGCATCGGACACAACACGCGGTCCGGAGAGTAAACGCGGTCGAGGTACTTCGCGACTTTGGCGCACAGGAAGCCGCGTGTGACGGGGTGGGCAGGTTCGCCGTGTATCCTGACTGCGCGCTTGTCCTCTATGGTAATCAGCACGCCGCAGGCATCAGGACAATCGTGCGGGCAGGCGGCATGAATCATCCGCTTGGCCATTCTGTGATTATAAGCGGCGCTTGCCTGCCGAACCGCAGAGCGCCTCCGGAATAACCGCGAAAACGCCCCTCCACGGAGGAGGGCGCATCGAAATTACAAAGGCGCAAAGGCTGCGACATAAGGATCGTTGGTGAGGGGCTGAGCAAACGAAGCTACCGGGCAAATTCCGGGGGATCTACTTGATTTCCATTACTTCTTTTTCTTTGCCCTTGCTCATATCTTCCATCTTCTTGATTTCGTCGTCGGTCAGCTTCTGGATCTCCTCCATGGCCCGCTTTTCGTCATCTTCGGCGATCTTCTTGTCCTTCATGGCTTTCTTGATCGCGTCATTGCCGTCCCGGCGGATGTTGCGCACCGCTGTCCGGTGCTCCTCCAGAATTTTATGCAGGTGTTTCACCATGTCCTTGCGCCGTTCCTCGGTGAGCGGTGGCACCGGGACGCGAACAATCTTGCCGTCATTCATGGGGTTGAGTCCGAGATCGGCAGCACGAATGGCTTTTTCAATCGGGGCCAGGGAACTGGGATCGAAGGGTTGCACGGTGATCAGTTGAGCCTCGGGCGCGTGTACCTGGGCGATCTGGTTCAGCGGCATTTGCGAGCCGTAGTAATCGACGCTGACGGCATCCAGCATGTGGACATTGGCGCGTCCCGTCCGCGTCGCAGCCATCGCCTTGCGGAAGTCCTCGACCGCCTTGTCCATGCGTGTTTTCAGTTGAACATAGGTCTCTTTGAGGCCAGGCATCGCGGCCATTGTGGCTTGAGCCATCTTTTGTCAGCTCCCGAAAAAAAGTTAAACAGAATTATAAGACTGCCAGCGCCGGGTGTCAGTCCTCCCAATCGTCGCCGGGCATTATGCGCTTCATGAATTCATCGAACAGCGGCACCGTAAACGCGGTGTCTCCGTGGCTTGGACTCCAAATCATTCCTTTGGCAATAAGGCTGCTGCGAACGGGCCCAAGCGACGAAACCGCCCGGTCGAGCTGCTCCGCGATATCACCGGAACGATGAGGTCCTGCCCCAAGACTCGCCATGGCACGCAGGTAGATTCTCTCCGACGGTGTCAAACGATCGAATCGCACGCGGAAAAAGCTCTCATCTAGTGCCGCGACAGCGCTGGTCGATGCCGACTCAACATCGGCAAGCGTGATCGGACTTTGGCGTGCTTGATCCCAGGCGTGTTTCCCCCATTCCTGCAAAAAATACGGGTAGCCTTTTGTTCTCCCGATAATAGCGGCGATTGCATCTTCGGTAAAAGCTACGTTTTCATTGTTGGCGGGTTTCACGATGGCTAACTTGGCTTCCGATTCATTTAACGGTCCGACTGTCGGAAAATCGAAGAGGCGTTCCGCGTAAGACTTGGCATTCCCTGCCATTCCTCGCAACTGCGGCAGACCGGCACCAACCACCGTGATCGGTAGTCCTCCTTGAGCGCAGCGATGAAGACCAGCAATGAGTGCTCCTAATTGATCTTCCCGCACGTATTGCAGCTCATCCAGAAACAACACCACGGCCGTCCCTGCCTTTGCCGCCGCAATTGCCGACTGTTCGAAGAGGGTCCCCAGATCTGTTTCGAGGTCGCCATCGTCAGCAAGGCCTGGTTCTGCTTCATAGTCAAGCCCCACTTCGAGATCCTTGTACTTTACTTTCAGGCCTTTGGCGAATCCCGCCAATGCCTTCAGCCCGCGTTCGGCCGCATGCTTCGCGGAGGCGGTATGGCTTATTCGCAAGAGAACCTGGCGGATTTGCGGCGCAAGCAACGCTGGCAGTGATTTGTTTTCTGGGGCTTCAGCTCGAACGCTATAAATTCGCTCGGATTCTGCATCTTTCCTGATTTGATCCAGGAGAACTGTCTTCCCGACCCCACGCAAGCCAACCATCAATACGCTCTTGGCAGGCCTGCCTTGGCGAATTCGTGCCAATGCAACACGCAGTTGCTCCCGAAGGCTATCACGTCCTGCGAGTTCCGGCGGAGGCGACCCCGCCCCTGGCGAATATGGGTTTCTGACAGGATCCATTTATAGCTAAATTAGTCAAGTTATCGCACTTCGATAATATGTCTAATTTTGCTATAAATCAAGGCAGGGAACGCACTTACGCGCTTACCAGCGATCCGATCTTTTCGCCGCTCAGTACCTTGCGGATGTTTCCCCGCTGGTTGAGATTGAAGATGATGATGGGCAGGTTGTTGTCCTTGCACAGCGAAATCGCCGTCGAATCCATCACCTTGAGCCCTCTTTTCAGGACGTCCATGTAAGTGATTTGAGAGAATTTCCTGGCGTCCTTCACCACCATGGGATCGGCATCGTAGATGCCATCCACCTTGGTGGCCTTCAAAATGGCGTCTGCCTTGATCTCCATGGCGCGCAGCGAAGCGGCAGTATCGGTCGAAAAGTACGGATTGCCAGTGCCACCGGCAAAAATCACGACGCGGTCCTTTTCCAGGTGACGCATGGCACGGCGGCGGATGAAGGGCTCCGCCACCTGGTTCATTTCGATCGCCGACTGGACCCGGGTGAAGACGCCCTGCTTTTCCAGCGCATCCTGCAAAGCGAGCGCGTTGATGACCGTGGCAAGCATGCCCATGTGGTCCGCGGACACCCGGTCCATGTCTTTCGCCTGCTCCGCCACACCGCGGAAGAAATTGCCGCCCCCCACCACGATGGCGATCTGTACTCCCAGGGTTTTCACGTCGGCCAGTTCAGCGGCGATTTCGTGAATACGGAGAGAATCGACGCCGAACCCCTGGTTCGCCGCCAGGGCCTCGCCCGAAAGTTTCAGCAGAATGCGCTTGAAGATGGGAGTTGTCATGAGGATCCAGTTTCCGCGCGCCTGTCTTCACGCTTTAAACGCAAAATAAAGGGCGCCGGATGGCGCCCTTTGCTTATTCCGCCTTTTGCTCAGGCTTGCTGATGGCAATGGTCTCGCCGGAGTCCCCCACCTTGAACCGCGCAAAGCGGCGCACGGCGATGTTCTCGCCCAGCTTGCCGATCTTGGACGAAATCAATTGCGAGATCGAAATCGTCTGGTCTTTGATGAAGGGCTGCTCCAAGAGGCAGACTTCCTCATAAAACTTCTCCATTTTACCGGCGACGATTTTCTCGGCGATGTGCTGCGGTTTGCCGCTGGCCGTCGCCTGGGAAAGATAAATCTCTTTCTCGCGGGCAAAATCAGCCTCGGTCACATCTTCCTTGCGAACGTACTTCGGATCGCTGGCGGCGATGTGCATGGCGATATCGTGCACCAGTTCCCTGAAGTCATCCGTGCGGGCCACGAAGTCGCTTTCGCAGTTCACCTCGACGAGCACCCCGATCTTGCCTCCGGCGTGGATGTAGCTGGCCACCGAGCCTTCGCTGGTCACACGTCCCGCCTTGCGCTCCGCTACCGAAGCGCCGCGCTTGCGCAGCAGCACGATTGCCTGCTCCACATCGCCTTTGGCCTCGGAGAGGGCCTGCTTGCAATCCATCATTGGCGCTCCGGTCTTGTCGCGGAGCTCTTTCACTTGTGCGGCTGAAATGTTCGCTGTCATAGTACCCATATGTCCGTTTTCACTTCCCGGCTTCAGATTTCGGGTGTCGCTTTCATAGGTTCCAGGCTACCCGAAAACTTGAAACCGGAATTTCAAACTGCGCCTTACAAACTTTGACCCGCGCCAGACACCTGCGCGGGTCGTAGCTGCCTCGGGTCCAAAGCCCGAACTTCCTCTACCAGCCGTTGCACGCGACCGCGGCCGCGCTAGTAGGCCTGGGTTTCCACCTGCGGAACTTCTTTGGCGGCATCCTGCTTACTGCTGGTCGTGGGCCTGCGCTCCCCTCCACCCAGCACTTCTTCCATGCTGATGTCGTCTCCACCGCTTTCTTCCGCCGCCATTTCCGGAGCCGCCTCGGTGCTGGCCCCCGCCGCCGCGTCGGCAGCCTGCTGTGCCGCTCCGGCAGCCGCCGCGAGGTCCGCCACCTGCTTGTCGCTCATCAACTGCGCGCCTTCCGCCACCGAGTCCGCAATTTTCGAAGCGAACAGCCGGATGGCCCGCAGCGCGTCGTCATTGCCCGGAATGACGTAATCCACTTCGCTCGGATCGCAGTTGGTATCTACCACCGCCACCACCGGAATGCCCAGCTTGCGCGCCTCGCGTACCGCGATCTGCTCCTTGTTCGAATCGATCACGAAGACCGCATCCGGCAACCGGCTCATGTTCTTGATACCCGCCAGGTTGGCCTGCAGATGCTTGCGCTCGCGCTCCAGCTTGATCACTTCCTTCTTGGGCAGCAACTCGTACCGGCCATCCGTGGCCATGTCGTCGAGTTCCTTGAGCCGCTTGACCGACTTCTGTACCGTCACCCAGTTGGTGAGCAGCCCGCCCAGCCAGCGCTGGTTGACGTAAAAGCCGCCGCAACGCGAGGCTTCTTCGGCAATAGCGTCCTGCGCCTGCCGCTTGGTGCCCACAAACAATACGATCTTTCCCTGCGCGGCCAGATCGGACACGAACTTGGACGCTTCCTTGAACATCTTCAGCGTCTTCTGCAAGTCGATGATGTAGATCCCGTTGCGCTCGCCGAAGATGTATTCCTTCATCCGCGGATTCCAGCGCTTGGTCTGATGCCCGAAGTGAACACCCGCTTCGAGCAACTCCTTCATGGTGATGTTAGCCAATCAACCTCCTTGTTTGGTCTGCATCCCGCCGGTTTGGTTCCCGTCCTTCGACGCGGACCCTATTGAACCGGCTGGATTGCCATTCCCGTCCCGCGCAGGGCACGGGAAGAATTGAACACCCAAAACCTAGCGCTTGCTGTACTGGAAGCGCTTTCTTGCACCCTTCTGACCGTACTTCTTGCGCTCTTTGGCGCGCGAGTCACGGCTGACCATGCCCGCGGCCTTGAGCCCTTTTCGCAGTTCGATGTTGAACACCATCAGCGCTCGCGCCAGTCCCAGCCGCACCGCGTCCGCTTGCCCGTTTACGCCGCCGCCGGAAACTCTGGCCACGACGTTGAATGTGCTCGCGGTCTCGGTCGAAGTGAGCGGCTGCCGGGCGCTGACGCGCTGCGACTGCGTCACGAAATATTGCTCAAAAGGCCGCCCGTTGACTTTGAAGTCGCCGCTGCCTGGACGAAGATAAACGCGCGCGATCGCCGACTTGCGCCGCCCCGTACCGTAATACTGAACCAGTTCTGCCATGCTTCTCTCCGGGCCTCAACTGCGGGACTCAGCCTCGCGCCGCCCGATCCCTTCCTGAATTGATATCCAACCGACTAAACCAGCGCTTTGGCTTCCGGCTTCTGCGCTTCATGCGGATGCTTCTCGCCGCGATAGACCTTGAGCTTGCTGATCATCTGCCGCCCCAGCTTGCTCTTGGGGAGCATCCGTTGCACTGCCTGCTCGATCACCAACTCCGGTTTCCGCGCAAAGCGCTTGCGGAAATCTTCCGAGCGGAGTCCGCCCGGATACCCGGTGTAATGGTGATAGGTCTTCTGCTCAGACTTCATTCCCGTAGTCTTCACCTTCTCCGCGTTCACCACGACCACGTGATCGCCGGTGTCCAAAAAAGGTGTGTACTTCGGGCTTTCCTTGCCCATGAGGATGCTGGCCACCTGGGACGCCAACCGCCCCAATGTCTGCCCTGAGGCATCCACGACGTACCACTTGCGCGCAATTTCCCCCGCTTTGGGGAAATAGGTTGACATGCCGAATCTCCCAGAAAATAAAAACGCAAAGAAGACCGCTGAGTACCCACTTCAGCGCCGAAGGCGCAGGGCTACCAGGCGGGCAACTGCAGGACTGCTAAAGACTTAAAGATAACTTAGCCAGCGCCAGATTGTCAACGAGCCCCGGAAGCGGCGCCTGGCACCCAGCTACAGTCTGGGAGAGCCTGATTTCACTCATAGGCCAGAGCGTCAATTGGATCTTTCTGCGCGGCTTTGTAGGCAGGGTACAGCGCTCCGGCCAGGGCTCCGCCGATCGCTACCAGGGTCGCCCGCACGATCCAGTCGCCCCCCACCACCACCCGCACCAGCGGGAACCGCGTCTTGATCAGATAGGCCGCGATCAGGCTGAAGATGATCCCCAACAAAATTCCACCGGCCGCCAGAATTCCCGTCTCGCGCAGAATCACGTTGACAATATATGCCTTGGATGCGCCCATCGATTTCAATATGCCGATTTCGCGGGTGCGCTCCATCACCGCCGCATACATGGCCTGGAAGATCACAATGAAGCCGATCACCACGCTCACTCCAATCACCACGGCTATGAACGGCTTGAAGCCCGGCAGGTGGCTGGGAGTCATCATGCTCAAATACTCGGGCATGGACAGCACGGAGTACCTCTCCATGCCGGAAATGCTGCGGATCGCTTTCACTACAGCGTCGGCATTCGCAGGATCGTCCAGCTTCACATAGAAAACCGAAGCCTTATCTTTCGCTCCAAGTAGTTCCTGCAAGGTGCCGATGGGCACAAACTTACGCGCCCCGCGGCCGTTTTCCACGACACCCGCAACCCGGAAATTGTGATTCAGGATCTCCAGCGTGTCGCCCACCTTCAAGTGCTTCTGTTGCGCGATGTAATCATCCACCAGCGTGTCATCGGGTCCCTGGAACGGTCCGCCTTGCACATACTGCATGGGCCCGCCAAGCGCTTCAAAACTCTGGAGATCAATTCCGTCAATGACTTCCAGGCCCCCGCTGGTTGCGATCTGCCAGATCACGGGACTGACGTCGCGCACGTGTGGCACCTTGCGCAGAAGGTTGGCTACCTTGATGGAAACTGGCGCGCCGCTGATGCCGGTGAGGAACGACGATCCCGGCGGCTGCACAATCACATCTGCGCCAATGCCGGAGGTCCGCGCCTTGGAGTCATTGAGAATGCCGTAGCACAATCCCACAATCAGCAGGATCAGCGTCACTTCAAGGGCAATGGCCACCATGCCGATCAATGAGCGAATCGGCCGATGCACGAGGTTCGCGAAGATCATCCGGTTCATCACGCTTCTTCAGTGGCCTCCGCGCGGCGGAACTGCCGCCGAACTGGATTGCGGCTGGTCCAGATGCACAACTTCCGCACCGGCCGGCTGCTCCAGGGTGAACTTGTCATTGCCCAGCGACTGATTCAGATCCAGCTTCACCATGGTGAGGGTAATGTCGTATTCCTCCTGCGGGCGCGCTATCTCAATCTGCCAGGGAAAACTCACGCCATTGACCTCGCGGTAGTCCTCATAGAGGGCATTGGTCACCACGTTGCCGTTCTCGTCGTAGACAATCTGCCGGTGGGGCAGAAGATCGGTACGGCTGAAGACAATCTTGCGCGACAGGAACCAGCCATGCTCTCCCTTGCGGATCACGTCCAGCACATAATCGGCGCGCTGCACCTTGTGGCCCTTAGCGTCAACCACCGGCTCGGTGTTGTTTTCCATCACCGCGATTTCGTTCTGGGGATCGACCTCCCGCAGCAGCAAGGAATCGTAAATATGTTGCGGCCGCAGATTCTCCAATGGCTGCGTGGTATTGTGCGTTTCCACGTCGTTACGGCCGACGACAAAGCGGTTCTTGGACGGAATCCACAGCTTGAAGTTCTGCCCGTCACTCACCATGTCAAACGCGCGATTGCGAACGATGGGAGTCAACCCGATCATGCGCAGCATGGCCGGCTTGCGTGCCAGCACATAGCCGCGAATCTGCTGGTAATCGGTGATTTTGCCCTTCTTGACGCCCCCCACGGTGGTGTCGATATCCACCGTGGCCTGCATGGACTGCACCTTGGCCGCCTCGCTGTTGACGTAGTCCACCAGTTGCTGCTGCGTGGCGGTTTTCAACTCGAGTCCGGCCAGAGGCTCTTCCACCTTGCGCGACCGGAACAGGCAACCGGTCAGCGGCAGCGCCAACAGCGCCAGCAGCAACCCGCGAAATGGGCGAGAAAAAATCATGAGAGACGGACGAGCACACCTCGTTAGATGAGTATAAGCGACGAGAGGCAGCAGTCGCATCCTGCAGGTGTTTCTTTCGGCAACCGCAAGCAGATCGAAGCGACTTTTACTTCTGACGCATCGCTTTACGGTAAGCGGCCACGTTGCGATTGTGCTCTTCCAGGCTGCGGGCGAAGCGGTGATGCCCGTTGCCATCGCTCACAAAATAGAAATAGTCCGTCTTGGCGGGATGCAAAGCGGCCTCGAGCGAGACCTTTCCCGGATTGCCGATCGGCCCCGGCGGCAGACCGGCGTGAGTGTAGGTGTTGTAGTCGGAACGGAACTGCATGTCCTCGTGATGGAGCGCGCCGCCATACGTGCCCTGCAGCAACTCCGCATAAATGACGCTGGGGTCGGCCTGCAGTGGGACATTTCTTGCCAGCCGATTGTAGTAAACGCTGGCCACCAGCGGCCTTTCCTCCGGCGCAGCGGTTTCCTTCTCCACGAACGAAGCGACGGTCACCACTTGCTGCACGTCGGCGGCTGCGGGCGTCAGCCCGATCTCCGCTGCCACCTGGCGAAATTCCCTGACCATGGCGGCAGCCATCTCCTGCATGGTCTGGGTACGGGTGAATCCATAGGTATTCGGGAAAAGATATCCCTCCAGCGATTTCGCCTGCGGAGCCAGGTCGGCGATCAGCGCCGTGTCCGATGTGGCTACGTCGACAAATTCCTGGCTTGGCCCGAGACCCGCGTTCTGGATGGCCTGCGCGATCTCAAACAGGTTATAGCCCTCCGGAATGACGACGGTGTGCACGTACACGTCGCCGCGCACCAGCCGCTCGTGAACATCGACTGCACTGGCAGTTTTCTCAAACAAATATTCGCCAGCCTTAAGCGACCTCTTGTGGTTCAGCCGGTGCCAGACAATGAACGCGTCCGCGCTGTGGATGACGCCCGCCGACTGCAGTTCAACCGCAATGCGGCGAGTGGAGTATCCGGGATGAAGAAGAACGAACGCCTGCCCATGCGGCGTGACCGGTGCGTACAGCGCCCATGCCAGCCATCCGGCGACGGCCAAAATCACAAGAAACAGAATGCTGAAGAGTGTCCGCAAGCCAGGCCATAGTTTAGATGAAGCCGGGGAAATCGCGGTTAGCCGATAGGGAGTTGGCCTTCAAGTGGGGTTCGGCTTGCGAGCGCGGCGAGCGTGGCATGCCTGAGGGCGTAACGCCAGAATCGTGACATCGGGATGGCGGAGGCGGTCTCCCATTGATTATCATGAGCGGGCTGCAATTTTTGCATATTCCAGAAATCATTCCGTGGAGGAACCTATGGCATTATCCGTGGGCACGCCCGCGCCCGAATTTTCCCTCAAGGACCAGACCCAGCAGGATGTAAAGCTCAGCGATTTCCGCGGCAAGAAGCGAGTGGTGCTGGTTTTCTATCCCCTGGACTGGAGCCCGGTCTGCACCAAAGAGCACGGCTGCTTCACTAACGACAAGAAGCAGTTCGACCAGTTGGATGCGCAGGTGCTTGGCGTCAGCGTGGACAGCGTGTGGTCCCACAAAGCGTATGCGGACAAGATGGGCATCCACTATCCCCTGCTTGCAGATTTTAATCCGCGCGGGACGGTAGCGGCGAAGTATGGCGTCTACCTGGAAGACAAGGGCATTACCGGGCGGGCGATCTTCATTGTTGACCGCGACGGCAAGCTGGCGTGGCAGAAGCAGTACGACATTCCGGCGCTGCCCGATATACAGGAAGTTGCCACCGCACTGGCCACGGTGAAGTAACCGGACCGGTTCCAAAAGTCAGCGGTGGGACTGGGCTTCCATCCAGTTCTGCAGGATCAGCACCGCGGCCAGCCGGTCCACAACCTCGCCGCGCCGCTGGATTGACATTTCCGATTCTTTCAACAGGCGGTTGGCCTCGGCCGAGGTCAGCCGCTCATCCCACAGGTGCACCGGTAAGCCGAATTTCTGGCGCAGTTCTTCGGCGAAATGCTGCATCTTCTCGGCCTGCGTGCCTTCCGCCCCGCTCATGCGCAGGGGATGGCCGACCACAATCCCGGCCACTTCATATTGCCGGATCACCTGCTCGAGCTGCGCGAAATCCAGGCGCTTGTTCTGGCGGCGGAGCGTCGGAAGTCCCTGGGCGGTGATGCCAAGAGGATCGGAAACCGCCATGCCGATCGTCTTGGAGCCGACGTCGAGCCCAAGAATTCGCGGCTTCACCTGGCTGGCGGCGGGAAATTCAGCAGACACCGGGCGATTATATGTCGGCCGGCGCCGTAGCCGCATTTTGCTCCAGTCCGGCTGGAAGAAAATGCGCCCTCGCCGCATTTTTCGCGGGGAAACGTCCGCGCATGCATTACGATGCTGCCATGGCGACGGGCGAAGTTTCGACCGCGGTTGAACCCGGCAGGCCATCTCCACCCGCTCCCATCGCCCGGCGGCATTGGGCCATGAACGCGGTTGGCATCTGCGCTCTGCTCGCGCTCTGCCACTATGGCGAGTCCGTGCTGGTGGTCATGCTGGTTTCGGTGCTTCTGGCCTTCATTCTGGCGCCGGTCGTGGATCTGCTGACTTATATTCGTTTGCCCCGCGCGCTGGCGGCCGCGATCGCCATCCTGTTGTTGCTCACCGTGATCGTGGGTACGGTTTACTACTCCTACAACCAGGCAGCGAGCCTGTTCCAGGACTTGCCGAAGTACGCCAACCGGGTGCGCGAAGAGGTGATGCGCTTCCGCAAGCAGGCGGAGAACTTTCAGGTCCTCCCGCCCGAACATGAAAAGGGCGTGTTGAGCGTCCGCCCGGCCACCGATTGGACCGACATCCTCACCCGCGGTTTCGGCTCGGTGAGCCAGGCCATTCTGGCTGCGTCGTTTGTGCCATTCCTCGTGTACTTCATGCTCACCTGGCAAAACCACGTACGCTCCGCCACGGTCATGCTGTTTCCGATGGAAAGCCGCCAGACGGCTTACGTGGCGCTGGGCCTGATTTCCGCCATGGTCCGCAGTTTCATGGTTGGCAATTTGCTGATCGGCCTGTTGATGGGCGCTGTAAGCACAGCCGCATTCTGGCTTCTGCATTTGCCGTTCTTTTATTTCGTGGGTTTCATGAGCGGTTTTCTCAGCCTGATTCCATACATGGGTGTGGTGTTAGCCATGGCCCCGCCACTGTTTGTGGGTATCGGCCATGTGAGCTCTCAGGACATTCTCACAATCGTGCTGATTGTGCTCGGCCTGCACCTGATCGCGCTCAACCTGTTCTATCCCAAGTTCCTGGGTAACCGGCTGCAATTGAACCCCCTGGCGGTGACAATGGGATTGCTGGTGTGGGGAGCCCTTTGGGGTGCCATGGGGCTGCTGCTGGCTATTCCCATAACGGCCGCCATGAAGATCGTCTTCGACCATGTGCGAGCGCTCAAGCCTTACGGCGCCTGGTTAGGCGAATAATCGCCGTAAGCAACTGCAGCATAAGAACATATCTTCTTGGCCGAGGCCTTTCTACCCTCCAGTCGCTGCGGCTCAGCCAACAATCGGCGGAGGCGTACGATCGCCCGTCCGGCTTGCCTTTAAGCCCACAATGGGCTAAAGTTGAGGAGTGTTGTTCCCCTGCTCCCCTTCTTCCGTGGGTGACTCTTCATGTTGAGCAGTAATGGTAGTTTTCACATAGGCGATAAGGTCGTCTACCCCAACCATGGCGTCGGTGTTATTGAGCAGATCAGCAGCCGCACAATTGGCGCTACTGTCGAACAGTTTTACCTGCTCAAGATCAAGTCCAGCAGTCTGAAAGTCATGATTCCCTTCCACAGCGTGGGCATGGTGGGTTTGCGGCGCGTGGTCAAGAATGGGGAAATCCAAAAAATTGTTGATTTTCTTACAGATGGCTGTTGCGACAACAATGCCGACTGGAAATACCGCTTCAAGGAAAACTCGGAGCGCATGCGCACGGGTTCGCTGCTCGAAGTGGCGGCGGTGTTGAAGGGCCTGCTGTTGCTCGCCCAGTCCAAGCCGTTATCTTTCCGTGAGAAGAAGATGTTGGAGCGCTGCCGCTATCTCCTGGTCAGCGAACTGGCTATGGCCAAGAATTGCGCCGAGCCCGAGGTAGAGGATTTGCTTTCCCGGGCGCTCTCGAAATCCAAGCTGCGGTTTCCGGAAGCTTCCGAGTTCCAGGCCTAAGCGTTTCGCACTCCCGTTTGCCCCTCTTCGTTGCGAGCGTTGTAACTTCCTGAGCGCAACCACCTGATGGCAGGAAGTTCCTTTTCCATATGGGTTTATAATCACCACAAAGCATGACCGAACAGATCAAAAAAAAGCTGCAGGACGAGATCAACGCCCTCGAATACGAGTTGGCGCATGAACTCCCCAAGGAACTCAAGAAGGCCGTGGCGCTGGGAGACCTGAGCGAGAACGCCGAATATCACATGGCGAAACAGCGCCAGGAATATGTCAAAGCCCGGCTGCGGCAACTTGGGCGGCGACTCGCCGATCTTTCCCTGATCAATATGAACAACATACCCCGGGACCGCGTAGGCCTGGGCTCGACCGTGCGTGTGTTCGATAACACCAAGAACGAAGAAGTGGAGTACAAGCTGGTCACCAGTGAAGAATCGGATGTGGCTGCGGGCAAGATCTCGACGACGTCTCCAATCGGGCGGGCGCTTCTGAACAAGAAAGTCGGGGACACGGCGGAATTTGTGACGCCCAACGGCAAGCGGGAAATGGAAGTACTCAGCCTCAGCACCATCCATGACGAGGCAGAAGTGTAATGGCCCCCACCTGGACCAGCGCCTTCGGAAGGGCTTGCGGAGTCTTGCTGAACGCCATCGTGCGCTGGCTGGCGCTGGCCCGCATCAATCCCAATGTCCTGACTTTCATGGGCCTGGTGGTCAACACCGTGGCGGCGTTTTTGTTTGGTTACGCCAATGCCGACAACCAAGCCCGCCTCTTCCGCTACGCCGGGCTGGTCATCATCGGGTCCGGGTTCTTCGACCTGGTGGATGGCGAAGTCGCCCGCGCAACCAATAGGGTGACGCGCTTTGGAGCGTTTTTCGATTCCGTAATTGACCGCTACAGCGATGCTTCCCAGTTCTTCGGACTTCTGGTCTTCTACGCCCGCGGGGACCGCTTCTTCTACGTGGTTCTGACGGCGTTCGTCATGATCAGCGCCATCATGGTCAGCTACACCCGCGCCCGCGCCGAGTCTTTGATCGGCTCGTGCCGCGTCGGCTTCATGGAGCGCCCGGAGCGGCTGGTGCTGGTCATCATCGGAGCGTTATTCAACCGCATGGCGCCAGTCCTGTGGGTAATCGCGGTGCTATCAACCATCACCGTCATCCACCGCATGCGCTATACCTACACCCGAACGCAAGACGCGCCAGTCACGGTGCAGGGACACGCGGCTTAAGGCCCTTCTACTTCCTGGGGTCAGCGGGAGGGGTCCAGGTGAAGCCGTGCTCACCGCCACTTGCATCACGAAAACTGCCTACCACTTCTCCGCCGTCATTGACCCCCGTGGCGCTGGTCTCAATCGACCCTGGAAACTGCAAGAGCTGCAATGTGTTGTTCTGATAGACGAAGCTGCAGTACTGACATAAAGAAGGGCTGTAGGAACCCACAACGATGGTCCCTGCGTTGTTGACGCCAAGTATCAAAGCGCCTGGAGCGTTGGGTATTGCTATCTGCCGGTATCTCCCGTTGTAGAACGAAAACATCAAATTGCCCGTATAGTAGCCAATCAGCTTGCCAGCGCCAGTTATTGCTGTCACCTCTGCCTCCGTCTGGCCCGGAGGGAGAATCTCGTGGTAGGCCGAGCCCGTCCACTCAAAACCCACAACACGAGAATCGTTGATGAATCCCACGACCGTGCCGGCATTGTTAATCGAGAATGCTGACGTCCCGTCAACGCCGCGGTAGTTGAGCGTGGTGAACGTCTGAGTCTGAAGATCGTACAAGAAAGACAAAACGCCGAGCCCGGGCGATGCGTAGCCGACAATCTGACCGACGTCATTTATTCCGTTAAGGATTGTTGAGCGATGGGTATGCGCTGGGTAGTCAATAGTCGTATAAGTTCCGTTGCTCAGCAGAAAGCCGTGATATGCGTCGCTCGCGTCCTCGTAGACGCCCACGAGATCTCCCGCCGAGTCTATCCCGTTCGTGGCGGTCTGAATCGCTCCCGGCACATCAATTTGCGTGTAGGTCCCTTGTGCCGCCGCTAGCGGCGCGAGTGAGATCAGCAATAGCGCGAACATGAGTCTACCCTTTATGGCGGCCACCTCCAGCCGAGCCATTCTGCTCCCGAAAGCGCGGCTAATCAAGATGCGGGATTTTGCAGCGCCGGTGAGGAGTGCCCGCGCCCTGACCTGCTAGACTATCGGATCA
>Ga0335079_10000583_pt1 | contig 42027 bp, 28 predicted proteins | sample Lox_Sample_33_FD_206719 | JGI IMG/M metagenome (GOLD analysis project Ga0335079, IMG submission 206719) | Soil microbial communities from Loxahatchee National Wildlife Refuge, Florida, United States - Lox_Sample_3.3 | ecosystem: Environmental > Terrestrial > Soil > Wetlands | place: USA...
CATCCATTCCTCCAGCGGCTGCATGGCCCATCAGCTTTTGCTGCACCCCCAGGGGCGTGCCAACGGAATCTAACCATCCGCGGCATGTGTGTCGAAAAGTATGCATTCCGATCGGCAGGAGCCCTGCACCTTTACCGCCGTACTGAACGTCGTCAGCACGTGGTGTACCTAAAAGGCTGTCTTCCCAATTTGACCGGAGAGGCGAATACCCAATCATCACCGCCAGCAAATGAGTCCGCTGGCGCCAGATCTCCAGGACCTGTAGCAGGTCGTCTATGATCGCCATTGTGCGTGTGCACCGTTCTCGGTTTAACGTCATCGGCCGTCTGCCTGACAATCCCCGCGCTGGATTTGGAGAGTGTTGTTTAGCCAGCGTGACAGCACTTTCCCGCCATCACCACACTATAGTGACGGCTGTCACTCAATACTTGTGTGCTAATTCGAACCCACAGTCACCAATCTTCGCAACTCGAGTCGATCCGGATGGAAGCAATTACGCGCCCAACTGCAGTTGAACAGGGTGCCATGGATTATTGCGAATACGTCTACACGCGTTATGCTCGTTTCCCTGCGGCCTGCGGACCATTTCCTACAGTGCTGGCGTATCAAGCGCATCGTCTGGACACCAACTTCTATGCACGATTCTACCGGCAAGAATGGGTATGACAGATCACCGTCATTTCATCACGTGCTGAGTGCTTGCGGCCGCCACTAACGTAACGGTTGCTACTGCCCGAAGCTGCCGAAGTCCTGCATCCCTAAACTGAGGGATAACGGGTAGCCCGTCCCCGCTCCCGGACAAGTACAAAGTCATCCGCCGATGCACTGGACTGGTCCACCAACATCGGTCACGGTCAGCGCTACAGAGGTCATTTGAGGTAAGCGCGAACAAGGCTGATCAGGTCCTCTGCCAGTTCTTCCGGAGATTCGTCGCTTTTTTCCGGAGTCATCATGTGAAGGCGTATGTGATCTTCAAGGATCTCGGCCATCAGCCCGTTGACTCCACCCCGTATCGCCGCGAGCAGCATCAAGATATCGGCGCACTCATCACCAGACTGAAGTGCCCGCTCAACGGCAGCAAATTGGCCGCGGATACGCTTAATGCGAAACAGCAACTTCTGTTTCTCACGCGAAGTCTCGGGAATCTTGTCCTTCATGGATGGCTCCTTTACGACCTGTTTTGTCTTGCATATACCATAGGGGGGTATAATATAAGAGCTTTAGCGGAAAAAAGTCCAAGTAGAACGAAAAAAGGAGCCCATGAATCCGCAAGAACCACCACCATCGATCCCTGGCGGCCGCCGGTAGCCTGCCTGATTAGCGGCACTCACTTCCGGCGGCGAGGGACGGAGTTAGACAAGGATACGGACGTGTGACATTGTGGGCAATCACTCTTTACTCAGTGGCAAGTGTTCGGATCTCGACCAAAACATGTGAGAACGCGCACCGCGCATCGGCTGCGGTCATCCGCTTTCCGCGCGCTCCCGTCGTGAGCAGGAAGCGGACGGTAGAAGTTGACCCGAATGGCAGGCGATGCCTGCTGGCGCACTGGGCTCAGAACCGCTGAGACACCCGCGGGCAATGTCATGCTTATGGCGCAATTTGCTATCAACCTGGCTGTCGCTTTTGCGCTGGACTCCCTCGCGCAGCCGGGGGGCGAGCACTTTAACAGTCTATTCACACGAGTTGAGTTCAATAGAACGGATTTCTCTTTATTGCCATTGACTTGTTAGGGCAGGGATTGCAGTCGGCGATATCCGTGTGCATGAGAGCTGGATTCTCACTGGTGCCAGCTTAAGACAGTGCAGCCCGGTTGACGGGCTCTCACGCACCGGCGATCTCGGCGGCGGCAAGGAGGATTGATGCGGCAGGCTTTTAGATGGTTATGGTTTGGGCTGCTTGCGGTTGTTGTATTGGCCGAAACCGGTTGGGCTCAAAAAGCACTGACCTGGCAGGAGGTTCAGGACCGATTTCATGCCAATAATCCCACGCTTCGCGCGGGACAAATTGGCATCGACGAGTCCCGAGCAGAGGAAATAACCGCCTACCTTCGCCCCAATCCCAACCTCACAATTACGGCTGATCAGATTGCTCCTTTCCCCGCCGGACCAGCGCATGGAGCATTCGCCTATTTTCTGCCGTGGGCGGAGGGCAACTACCTCCTTGAGCGCCGGAATAAGCGTGAGTTGCGGCTGGAGAGTGCACAACAAGCGACCAAGATCGCTGTGTCGAGCCAAGCCGATCTCGAACGCAACCTGCTGTTCAACTTGCGCATGGCATTCATCCAGACACTGTTAGAGAAAGCCGTACTCGACCTGGCCCAGGAGAACCTTGCCTATTACGACCGCGTGTTGAACGTCAGCCGGGAGAAGTATCGAGTGGGCGGTATTGCCAAAGTGGATTTGGACCGGCTGGAGCTGCAGCGGGTGACCTATGAGTCTGACTTGCAAACTGCCGAAGTAAACCTGCGAACCGCAAGGATTCAGTTGTTGGCATTACTAAATGATCGGACCCCGGTTGATCAATTCGAGGTTTCTGGTCCTTTCGATTTTTCCGACCAACTGCCTTCGTTAGCTGACGTGCGGCAATCGGCCCTGGACACACGTCCCGACCTAAGAGCAGCGCTACAGGCGGTCGAAAAAGCGCAGACCGACCATCGTCTGGCGTGGGCGAACGGATCTACGGACCCAACTATCGGTTTTGACTTTGGACGCAACCCTCCAATTGATGCTTATTTCGGAGTCAACGTCAGTTTCCCGCTGCGCATTTTCGACCGCAACCAAGGAGAGAAGCAAAGGACGCAGCTCGATATCGGACGCAACGAACAATTGGTGCAGGCCTCCCGGGCGCAGGTCTTCAGCGATGTGGATTCCGCATATGCAACCGTTAGCAGCGCCGTGATTTTGCTCAAACCGTATAAGGATCGCTACCTGAAGCAGGCCACCAATGTGCGAGACACGATCGAGTTTTCGTTTCAACACGGCGCGGCATCGCTTCTGGATTTCTTGAATGCCCAGGCCGATTACCGCATGGTTCAGGTCACCTATCTGAACTTAATCGGTTCCTATCTTGACGCCGCGAATCAGCTAAACCTTGCCGTTGGACGCGAGGTAATCCAATGAACTACACAAAATTAACGGCTGGGCCGATCTCTATCGTCTTGCTGACGGCCCTCACTGCCTGCAACAACGGCAAGAGCGATCCGGCGGCGGAAGCCCCGCCACCTCTCAAGGTTGAGAAGGTGGAGGATGGCGACATATTTCAGGTTGAGCAGCCGCAGAAGTTCAATCTGGCGCAAGCCACCGAATACCTCGCCGCTTCACAGCTAAAGGTTACAGGCACGATCACGCCGGACATTTCCCGGGCGGTTCCGGTGATTTCACTGGCCACCGGGCGGGTTGTAGAAATCGATGCTCGCTTGGGAGACATGGTTAAGAAAGGGCAGGTTCTGCTGAAGGTACAGAGCGCCGATATTTCCGCCGCTTTCTCCGACTATCAAAAGGCACTCGCGGATGAAAAGCTAGCGGCCACGCAGCTGGATCGCGCGAAAATTCTGTATGATCGCGGAGCTATCTCACAAAATGATCTGCAGGTCGCAGAAGACACCGAAGCTAAGACCAAAGCCGACGTCCAGGCAACGGCTGAAAAGCTGCGCGTGCTGGGAAATGCGGGCCTCGAACATCCCAGCGCGATCGTAGAAATTCGGGCCCCCATTTCCGGCTACATCACCGATCAGCAGGTCACGAATGCAGCAGGTGTACCCGGTCTGGGCTCGCCTAACCCGTTCACCATTTCCGACCTGAGTTACGTTTGGATTCTTTGTGACGTTTACGAAAACGATCTGGCAAGCGTTCGGCTCGGAGACAAAGCCGACGTCCGGCTCAACGCATATCCCAGTCAAGTCTTCACGGGAAGAATTGACAACATAGGTCCCATTCTGGACCCCAACATTCGGACTGCCAAAGTGCGCATAGAGGTGCCCAACCCAGGGCTGATGCGCCCCGGCATGTTTGTGACTGCGACCTTCCACGGCCGTGAAAAAGAGAGAAGAGCCGCCGTTCCTTCCAACGCGATTCTCCACCTGCACGATCGCGACTGGGTATATGTTCCGCAGCAACAAGGCAAGTTTCGCCGCGTTCAAGTGGTCGCAGGCGACATGCTTCCAAACGGAATGCAGGAGGTCGTCTCCGGTATCGCACCCGGTCAGCCGGTCGTAGCCAATGCACTCGCCTTCCAGAACACAGTGGAGCAGCAATGATTCGCGCAATCGTCGACTTTGCCCTCAACGCCCGCTTCGTCGTTCTGGGTATGGCGATTTTCCTCTTCGTTTGGGGAATTGTCGCCTTCCACAACTTGCCTGTCGAAGCTTATCCCGACGTAGCGAATACTTGGGTGCAGATTATTACCCAATGGCCGGGGAGAGCTGCCGAAGAGGTTGAGCAGCAGGTCACGATACCGATTGAGATTCAGATGAATGGAATCCCGCATCTGGTGCACTTACGCTCCGTGTCGCTGGCGGGATTGTCTGTGGTGAACCTGATTTTTGATGACAATTCCAACAACGATTGGGATCGGCAAAAGGTGCTGGAGCGTTTGCAGCAAGTCACCCTCCCGCCGGGGGTTACGGCAGGCATTGGTCCTGACTTTAGTCCGATCGGATCGGTCTATTGGTACACGCTCAAAAGTACAAATCCAAATTACGACCTGATGGAACTAAAGTCGCTTCAGGATTGGGTGATCAGCAAATACATCCGGTCGGTGCCAGACGTCGTTGACGATTCTTCTTTCGGGGGCTTGACGCGCGAGTATCAGGTTCGCGTCGATCCCGAAAAGCTCATCTCGTACGGCCTGAGTCTGGCGCAGTTGGAACAACAGCTCACGAATGGCAATGCGAACGTCGGTGGCAGCTTTATTGAGGAGGGCACGCAGCAAGTCAACGTGCGCGGCGTCGGCTTGGTTCGAGATACCCACGATATCGACCAGGTTGTCATAAAGACTCAAAGTGGCACTCCGATTCGCATCCAGGACGTTGCTGTGGTCACGCAAGGACCGAAGATTCGTCTTGGTCAGATAGGAAAAGCGGTTCACCGCACGGATGGGGTGGTTGAGGATGATAACGACGTGGTGGAAGGAATCGTGTTTCTCCGGAAAGGAGCCGATACTGCCACGATGCTGGAAGGTTTGCATGCCACCGTCCAGCGGCTAAACGATCACATTCTGCCGCCGGGCGTAAGAATCGTACCCTACCTGGATCGTGATGACCTGGTGCATTACACAACCCACACAGTCCTTCACAATCTCGCCGAAGGCATGATCCTGGTCGTCATCATCCTTTTTCTCTTTCTTGGAAACATCCGCGGCGCGCTGATCGTTTCTTTGACCATTCCGTTCGCTTTGCTCTTTGCCTCCATTTGCCTGGACCTGCGACACATCTCGGCGAATCTGCTTTCCCTCGGAGCGTTAGATTTCGGTATGGTCGTGGACGGCGCGGTGGTGATGGTGGAGAACATCGTCCGTCATCTGAATCGCCCCGACGAGGAACCGCGCCCGCTGCTGGAGCGCATTCGCGAAGCCGCCCACGAGGTTCAGCGGCCTGTGTTTTACGCCATTGCTATCATCATTACGGCGTATCTTCCCATTTTCACACTGCAGCGAGTCGAAGGTAAGTTATTCAAGCCTATGGCCTGGACGGTGGCCTACGCCTTAGTTGGCGCGCTCATCTTTTCCATGCTCATTGCGCCGGCGCTCTCAAGTCTTCTCTTCCGGAAAGGCGCCAAACAATGGGAAAACCCGCTGATGAAATTTCTGACCAATCATTACAGGAAGAGCCTGCATTGGGCGATTCATCATCGGCCTTTTATTGTTAGCGCGGCGGTAGTCACGCTGGCGCTGGCCCTCATTCTGGCTTTTAGCGGCGCGATTGGTTCCGAGTTCCTACCACACCTTGATGAAGGTGCCATCTGGGTGCGTGGTACGTTAGCGCCGAGTGTCGGCCCAAGCGAAAGTGCTCGCGTAGCGGAGAGGACGCGCGAGATTCTCGCTTCATTTCCAGAGGTCCCGCAGGTCGTCAATCAGATAGGACGTCCGGACGACGGCACAGATACTACAGGATTCTTCGACATGGAGTTCTTTGTTGATCTCTTGCCAAAAGAGAAGTGGCGACCCGTTTTTCACCAAGACAAAGACCGGCTTATTGCGGCGATGGATCGTGAACTAGAGAAGATTCCTGGAGTGTTTTGGGGCTTTTCGCAACCGATCTCCGACAACCTGGAAGAAGCTGTGAGCGGCGTAAAGGGTGCGCTGGCAATAAAGATCTACGGTGATGATCTGAGAACGCTTGAGCAGAAAGCGGATGAGATTGCGGCCGTAATGCGGCCCATCCGCGGAGTGGAGGACCTGGGAGTGTTTCGAGTCCTTGGCCAACCGAACTTGAATTTCGCTGTCGATCGCGCGCAAGCCGCACGTTACGGAATCAACGTCTCCGACGTGAATGATGCCATTCAAACTGCGGTTGGTGGGAATGCCCTTACCCAGGTACTTATTGGGGAGCAACGCTATGACCTGGTTCTGCGCTATCTGCCGGAATATCGTGATACCACGGAGGCGATCGAGAAGATTCGTTTGCTCGCGCCGACCGGCGAGCGCGTCTCACTTGCCCAGTTAACGCACGCAAACGTTGCCGACGGGGGGTCGGAGATCTACCGAGAGGCGAACTCCCGCTACGTAGCAGTTAAGTTCAGCGTCCGCGGTCGTGACCTCGGCAGTACCGTGGAAGAGGCAATGAAGAAGGTAAATGCCGCGGTCAAACTTCCGCCTGGTTACACCATCGATTGGTCAGGTGAATACGAAAGCGCGAAGCGCTCGCAGCGCCGCTTGTTGTTCGTTTTGCCGCTAACCATTCTCGTTATCTACGTCATTCTGTACACGATGTTCAAATCGGTGAAGTGGGCGCTGTTGATCCTCACTAACATCGCCATGGCACCGATCGGAGGGCTATTGGCGCTCTGGATCACGGGTACTCACTTCAGTGTCTCATCGGGCATCGGATTCTTGGCCCTGTTTGGGGTATCGGTGCAGATCGGCGTGATTATGGTGGAGTACATCAACCAACTTCGGGCTCGCGGTTACGACATCGAGGACGCGGCGGTGGAAGGTGCGGTGCTAAGACTTCGCCCCATTACCATGACGATGCTAGTGGCAACTCTTGGATTGTTGCCTGCGGCACTCTCGCACGGCATCGGCTCTGATTCGCAGCGACCCTTTGCCATTGTGATCGTCGGAGGTCTCATGGCCGACCTCGTAATCAGTGTTATTTTGCTGCCGACGCTGTACACGTTGTTCGCTCGCGAAACCGACCAACTTCCGGCAGTCGATATAAACGAACCGGTCTAAGGAGTTTTCCGCAAGGCAGGTGCAATCGGTGAGCTTGCAGAAGAGGGCTTCGAATTATGAAAAAAGATGAAGTCTGCGCACTGATCAGGAAAATAGGCGTCATACCCGCTGTCAGGGTCTGGTCCGGTGACGATGCTCATTTCGCTGCCGAGGCTGTCACGACTGGTGGAATTCCAATCGTGGAAATCACGATGACGGTGCCCGGAGCGGTGGAACTGATTGCTCACCTCCATAAGTCCAAAAGCAAAATACTCGTGGGCGCGGGCACTTTGTTAGACACCGACACTGCACAAAAGTGCATTGCTGCAGGAGCACGGTTTCTCACAGCTCCCGCGTTTAATCCTGTGATCGTGGAATTCGCCGCTAAACAGAACATTGCAGTTCTACCGGGAGCGCTGACGCCTACGGAGGTCCTTGCCGCCTGGAATTCGGGTGCCGATTTCGTCAAGGTTTTCCCGTGTGGGCCCGTCGGCGGCGATAAGTACATCAAGGCATTGCACACCGCGCTCCCACAGGTCCCATTGATTGCAGCCGGCGGTGTGAATCAACAGACAGCGGGCAGCTACATCCTGGCTGGGGCCGCTGCGATCGGAGTTGGGACAGAGTTGATTCCGACCGAAGCGATCGAGAAACGGCAACCGCATCGCATCAATGAACTGGCTCGACGCTTCACCCGACAGGTAAAGGAAGCAAGAGAGGAGATAGAAGCCTGGCAAAAGAGTCTCATAATAAAAGCCTATACAGGAACTGAGGCCTGCGAGAAATAGCTCCTCAAAGCTAGCTCAAGAAAATCCGTTAATGTGCATCTCGCCCTAACGACGAACTCGGTCAGCGCTGAAGCTGAATTGGATTTCATGTACTGGTCCCAGGCTGAACGAGATGATGCCATCGTAGTTTCGTGAACTCACGTTCCCTCTGGCCCCGGCTTAATTCCCTCCGCGTCCGCCATCCTCGCTCTGGTGTTGCGCAACGGAATCGCGCTGGCACTGACCGGAAGAGCCATGCGCGTGGCCGCCGCATTTCTCCTGACCCGGCTGATGCAGAGCCTGGTATTCGGTGTGACCGCCGACGATCCGCTGACATTCTGCACCGTTCCGTTGCTGTTGCTCTTCATCGCGTTTGCCGGCCACCAGCGTGCCGGCTCGGCGCGCGGCCCAGGTCGATCCGGCGGAGTGTTTGCGGTACGACTAGGCTTGCGAGTCTGTCATGGTGACGTATAGTTGACCGCAACTGGACCCCCAAGCGTGAGACACACGTGCTTGCTAAGCAGGCTTGCAATTCTGCCGAGCGTCGCACGCCGGCCAACAGGCGCGGTGGTTGTGACCGCTCGCCTCAGTCAGGCACCGCGACTAACGCGCCAGTGAGCCATATATGGTGGTTCGACTTGACTTCTTCCAGGCCAGCATTTATCAACGAGATGTACAACTTACATAAAGGGTGAAGGAGTTCACCCCAAACCGCTGTTGCGCCTCACGCGAACAGATGATGACTCCTGACAACGGAAACTTGTCTCGGAGTCACCTTCCCGGCAAGTCTTCCCAAATAATCATTAGGAGCAACTTTCATGGCGAACATGGAGTTGATCGCTTACCTGGTGGTATCGAAACATTTATCCGTAGGTGCCAGCCGTCGCGGCGAAGCTTCTTCGTATCGAAGCGCGTTGCAAGTGGAGCGTCGGATGTGAAAATCGTCGCGATCTCCGGAAGCGGAATTACGAGCGGAGAGAACCACCTTGCGTGACGGTCACATCACGTTGAACGGGAGCCAGCGCCAGCACTTGCTGGTTACCTGCAAGCACATTGACAAGCTGCTGGGTGACATCGAGGCGACGCTGAACTCTGCCGGATCGAAGACCGTCTTTCCGAACTACGTCAACGACGTGACGCCCGTGCAGAGAAAGACCATCGAAGATTACCTTGCCCGAGTACGTGGTCAACTCCTGCAAGTGCTCGGCGGGCAATCACTGGCTCCCGAAAAGCCACGTATTTCCGCCATCCACTCCATACACGTCAATCTCACTTTCGTTAACATTGCCATCGCCGAGCTCGCACCGCATCACATGCGAGGCTATGGTCCGGTTTCAGACGAGGGCACTGCCGATCTCAACGGCATCGTGGCCGAGTTGCAGTCGGCAATTAAAGAGCTGACGCGGTTTGTGCTCCAGCCCCTCGCCGGCGACCTGCAAGAAAGGGTCGAGAAGCTCGCGAAGCAAGGCTGGGGCGTCGAAGGCCTCCAGATGCTGGCAAACATCATCGACCGGCACGGGCTGACGGAATTTCGTCCAACGATAACCATGCTTCTCGATCGCGCGGAAGAGACAGCGCTGGAAATCGCGGTTTTCGGACGGGTCAGCACCGGCAAGTCTTCCTTGCTGAATCATATGATTGGCGCCGATCTGCTGCCCGTGGGGGTCACGCCCATAACCGCTGTACCGACCAGAATCGGGTACGAGCACAAGCCCTTGGTCAAGGTCTGGCGGGAAGGGCTCGGTGTTTCCGAGCACAGTGTTGGAGAATTGCCGTCATTTGTCGATGAGCGGCTGAACCCAGAGAATCGCAAGCGAGTTGGTAGGATTCTCGTCCTGTATCCCTCGGAGCGCCTGCGCTACGTCGCCCCAGGAGACGCAAACGCGCCGTCTTCCCGGGGTCCTGGCATCATCTTTGTGGACACGCCCGGCGTGGGATCGCTTGCGACCCGGGGTGCGGTGGAGACGCTCGCCTATCTACCTCGCTGCGATGCCGGTATTGTGCTCGTGGATGCTGGTTCGACGCTCACCCCGGACGACCTCACCATCATCAGCGCCTTGATCCAGGCCGGTACCACAACGAGCGTGCTCGTCAGCAAAGCCGATCTGCTTTCGCAGGCAGATCTGGAACAACAGATTGCCTACGTGAAGCGGCAACTGCACGGCGACTTTGACAGCGAGCTGCCAGTCCGGGCCGTGAGCGTTATGCCGAGCCACGCCGAACTGCTGGAACGATGGTTCGTTGACGACCTGTCCCCACTCTATGAGCGCAAGCAGCGCCTGCTGCAGGAATCGTTGGCCAGGAAGACGCTCATGCTGGCCGGAGCGGTGCGCTCGGCCCTCGAAGCGCTCGTACAGTATCCCCAACCGCCGGCCGAAGACCGCGCGCAGTTAGAGCAAATCGACCTGGAGCTGCGGCGCAGCGCCGGCCGTCTGCAAACGTTCCAAACGGAGCTGCGGCGCAGAACGGATGAGGTTGCCCGGCTAAGCTCCTTCATTTTGGAAAAGGCGGCAGAAACGCTGGCCAATCTCTGGCATGACGGACAGGAGGTGGACTGCGCTGAGGTGCTGCGTAGTGTGACATCCGAGGTCTGCCTCGAGATGGCCGGCGAGGTGCGAAACTACCTGTCGCTGCTTCAAGAGAGTCTGCAACAGGAGTTGGCGAAAACAGCGAATTTGCTGAGGTCAACAGACGCACCGGGCGAAGAAGACTTCCAGGTGCTGGCGGAGATGCCGGTGTTTCACATGAATCGGCAGAAAGAGTATGCGCGCCGGCCGATCTTCGGAAGTTTGGGAAAGTTGTTTCGGGTGCGGGCAGCGCGCGGCACCTTGAATCGGTACGAGGGCGGGCTGTCGCAGGCTCTAGAGAGTTTTTCCCGGCTGTTGTACTCATGGGGACTTGATGCAAGCTCAGACCTGGAGCGCCGTTTTGACATTTTTGCGAACCGCTATCGGGCACAACTGGAGCTGCTCTTACTCGACCGGAAGCGGACCGGAATAGATTCCGACCGCGTCAGGTACGACCTGGGGGAGTTGTCGAAGATGTTCAATGCAGAGACGCCCTCGACTAGGAATGCAGCAATGGCTTCCTGAATCTATAGGCTTCAGTAGAGAGGAACGTACGTTTTGCTGAAATATGTCGTAGTTGGTGTGGGAGGCTTCCTCGGCGCGATCGCGCGATACACCCTGGGAGCTTACATCGGCGGGCGTTACGGAATCCGCTTCCCGCTGGGCACATTTGTGATCAACGTAAGCGGCTCGTTTCTGATTGGATTGACTCTGACTTTGCTCGCCCGGACGACGGCAAGTGCATATTGGCGATACTTGTTCCCCATCGGCTTCATCGGGGCGTACACGACATTTTCGACCTTCGAGTATGAAACGCTCCGCGCTATACAGGACGGCCAATTGATGACCGGATTGCTCAACGTAGCGCTTAGCCTGGTCGTCGGCTTTATCGCGGTATGGGCCGGCGCGGCGATAGGACGGGTACTGATATGAAGGAGCAGTTTGTCCCCGTTGCCCCAGACACTTCCCTTGTTCCGGCGCTTGCCCGCGGAGTCTGTCCCGTCTGCCCTTTGATCCGAAGCCTGCAGAACGCAATCGTCGAGACTCCTCGTCGCATCCCGCGACAACGCTGTGTAATTTTGCTGTGTAACTTTCACGCGTGGTCTCTCGCCCGCGCCTCTCCGGCCAGGGATGCCGTACAGATCTTGCGGGCGGTGCTCGAGCAGTACTCGTCGGGGTCTGATTCTGAATCAATGGAAGTGCATCCCTGTCACTGGTGTGGCCATCCGTGAACACCAGGACGAAAAATGTGAATACCCTCGTGAGTTGAGGCGCGACAGATTCCAAAGATGGGTCACGCAGTTCGGTACTGCAAGCCTCTTTCGGAGGCTACAGGCTCAGCGAGAAGAAACCGGAGGTGGCGGCGTCTTTGGCCATATAACCGAGTTTCTAGTGTCGCAGCGCGGCGTGACACGGTAGGAGGGCAAATGCTAAACACCGGACCCGCTAAGAAGGTGACGGTTTACGTGATGGAAGGCCAGACCTATCACGGCACGGCTTGTTATGCCGCGATCCTCGATTACCTGTTTTTTCGCGGTATTTCAGACGCCACCGTTGTGCGAGGCATTGCGGGGTTCGGCACCGATCATAAGCTGCACACGAGCCGGCTGGTTGATCTTGCCGACCAGATGCCGATCAAAATCGAGTTTCTCGAAAGTCCCGACCGAGTGCAAGAAGTCCTACCTAAGCTGGCGGAGATGGCCTGTCGAGGCATCATTGAGGTTCAAGACACGACTGTTATACGGCCTATCCCTCCAGGCAAAAAGTTGCAACCCGAGGTCCCAGCCGCCAAGCTGCAAGCGCAAGCCAAAATGATGCGCATCCTGATCGGCGAGCATGACAAATGGAACGGCAAACCTCTACACCAAGCTCTCGTGCAAGCATTACGAGCAAACGATATTGCCGGCGTCACGGTTTACCGCGGAATCCTGGGTTATGGCGCCAATCGGCGTGTGCACAAAGAGTCAGCTTTGAACCTGTCGCACGATGCTCCGATCCTACTCACAGTAGTCGATACGGAAGAGAAGTTGCGTTCGTTCTTCCCAGTCCTCGACCAGATGGTTAAGCAGGGCCTGGTGGTGCTCTCGGACGTTGACATCATCAAGTATTCCCACGCGCAGCCGTTGCCAGAAACCCAGGAGGCGGAGAGATGAAGCTGGAAGGCAAGGCGAAGATGCTTCGCATCCATTTTGGCGAGGATGACCGATGGCAAGGACGGCCACTCTATCAGGCCATCGTTGAGCACTGCCGCCGGCTGGACATTGCTGGAGCGACCGTCTATCGCGGAATACAGGGTTATGGCGCAAGCACCATAATCCGCCGCTCGCATCTGTTTCGCTTTTCGGCAGATGCGCCTATTCTCGTACAGATCATCGACACCGCGGAGAACATCCAGCGCCTTCTTCCCGCGCTGGACGAAATGGTGCAAGAAGGATTGATCGCAATGTCCGATGTTGAGGTGATCAAGTACGTGCACGAGGAAGGGCGGAGGTCCCAGCCGTGAGCCCGCGTTCCGACGGTGCGCGTGCGGTTAAGGGCCAGAACTGGCCGGATGCTCACACAGACATCTTCGGCCGCACCCGGGAGCTTGAAGCGTTGCGTCTGCGCGTGGCGCAGTGGCATCCGTTTCTGCTTCACGGTCCCGGGGGCGTCGGCAAGACGCTGCTTCTGTCGGCTGTTTTGCCGAGTTTCCCCGACATTCTCTACAGTGGCAGCAACCCTACCCCGCAGGCGCTGTACCGCAGTTTGGCGGAAGTGCTGTTGAGCGCCAGGCATCCGGTATTCACGAAGTCGTGCCCAAAGGGAGCAACGTCGCTCCAGGCGAAAGGCACCGTGTCTCTCAAGGGATTATTGCGAGACGCATTGCTGAATTCGAAGTATCTGGTTGTCCTGGACCACCTAATGCGGCCATCGCAGGCGTTGGCCGCTTCGATTCGTGAGCTGATGATGAGCTGGTCCGTTCCTGTCATCGCCGTCGCCCGTTCGGCTCATATGGAGGATGTTGGATTCGTATTGCCGTTATTCCCCGATCGCAGCGACAAGGTGGCATTGCGGAACTTTGAGCCTGACTTGGCGGCGGAATTTGCGGCGGCATGTGCGTGCAGAGAAGGTTTGCAGGCGGAGAATCTGGCGCAGTTTCTCGAGCGGGTTGTGGAATACAGCGACGGCAATCCCGGCGCGATGCTGAGGATGATTCGCCTGGCTCGGGAGCCCCGATACTTGCATGGAAGCCAGATCAAAATCGCTCCCCTGTATATCGATTACAAGATCGGCACGGTGAGCGGATGACCGGGCCTTCAGCAGGCTGCCCAAAAACTCGACTGGAAATGCTTCGTAACAGGGCGCGAGTTTACTCGTGCCGATAAAGCACCTTATTTTTGTCATTCCGAGCGAGCTTTAGCTCGCCAGGAATCTGGGTTTGAGTTCTTCAGCACTGCTACGGAGAGTAGTGACTCAAAAATGCCAGATCTAGAACATCTATCCGCAGCGAATTCAGCCCCGCAAGCGGCGGCGGGGGAGGCAGCGGCGCTTTCCCGGCTGGCGGAAATCGCTGCTGGGCTCGGCGAGCGTTCCACCACCGAGAACATCCGTCAGCTCATATCCAGAATCCACGAGGGGCGTTTTTTTGTCGCCTGCGTCGGCCAGTTCAAGCGCGGCAAGTCCACGCTGCTGGATGCCTTCGTGGGAGAAGAGATATTGCCGACTGGGGTGGTGCCCGTCACCACTGTGCCTACGGTACTGCGCTATGGGGCACAGAGGACTGCCCGAGTCCTCAACGACGGCAAGTGGAAGACAATCCGTCCTGAAGACCTCGCGCAGTATGTTTCCGAGGAGCAAAATCCGGAGAACAAGAAATTGGTTGCGGGGGTGGAGGTATTCCTCACGTCGCCGCTTCTGGCCTCTGGCATGTGCCTGGTCGATACGCCGGGGATTGGATCTGTATTCACGGGCAACACTGAAGCCACCAAGGACTTCATTCCGCAGATTGACGCAGCCATCCTGGTGGTTGGCGCCGACCCTCCCATTTCCGGCGAGGAGGCAGCGCTGGTCGAAGCGGTGGCTGCCAACGTCGACCTGATTGTCATTGTCCTGAACAAAATCGACCGTGTCTCGCCCACCGAGCGCCAACAGGCAGCGGCGTTCGCGTCCAAGGTGTTGGAAGCGCGTCTGAAGAAGCCTGTCGGGCGCATCTACCAAGTCAGCGCGCTCAGCAATCTCAAGCAGTCATCGAATGGGGATGATTGGAACATCTTGATTGAGGACCTGAGCCGAATGGCGACCAGTTCGGGGCAGGACATGACTCGTGCGGCGGCCGAGCGCGGCCAGCGGCGGTTCTCTGCATCCTTGCGGCGCTCGGTGGAGGAGCGGATTCGGGCCCTGAAGGAGCCCATCGAGAATTCCGAGCAGCGCATCGCCGACCTTCGCCAGACCGTCCGCCAGGCAGAACAATCCCTGCGCGACTTGGGGGCCTTGTTTGCCGCCGAGCAGATGCGACTCTCCAATACCCTGCTGGCGCGTCGTAAACAATTCCTGCGAGAGGTCTTCCCAATCGCCTTTAAGGAGCTGCAGCAGGAAGTCAACACTGTGGAAGCGACATTCGGCCCGGCGCTGCGGCGCGAACTGATGTCGATTGCCCAGACGGTTGCCAGGCGTCACGTCATGCCGTGGCTCGACACCGAAGAGGCGCACGCTGAAGAACTCTATAATTCGGTGACGCGGCGTTTCGTGGACCTGGTCAACGGACTTCTGCAGAGAATTTCGGAGGAGCAGTCGGCTGACTTCGCTCATTTGCCAAAGGCGCTCGATACAGAACAGGGCTTTCGCGCACGATCGCGATTTTACTTTCACGACATGATCACCATCGCGCAACCGGCTTCCCCGTTGCTCTACAGCATCGATGTGCTCATGGGAGCGCTTCACCTGCGGCGCTGGTTCCGTAGGGACGCAGAAGGTTTCCTGGAGAAACTACTGGATACCAACGCTTCCCGCGTTCAGGGCGATGCCGAGCAGCGTGTCGTTGAGAGCCGCCTACGGCTTGAATCCGATGTGCGAAGGCTGCTCCGCGAGGTCAGTGCGAGTGCGGAGAAGGCCCTGACGAATGCCAGAGAGGTCATGGCCGTGGGAACGGACGCGGTTGCCGAGGAACTCGAGCGCCTGCGCAATCTGCACCAGGAACTGGACGCCTTCGCGTCTCAGACATAGAGTCTAACTGTAGCCTGACATCGCTCGCTCAGAACAATGTCATCAACGATAGTATCGTCTTTGGCTCGCAAGAAGGCGCTGCGCTTCGTGCTCCTGATCGGCATATTGAGCCTCTTTGCCGATTTCACCTATGAAGGTTCGCGCAGCATCACCGGCCAATTCCTGGCCCAGCTTGGCACCAGCGCGACCGTTGTTGCCGTGGTCGCTGGACTGGGTGAGCTTCTCGGCTACGGTCTCCGCCTGGTATCCGGCAGGCTAAGCGAGAAGACGCAAAAGTTCTGGCCAATCACCCTGTTCGGCTACTTCATTCAGATGCTTTCAGTTCCTGCGCTTGCCTTGGCAGGCAATTGGAAGATGGCAGCTTTCTTGATCCTTGTCGAAAGGGTCGGCAAAGCGACCCGAAACCCTCCGCGTGACGTGATGCTCTCCCATGCAGCCAACGAGATGGGCTATGGATGGGGCTTTGGGATGCATGAAGCACTTGATCAGTTGGGAGCGCTGCTGGGGCCGTTAGTCGTGGCCTTGGTGATCGCTCGTCGCGGTGACTATCGAGACGCGTTCGCGGTCCTTTTGATTCCGGCTCTAATCACGCTCTCGATCTTGTTGGTTGCGCGGTTTGTCTATCCGCGGCCCGAGGACCTCGAAACGCATACCGCCGAGTTCCATGTAGAAGGTTTTTCGCGGGCTTACTGGATCTATCTTGGAGGAGCGGCGCTGGTGGCTGCCGGCTTTGCCGATTTTCAACTGATTGCCTATCACTTTCAGAAAGCCGACAGCTTCAAAGTGTCCTGGATACCCGTGCTTTACGCGACGGCAATGGCGGTCAGCGGCGCCGGATCTTTGGCCTTCGGGCGTATGTTTGACCGCTTTGGCATCCGAGTACTGGTGCCGCTGACCATCGTCTCCGCTCTGTTTGCGCCTTTTGTGTTCCTGGGCGGATTTTGGATGGCTGTGACCGGCGCAGCCCTCTGGGGTTTGGGTATGGGTGTTCACGAATCGATCGTACCCGCCGCAGTTGCGCATCTGGTCTCCGCTAACAAGAGACCGTCCGCATACGGAATGTTCACCGGCGTATATGGAATCGCCTGGTTCGTGGGCAGTGCAATTATGGGCGTGTTGTACGACCGCTCAATCGCTGCGGTGGTTGCGTTTTGTCTCTTCGTACAACTGCTTGCTGTCGCATTCCTATGGAGTGTCAGGAAATCGGTTCCCGGCCGAACGACATAAATCGTCAGCTGCAAACGAATGCTGAGCGACGTATCGCCGTCCGGAAATGCACGGCAAGTGTCTGCCGTGTGTCTTCCCGGGTAGGGGCACGTGCGGCGCAAGTCATTGCTTTGGGCTGACGCCCGGCCACACATTCGCGCTGCTGAAGTACTCCCGTACGCTGGCGGCGATATCTTCGGGTGTACGGTCGAGAGCCGCTTCCCAATGCAAGCGTTCGAGGTGCATGGAGTCGCTCCGATAAAACGGCATCATGGCCGTCCGCGTAATCATGGTCAGGTTGAGACGATCCGGATCACGCTTGCCCAGTTCGCCGGAATACATGGCCAGATTAAAGCTGTTATAGCCAATCGAGTGATACCACGCCAGTACTCCGCTTATACCCGATGCGAGTCTGTTAAGATCCGCCGGCGAAAGTTCCAGGATGGAGCTGCACTCGGGTAGTACTGCACGGACTTCGTTAAACCCGATCGGTGCGAAGGGTGTCAACCAAACGATCGGTCCGTCACGACCAATGAAGCGCTCGCCGCGTTGCATTTCCTCCGTCACGAGATCGCTCCAGAAACAGCAGCCGTGTGCCTTTCGGTATGCTTCAAGCCCTGCCCGCTGCAGCCGCATCATCGACGTCGGAAACGGATCGAGATACACCTGGCTGTGGGGATGAGGAAGCGAACCGCCGGAAGGGTAAAGGTAATTGATGTTGTACGCACAAAACAGCGCACTGGGATCGGCTTTGGTTACAGCACGTATATAGTCAAGGCAGGCGCTGAGGTTGTCAGCGATCAGCGCAGGCTTAAAGTCAGGCATATCCAGCCAGTGCCGTGTGGTAAACACCGCAACCGCCGCGTGCTTCGAATAGGGCACCAGATTGGGGAACAAAACTGTCTCGCCAACGCGAATGCGTCCTGCCGGCGTGATCCCCGTGGTAATTCGAGGCGTCACCTTGTCGACTCGTTCGGCGCAGAATGGGCAATTTGCGTCAGGTGCCCGAAACGACACGAGAGCATCGTCTGAGCGGGTCTGTAGCTTCACACCCTCGGCAATTCGCGATGAGGTTCCCAGTAGCGGATCGAAACGAACCTGTAACTTACGGTTAGCGTGAGCCTCAGTATAAGCGCTCTCAAAACACGACAACAAGCTCTCGCAGCGAAACTGAATAGCCATAAAGACCGCCTGGCACGGGCATTGTAGCAAGTTTGTTTCGAATGCCCGGGGCCAGCGTCAGCCGCGATACAAAACTCTTGCTTTCACCTGGGACCGATGTAAGTCACACAGATCAGTGCTGCTTATTGGCTTCGTTGATGAGTTGCGCCACTTTCGAGTCCGTGCCCACCGGCTCAACCAGAACCACTTGGTTAGGATTTAGGTACATGCGATCCGGGCCGTGCAGCTCTTTGCCGCGCTTGATCAGAATGTTGGAAGTCTGCTTAGTTTCCGGGTCCGTCTTGGCCACGATGTAGAAGACGTCGGTTAATACCGGATTCGGCGTGCCCCAGCCGGTCAGCTTCCCATAATAGACAGAGTTGTTGATCAGCACGACCGCTTGGTAAGGAGTGGAAAAGGCCACCGGGTCGGCGCTCCGCGCCATTGAACAGCCGGCTAATATCATGAGTGCGAAGCAAGACAAAACTGCCAGCATTACTATGAGCGCGTGTGCTTTTCGACTTCCTATAGTAATCCTTGTAAGCATAGATTTTCTCCCTCGTGAACAGCTAGAACTTTGCCCTAAAAGCAAAACACGAACCCAACCTGCTGGGCGCAGATCAGGTTCGTGTTCCAAAGGAATCATACTACCGAAACAGCGGGCGGCGAAACACAAATCCCGCACCCAGCAACCCAGGGATGAGGACGAGCAAAACACCCGGCTCGGGAAGTGGCGCCTGGTTCGGCTCGGCAATCAGCTCAACATAGCCATCTGCGGGGAAGAAGTCGACCGCCCACATCTCCGTGCCGTCATTGAAGATGTCGTTCTCAATGCTGCTGAATTGGCCGTTGATGCCGTTGGCGCTCGCAACCAGGAACTTAAATGTTGAGCCCACCGCCGGATTGAAGCCGCCCTGCAGCAGGATGTCCAGCGTGCCGTTCAGCAACGCCGAGCCGTTAACGTTAATCACGCCGAAGCTGCTGTTGGAGGCGATCATCTCGCCCAGGATGCCATTGGCCAACTGGATGTAACCGCTGCCCACGTGTGCGCCCGTGCCGACGACGAAAGTCGAGGTGCGGTCGATGTTCAGCGTGCCCAGGTTGTTGAAGAATGGCGGATCGATAGTCGAGCTGTTGTTCACGTTAATCGTGCCGCTGTTCACGATGCCGGCCAGCGCCTGCAGCATGTCCATCGAGCCGTTCACACTGATGATGCCCGTGGGCGCGTTGGTCAGCAGGCCGCCAACGGAGATGGTGTTGCCGCCACTCGTCTGTAGCGTTCCGGCGTTGTTCACATCGCCAGTTATTGTGACCGATGCGCCATCGAGATCGATACTCCCGTTGGCGCTGTTGGAGACGCTTCCGATGGTCACCGCGGTGAACGGGCCGCTCACCGAAAATGACCCGGACCCGCTGTTCGTCAGAGTTCCAATGGTCGCCGTGAAGTCGGCGCCCTCGAGCTGGGTCGATCCACTGTTGGTCAGGGTGCCGTCGATGGTCAGGGCGTTCACAGAATGATGGAGGAAGCTGCCGGTAGCAATCGTCCCAGGATTGTTCACGTCGCCAGTGACCGTGAGAGTGCCGCCCTCCTCAAAGTCGAGCAGTCCGTAATTGACCACGTTCGCGGCGTTAAGAGTCGTGCCCCACAGAATTATCGTCCCAGGAGGAGGTTCGAAGTTCGTCTCATTGGTCAGCGTGCCGGCGATATTGACAGTGCTGCCGCCCCCGCCCCATATGCCAATCGTCCCGAAGTTGTCAGCATTGCCCGTCACGGTGAGCACTGACCCGGCACTCGGGAGAATAGCACCGTTATTGAGCAAGCTTGCGACCGTGGCCGTGGAACCGCTGAGGGCAAATTGACCGCCCGTCTGGTTGGTCAGGTTGCCGATGGTTGCCATGTCGCCGTTGCCATTGAGCTGGACGGTCCCGCTGTTGGTCAGCAGGCCGGTGATGTTCAGCGTGTTGCCCCCGACGCCGCCGAAGCCGCTGGTGCTCAGCGTTCCGTTGTTGCTGACAGCGCCGTCAATCGTGAGCTTGCTGCCGTTCTCCAGATCGACCTGCGCTCCCAGGTTGTTCGTCAGGCCGCTCGCAAAGGTGCCCGTCGAGCCGCCGGTGAGAGCGATGAGGCCGCCGTTGTTGTTGGTGACAGCTCCGGTGACGGTCGCGCTGTCGCCGGTGCTCTCCAGGCCGAACTTGCCGTTGTTGGTTAGCGTTCCACCAATGTCGATGGTGTTATCGCCTGTGCCGTTGAAGCTGGTGTAGATACCTTGTGGACCCGCGGCGTTGTTAGTGACGTCGCCGTTGACGGTCAGCGTACTGCCATGCTCGACATCGACGAATCCGCCGGCGTTGTTCGTCAAACTGCCAATCGTGCCCTGATCGCCGGAACCGAGTAGCTGGAAGGTTCCGCCATTGGTCAGCTTGCCGGTAATGTCTAAGGTGTTTGCCGCCGCCCCCGTGCTACTGCCCGTAAAGATGAGCCCTGAGTTGTTCACGTCGCCGGAGATCGTCAGGTTAGTTGGGGTGGCAGTGGTTGGGTTGTTGTCCACGCCTAACGATCCCGTGCTGCTGATCGTCAAAGTACCGCTGCCCGGCGTGATGGTGAAGCTCTGGCCGTTCAAATACACCTCACCTTCCACACTGTTCAGGTTGGCAAACCCAGGATTGCCGCCAGCGGTAAAGGTTCCGGCAATCGCGAACTGAGAGCCGGCCACGGCATCCGTGATGCCGTTGGGCTGGTTAGTGAGATTCAGGGTCGCGCCCGTCCCGACGGCAACGTCCTGAGTATTGATCAACATTCCCACACTAGCCACGTCACCGGCGCCGAAGATGTCCAAGATCCCGCCGTTGGTGAGTACTCCGCTAACGGTCAAATGGTTTCCGCCGGCGCTGCCATTGAAATTACCTGTGAGGAGGAAGCCAGTGTTGCTGAGATTACCGGTGATGGAGAGCGTGCTGGCATTCCCAAGGTAGATATGTCCCGCATTGGAGGAGTCAGCTCCTGCTGTGGCCGTGCTGCCGCCGATCAACTGTAACGCCCCTTGCTGGCCTACATTCAGGAAACCGGCGATGGTGAGGTTTTGAGCCGTGCCGTTATCCGTCAGTTCGGAGGTGAAGCCGTTGGACGCACCTCCCAGAGTGAGCGATTTGGCATACTCGGTGCCTTGGTCAAGCGTGACCAGATCGGCCCCTCCGGAGTAGATGGTCGCGTCCATCCCCACTGTGGGCGTGCCGCTGCTCCAGCCGCCATTGTTGCTCCAGTTGCCGGGGCCGCCGAGCCAGTGGGTTGCGCCGCTGATGCCTTCGACCTCGAGTTCGACATAATTCGGGCCGTACACTACCTCCCACTCGTCGCCGTTGCCGATGTTCAACCCGTTCACGGTGGCGAATTCATTGTTGACCGAGCCGCCGGTGGTGATGAACTCGAAGGTTTCGCCCACGGTCGGCATGAAGCCGTTGAGGAGGGAAATGTCCAGCGTGCCATTCAGGAGGGCGTTGCCAGTCACGTTGAGGAAACCAAATTGCGTGCCTTGGGCGAGCCCGCCGATGCCCAGATTGAAGATCCCGGCTGCCGTCTGCGTGTAGTTGCCGTTAATATTCAGCAGTCCCGCCGCCAGCGGCATGCCGAAGCCATTGATTGCCGCTGCAGGCACGATGGTTCCCGCCATCATCACGTTGCCGCTGATCGTACCGCCATTTCCGTATAAGGTCCCACCATCGAAGTTGGCCTGGCCGCCGCCGGTCGTCAGCACTCCGTCAAGCTGCGTCATTCCGCCGCTCTGGACGTAGTTGCCTGTTCCCGCGGTGGTGAAGGTGCTGCCGGAGCCGATGTTCACAGTTCCCGCGTTGGTGAAGTCGGTGTTTGCCGGCCCGGTGAAGTTCCGCCCGTTCTCGATGGTGAAGCTGCCACCGGCTTCGTTGTTGGAGAAATTCGAGAGCGCATCCAGACCAGCGCTGTCAACGAAGTTGGAATTCGGGCCGCTCAGCAGAATGGTCGCGGCATTGTTGACGATCTCCCCGCCAGTGTGACCGAGTGGATCGATCTCCAGGGTTCCGGCATTGGCCGACGTGCCATAGACGTTGTAGGTGCCGCCGGTGAGAGTGTTGCCGCTGAAATTGGTGAAGTTGACGCTCTGCACGACTAGGGCAGATCCAGCATTCGCCTGGAACGTGCCGTTGTTGGTCAGCGTGCCGCCGCCGTTGATGTAGAGGTTCTGGCCGGGCGCGTTGGCCAGAATCGTCCCACCGGCATCGTTCAATAACGACAAGCCATTATTGCCGATAACTCCGGCTCCTTGGATGGTGTCGTTGAGGTTCTCCAAAGTACGGCCGCCGCCCGCCTGTTGGATATAGGGAACCCCACCACCCGAAGCCGTTGCCAGAGTTACCGTGCCTCCCCCCTGCAGGGTTACGTTATTGCTATCGATATACAGATAGGTGTAATTACCGCTGCCACCGTTTACTTGGATGTTACCTTGGTTGTTGAACGTCCCCAGCAGGAAGATCTGGCTCGCGAGGCCGCTGGTGTAGGTGCCCTTGATGGTGACCGCACCCGCTGCTGTGCTGCCATCCAGATAGGCCACCTGGCCCTGAGGTGTTCCAAAGAAGGCTCCGCCGTTGTTGTTCAGTGTCCCGCCCTGGATGTCTGTGTTGCCGTACAAGTACACCGAGGCGCCTGCACCGTTGGCCGTAATCGTGCCTCCGGCATTGTTGATCGTATCAGCATACAAGGCTAAGGCACCGTTGTTGGTCGCTTCCATCAAGCCGACATTGGTCACCGGTGCGCTCTGAATGGTCAGGCTGGCAATTTGCGCGCCGCTCGTGAAGTTAGCATTGATAACTCCACCGGTATCATTCAGCAAAGTCAAGCCATTGTTGCCAATGAGTCCGCTTCCCTGGATGGTGTTATTAACATTTTCCAGGGTTCGTCCGCCACCGGACTGTTCAATGATGGCTTCGCCGCCGCTGGCCGCAATCGAGGACAGGGTCACCGTGCCACCGCCTTGAAGGGTAACATTGGGACTATCGATGAGTAGATAGCTATAGTTTCCGCTGCCGCCATTCAACTGGAAGCCGCCGCGGTTGTTGATCGTTCCCAGGAAATAGGTGTCGGTGTTGAGGTCACTGGTATAGGTACCGTTGATGGTGATTGCACCCGCGGCGGTGCTGCCATCCAGATAGGCCGTCTGCCCCTGAGGAGTTCCAAAAAAGGCTCCGCCGTTGTTGTTCAGCGTCCCGCCCTGGATGTCTGTGTTGCCGTACAAGTACACCGAGGCGCCAGAGCCGTTGGCCGCGATCATACCTCCGGCGTTGTTTACGGTGTCACCGTACAGGTTCAGGACGCCGTTGTTGGTCGCTTCCATCAAGCCGGTATTGGTCACCGGCGCGCTCTGAATGGTCAGGCTGGCAATTTGCGGGCTGCCCGTGGAGTTAGCATTGATGACGCCATTGACGTCATTCAATAACGTCAATCCGTTGTTCCCAATAACGCCGGCCCCCTGAATGAGGTTATCCACATTTTCCAGGGTTCGTCCGCCACCGGACTGTTCAATGATGGCTTCGCCGCCGCTGGCCGCAATCGAGGACAGGGTCACCGTGCCACCGCCCTGCAGAGTTAGGTTATTGCTGTCGATGTACAGGTACGTGTATGTGCCGTTGCCTCCATTCAACTGGATATTGCCATGGTTGTTAATCGTTCCCAGCAAATAGGTGTCAGTGTTGAGGTCGCTTGTATAGGTGCCGTTGAGCGTGATCGCCCCTGCGGTGCTCCCGTCAAGAACGGCGACATAACCCGACGGCACTCCGAAGAAAAGCCCATTGTTGGTGATCGTTCCGCCCTGGATGGTTGCGCTTCCGAACAGTTGCACGTAGGAACCGGCATTGGCCGTGATGTTGGCGCCCGCATTGAGCACGTTAACGCCATACAGTTGCAGGTACCCGCCGTTGCTGGCCTCCATCAGGCCATGGTTAACGACGCCGTTGGTCATCGAGTCCAGTTCCAAACCCTGCCCAGCGGCATTGGCATTGATGATTCCTTGGGCGTCATTCACCAGCGACAACCCGTTATTACCGATAATTCCCGCCCCCTGAATCGTGTTGTTCACGTTTTCCAAGGTTTGCCCGCTACCCGACTGTTCGATATAGGCACTGCCCCCGCTAGCAGCAACTGTGGATAGGGTCACTGTGCCTTCTCCATCCAAGGTTAAGTTGCTGCCGACCAATAGGTATGTGTTGTTGCCGCTTCCCCCATTAATCTGGAGATTGCCCTGATTGTGGATCGTCCCGTAAAGATAGGTGTCAGTGTTGTAGTCACTCGTATAGGTGCCGTTGATGGTAATGGCACCTTGGGTCGTTCCATCCAGGAAGGCGACACCTCCAGTAGATGTTCCCAAAAAGGCACCGCCATTGTTGTTGAGCGTTCCTCCCTCGATCGTCGTGTTGCCGAAGAACTGCACGTAGGAGCCGGCATTCGCCGTGATGTTGCCTCCTGCATTATTCACTCCCACTCCGTTCAGTTCCAGGTAGCCGCCATTGCTGGCTTCCATCAATCCTTCGTTGACGACGCCCGCCAACGAGTAAAGCTCTAGCCCTCGACCAACGGAGTTGGCGTTGATCACTCCTTGGGCATCATTCACCAGAGACAGGCTATTGACTCCGATATAGCCCGCCCCCTGAATCGTGTTGTTCACGTTTTCCAGTGTTCGACCACTGCCCGCCTGTTCGATATAAGCGGCGCCACTGCTGCCAGTCGTGGACAGGGTCAGCGTGCCTCCCCCATCCAAGGTTAAGTTGCTGGCGACCAACAGGTATGTGTTGTTGCCGCTTCCTCCATTAATCTGGAGATTGCCCTGATTGTGGATCGTCCCGTAAAGGTAGGTGTCGCTACCGAGGTCGTTCGTATAGGTGCCGTTGATGGTGATCGCACCCTGGGTCGTCCCATCCAGATAGGCAACGCCGTTTACAGGCGTTCCCAAAAATGCACCGCCATTGTTGTTAAGCGTTCCCCCTTCGATGTAAGCGCTGCCGAAGAACTGCACGTTGGAGCCGGCGTTGGCCGTGATGTTCCCACCCGCATTGTTCACTACAACTCCGCCGCCGATTTGCAGGTAGCCGCCGTTGCTGGCCTCCAGCAAGCCCGTATTGCTAAAGCCGTTCATGGAATTGAAGTACAAGGCTTGGCCTGCGGAATTGGCGTTAACGGTCCCCGAGTTGATCAGCGATAGGCCGTTATTGCCGACATATCCAGCTCCCTGGATGGTGCTTTCATTGGTCAGGGTATAGTTACCGCCAAGCTGTTCGAGGTAGGCTTCGCCGCCTCCGCTGGCAGTGGAAAGCGTGAGCGTCCCCGCCCCTGATAGTGTGGTATTGTTCGCGAAATACAGATAGGTATTGGCGCCGCCTCCGCCATTGACGTTGATCTGCCCGTCGTTCACGATCTGCGTGCCATACACAACAAGCTGCGTGCCCAGATTGAAGTTCAGGGTGTCGTAGCTCCCGAGCTGCAAATCGTTGATCGACGCATTCATGTCGAGGTTGACGACGGAAGGCGCACCGGCGGTGCCGTTATTGATACAGACACTGGTGCCCGAGCTGTTGGGAACGCCGTTATTCCAACTACCACTGTTGCTCCAATTGCCGGAGCCGTCGGTCCAACTCGACACCGCACCCGGGAACGAGCACTGAGCAAGCACTGGAATTGAAAGGAAACTGAAGATCACTAGGAGTGAGCAGAGAGTAAGGAAAAACCACGCGCACCTGGACATGACCTGCCTCTTTTTTCGTTCCTGGCGGAACGTCAAACGACATCAGGAGGGAATTCTGGAGACGGCAGACTCACGCACCTTGGCCGGAGGATTCCACACGTGAGCTTAACTCCAGACAGAGCTAGCAGCTGAGTACCCGCATTTCTTTCACCAGTCTTGCCGTGAATTTCGATTTGTGACGTCGAGTACTGATAAGCCTCTGTGGCAAAAAGATGTCGCAAGAAAAAAGAAGGTCCACTTGGTTGGGTTCCCTACTTGGGAAAGAATCATTTTTCCGAAGTGCTCGGTAACGCGCTGCACACTGCCACCATGCCGACGACCGATGCCCTGACGAAAAATCGAACGCGGTCAGGACGCATGGGATATCTCGCCGCGCCTTAGGCGTCGTACTGCAGCAGCGCCGGCGTTTCCGCCGCCACGCTCGTTGACGCCTCGCAATAGCGCCGCCTAGCATGTTATGCACACAAGGAGGGAATGTGATCGGCCAGGTACTGGGGCACTGTCGAATCGCTGCGAAAATCGGCGAGGGAGGGATGGGCACGGTCTATCGTGCGCACGATGAGGTGCTCCACCGTGACGTTGCGGTGAAGGTCGTGAATCAGAGCCAGAATTTCGATCCAGCGGCAGGTAAGGATTTGCTGCAGGAGGCTCGGGCTTCGTCGGCCCTCTCTCACCCCAACATCTGCACCATCCATGAAGTAGGGGAGAGCAACGGCGAACTCTACATCGTAATGGAACTGATCGAGGGCCAGACCCTCCACACCCTGAGCGCAGAAACAGGACTGCCCGCGGATGCTGTGTTGCGCTACGGCCTTCAGATCGCCAGCGCGCTGGGACGTGCGCATGACCGGGGCATCGTCCACCGCGACCTGAAAAGCGCCAACATTCTCGTCACCCCCGAAGGACTTGTGAAGGTCCTGGATTTTGGTCTCGCGAAACATGTGGGAGCAGCGGTATTCGACGGATCTACCAAGTCGTTCGCAACGCCGGAAGAAACGCACGGTATCAGCGGTACGCTGCCCTATATGGCCCCGGAGATTTTTCGCGGTGAGCCAGGTGACTGCCGCGGCGACTTGTGGGCGCTTGGCGTCGTCCTGTATGAAGCGGCTTCGGGCCACTTGCCCTTCGAAGGCCGCACGGGCTTCGAGATCAGCTCTGCCATTTTGCGTGACTTGCCCAAACCACTGGGGCCACCGGCGCCGCCGGCCTTGTGGGCCGTGATCCAGCGCTGCCTGGTGAAGGAGCCGGCGCAGCGTTACCAGACCGCAGGTGAAGTGCAGGCGGCGCTGGCAGCCGTCCAATCGGGCGCGATCCTGGCTGCCAGCCAGAGCGCAGAGCGCGTGGTCCCCAGGACGACGTTCTTGCACAACGTGCGGCATGTGCCCATAAAAAAGGGGGACTTCGTTCTGTTTGTGGGAACGACCAAGGGTGCGTTCATCCTGAGGTCCAACGTTCAGCGCAGCCGCTGGGAGATAGGCGGCCCGTATCTTCATGGCGAATCTGTCTATGCGCTGGCCTATGATGACCGCGCCGGCCGCCACCGGATTTGGGCTTCGACGCGCAGTTACTGGGGCACGATGCTGCGCTCCAGCGACGACTTTGGAAAGAGCTGGGTGACTCCCCAGGAGGCGACCATTCGCTTTCCCCCCGAGACCGGTCTCTCGCTGAATAACATTTGGCAAATCACGCTCGGGCCGAAAGACGAACCTGACCTGCTCTATTGCGGAGTGGAACCGGCGGCGCTGTTCGAGTCGCGCGACGACGGTGAAACCTGGTCGCTGGTGCGCGGCCTCTTTGACCATCCGCATCGTCCGCGCTGGATGCCGGGCAACGGGGGCCTCGCCTTGCATACCATCCTGCTCGATCCCGAGCACAAACAACGAATGTACGTGGCGATTTCTGCGGGTGGAGTTTATCGCACCGACGATGGCGGCATGACCTGGATGGCATGCAACCGCGGTATTCGCTCGGTCAATACGCCCAACAAATATCCCGAGTTCGGCCAGTGCATACATAAAATCGCCCTGCACCCGGAGCGTCCCGAGCGACTCTTTCTGCAGAGCCATTGGGGCCTGTATCGCTCCGACGATCACGCGGAAACATGGACGGACATCGCGAACGGGGTCCCTTCGGATTTCGGTTTTCCGGTCGTGATGCACCCCGGAAATCCGGATTGTGCCTTTATCGTGCCGGTGGACTCAGACCAGTTTCGATGCACCTGCGATGGACGTTTACGTGTGTATCGCACCCGTAACGCCGGCGGGTCCTGGGAGCCGCTCATGCGCGGATTGCCGCAAAAGGACGCCTACGAAACCGTGCTGCGCGAAGGGCTGGTTACGGATGCTTTGTCACCGCTGGGAATGTATCTTGGCACCCGAAGCGGACAATTGTTTGTGTCGCGCGATGAAGGAAAGACGTGGCACAAAATCCTGGAAGGGCTTCCGCCGGTGCTCTGCATCCGCAACACATGGCTCCAGGACGCTTCGCCCGTCCCGGAGCGGGCGGCGTCGAAACCTAAGCCGGCGAAGTCATCGAGCCGCAGCCGGGCCGCCGGCTCAACGAAGAGTCGCAGTAAGAAGCGGTGACCATGCGAGTGATCTTTCATCTTCCGGGAGCGTTGCGCGAATTCGCCGGCGGCCAAAGCAGCGTCGAGATTGAGGTGTCGGGGGCGACCCTGGCGGATGCTTTATCGGCGCTGTGGAAACTCTACCCCGGCATTCGCGACCGGATGGCAACCGAACAGGGACAGGTGAGGGAACACATCAATGTCTTCATCGGCGACGAAAATGTCCGCTACACAGGTGGCATGACGACTCCGGTGCCCGCTGGTTCGGAGATCACTATCCTGCCTGCGGTGAGTGGTGGTGCGGTATGAAGGAGAAAACAGAAATGAGGTCAGAATCGGACGAGCCTGCCGTGCCCTCCGGCTTTGGCCGTATGACGCGGAGCCAACTCCGCCTGACAGTGGCCAAAATCGATGGCCGTCCTCTGATTCTAGACTTGCATTCCGTTGCCGCGGCAGCGGAATGCCAAACCTATCTCTAGTGATCCACCGAACGCGACCCTAAAGGCTCGCTCTACGCGGATACAGCAATTCTGAAACTGCGCTAATGTATCGAATTTGTCATCGCGCCGGCGCTGCCTTCGTGGTCACGATAGCTCGGCCTCTCATCGAAAAACGCGTCGGTTAGCGACATTACCTTCATCGCCTGTCGTACCTGGTCAAGGCTAGCAGAAGCGGTCAATCGGATAACCCTTGCTTCTCCCGGCAGCACGTCGAAGTAGTTGTCCGACAGTTTGGTGTTGAGGTCGCCGAAAGAGACGTATACATTTCTCATCAGAACCGGCGAGCGCAGCGTGATCGTGTAGTCCGGCCCGGTGCCGGTGATCTCAGCGTCGATGGCAGCTTTCAGCGGCAGTTGCAGATTGCGCATGCGATCGAAGAAGACTTCATTGCGTGAGACCGTCTGCCCGCCCACATTCAAATCAAAAACCAGGAAGGTACGATCGGGACCGTAACCGGCCGGCAGTTCCTTTTCATTAAGGCTCAAGTAGACTGCGCTCGATTGCGCCGGGATTTGCACGTCCTGAGTTTTGTCGAGCAGGACCTTCCCATCGAAGCTTAGCAATTGCATTCGCACCTGTCCTGCGGTTGGCTGCAGCTTATCGGAAACGAGGTACACGTCCACCACGCCGTCATGCGCGAAGGGCGAGATGAGCAGGTCGGCATAGAAACGCCGCGCGTAATACTGCAGCGCCTTCCATCGGCCGGAGTAGTCGATGCTCGACCAGGACGCGACCGGCCAGCAATCATTCAACTGCCAGAAGAGTGCGCCCATGGTGCGCGGACGATTGCGCCGCAGATGCTCCGCGCCAACTTTGATGGCCTCCGCCTGAAGCACCTCGCTAACATAGACAAACGACGCGAAGTCCCTCGGCTCGGGATATTCCCGCAGCATGTAAGTCAAAATGCGCTCATTTCCGCCGTGGTTCTTCTGGTGAGACAACATCACGGGAGAATCAATCGCCAATTCGTCGGGTCCGGCGAAGCCGCGGATGGTTTCGAGGGCAGGAAATGACTGGAAGCCGAACTCCGACATGAAGCGCGGGTCCTGCAGGTTGTAGTTGTCGATCGGCTCCAACGCATGCCACACCCCCCAGTAGTGCATATCGCCATTGTCCTGGCTGTTGGGAGGCGCCTCGAAATCCGCGCTGGGCGAACTCGGCCAGTAGGGCGCGGGAGCGGCGTATTGCTCGACCACATGCTTGATGATGTCGTGGAAGAGAACGACGTAGTCCTGCCAGACGCGCTCGCGCTGCGGCGGAGTGATGGACTCCTTGAAGGCGAGACGATCGGCCCACACTTGCCATCCCGCTTCGATTTCGTTGTTGCCGCACCAGATCACGATGCTGGGATGGTCGCGCAGGCGCTTCACCTGCTGTGTGGCTTCTTCGCGGACATTCTCCTGAAATGCGAGATCGCCCGGGACCATGTCGCCGCCGAACATGAACTCCTGCCAGACCATCAGGCCGAGTTCGTCGCAGATGTTGTAGAAGTCGTCGCTCTCGTAAATGCCGCCGCCCCACTCCCGCACCATGTTCATGTTGGCGTCGCGCGCGGCCTGCAGGATTTCGCGATAATGCGCGGGCGTAACGCGGCTGGGAAAGCTGTCGAACGGGATCATGTTCGCTCCTTTGGCAAATACGGGAATCCCGTTCACGACGAAGGTGAAGCTCTTGCCCCACCGGTCGGGCTCGCGACGCAGTTCAACTGAACGCAGACCGGTTTCGAGAGCAGTATGGGCGACCGCAGCTTTATTCACCTTAATCGTTGCAACGAAGCGATAGCGGTCCTGCGCGCCATAGCCGGCTGGATACCAAAGCTTCGGCGAGGCAAGATGCAGCGGAAGGGAGACGCGATTCGTGCCGGCATCGAGTTGCACCGCCTGCGCCACCGCCGGCTTCAGGACACCGCCGGCGTCATCATGCTCGACTGTGATCGTGGCTGTCATCGCCCGGCTCGACTCGATCTCCAGCTCCGCATCAAGTTCCGCCACATCACGCGTGATTTTCAGTTGATGAATATGGAAATTCTCGATGCGCGCATCGTCCCAGCTCTCCAACCAAACCGGCTTCCAGATTCCGATGGTGATGAAACGCGGCCCCCAGTCCCAGCCATATTGATATGCCGCCTTGCGCGTATAGGGAGCGGTCGCGACATTCTCCTCGTTGCCTTCGTTGACCGTTGAAACCGAGGGCAGAATGTACGGCAGCGCCTTCACCTTCGGGATCATGGAGGCGATTGGCGAGTGGAATACAACCCGCAGGGTATTCGGCCCCGGCTTCAGCAGCGAGCGCACGCCGAGTCGCCAGCGGCGAAACATATTGTCGGCGGTCAGGACCGCCTGGTCGTTCAGGAAAACGTCGGCGAAAGTATCGAGTCCATCGAAGACGAGATCGACGTGTTCGTGCAGCAGTGTGCCGGTGTCAACCTCGAACGTCGTGCGGTATTCCCAATCCGCCAGACCGATCCATTGCAGGCGCGATTCGTTGTCGCCGTAGAAGGGGTCGGGGATGAGATGGGCGGCCAGCAGATCGGTCTGCACGACGCCGGGAACTTGCGCCGGGCGCCAGCCGCTGACTTCGGGATGCTCCGCGGCGTTGACGGCCCGGAACTCCCAGGCGGAGTTCAACGGGCGCGATTCGGGTTCCGCAGCGTGCAGGGACAGGACCATGGCCACAAGGAAAAAGGCCAATGCCAGCCCGACCGCGCGCATCCGGCGAGAGCGTGCGAACCGCAGATCCCTCGGCTCCGCTCGGGATGACAGATCAGTAATTCGGGACGACAGATCAATCACTCGCGATGACCGATGCATTTGGCGAAATCGATTCAAGCTTTGTGCGGGAATCACTGCCGGGCCGCGGCTACATCAGCCACAGCAGCTTTGGCCCGCGCAAATTTGTCCTTGTAGTTGGCGACTGCTTCCTTCGCGCCCTTCTGTTTGAATTCCTGGTTGAGCCGCTTGGCCAGCGCCTGGCTCTGCTGCTCGGTCACATGCTGCTGCAGTTGATCGATGCTGGCCGCGACCCTAGGCATCATCGCGTTCAGCCGCGGAATCTGTTCTGCGGCGAGCTGGGGATCGTAGCTTAGGCGATCACCGGTTTGCATTGCATCGACCAACTCATCGGGAGACCACCCCAGCGGGAACAACTGGTTGAGCGTGTTGTACGCCTCGCGCAGCCGCGTCATGGTTCCGGCAAAATCGTCGAGTTCGGCCCGGCGCGCCACCAGATCGCTGCGTCGCCGCACCTCGACCGTCACCTTCTCCGTTACTGGAAACTCGGGCAGAGTGATGACCGTCGCAAGCGTGTTGCCTTCAAATCGCCAGCCCGTCGAAGAAGCTTCCGTAGAGTAGGTCACAGTTTTTCCATTCACGGTTACCGAGTCCGGCGGCCAGTCACCCGGCAGCAGAAGCTGGTAGCTTCTGCTGGAAAGCATTCCGGGATACTCGCCTTGCGCAGGCGTAATGTTAACCGTTAACTCGCCGGCCGTGTCCTTAGCCGCGATCGTCGTCCATGCGGCTTGCCCTTGCTGATATTCGCGCGTGTCACCCAAATCCTGATAGAGCGTGTATTGCGAACTCTGACCCTCAGCCAGCGGAAACACCTTGATCAGCAGCGGATCGAGCGGCTTCTGGCTGGAATACAGCATCGGCGGCGCCATGGGAATGATCGCCCCGGCGCGTACATATACGGGCACCTGCCTGATCGAAAAGCGCCGCTTGACGGTTCCCGGCCCCTGGAAGTGCTTGCCGGTTTCGGCTTCAATCCACTCGCCCGGCGGAATCCACACCGATTGCTCCACCAATCCCGTGATCTTGTCGCCCGGCGCGACCACCGGATCGACCATCATCTCCTCACCGAACATGTATTCATTTTTGTTGGAGTACGCTTCCTGCGCTTCGGGCCATTCGTAATACAGCGGATGCAGAAACGCCACCCCCGTGTCATACGTGCGGCGCGCCTCGGTGTAGATGTACGGCAGCATGGCATAACGCTGGTGATAGAGATCGCGCATGAGGCCGGAGTACGGCTCGGAATAGGCCCAGATGCGGCGCTCGGCATCGGGATTTTTCGTGGTGTGGGTGCGCAGAATCGGGCTGAAGATGCCGAACTGGATCCATCGGGTGTACAGCTCGGGATCGACCACGCCCGGCATGTGTCCGCCGATGTCGTGGCTCCAGTACGCATATCCCACATTCGCGGCCGTCGCGGTGAACCACGGCTGGAAGGCAAGCGACTCCCATACCGAGATCGTGTCGCCGGAAAATCCGATTTCGTAGCGATGATTGCCCAACCCTCCCCAGCGATGAAACAGCAATGGCCGCTTGCCTTCGCGCGCCTGATCGGTGAAGTGAACATAATTCAGCCACCACGTCGGGCTCACGCCGGGAGTCTGCGTGTTCGGCTCCTGCTGCCAGTCGAGCCACCAGAAGTCCACGCCCTGCTTCTCCAGCGGATGGTGCAGGATATCCAGGTAATTGGTCGCAAACTTCTTGTTGGTGATGTCGAAGGGCACATACTTCTGCGATGCCGGATCGATGCCCATGGCGTGGGCCATCGCAGGATATGCATCCTCCCACGGTTGCACTCCAGAGGCCGGATGCAGGTTCAGTGTGACCTTCAAACCTTCCTTGTGCAGGTTCTGCAGGAACGGCTCGGGATAAGGAAATAGAAGGCGATTCCAACTGTAGCCAGTCCAACCCTTGGTGTGTCCCGACTGGTCTTTCTCCGGCGAAAACCACCCCTGACCGAAGGTCTTGTGCCACTCCATGTCGATGACCAGCACGTCGAGCGGCGTGTCGTTCTCGCGGAAGCCGCGCACCAGCTCATCCAGTTCCTGATCGGCGTACGCCCAATAGCGCGACCACCAGGCACCGAAGGCAAAGCGGGGCGGCAGCGGGATCGGCCCAGCCACTTTGATAAAGTCGGCCAGCGCCTGCTTGTAATCGTGTCCGTAGCCGAAAAAGTACCAATCCTGCCGCTCGCCCGATGGGCGCAGCATGACCCAAGGCCACGGGCTGTCCTCGCCTTGCAGGAAGCGGAAGTCAGTTGAGTCGAACAGCGGGCGGTCGGAGTCGTCGACCACGACCCAGCCATCGCGTGAGATCAGCCCTGGGCCGATGGGCTCTTTGGTCTTGCTGCCCAGGGCGCCGTCGAGCGTGCGCGTCGTCCCTTGCAGGTTGCCGGTGTCCGGCATGCCCGGATGCCACGTGACCGGCTGGCCATTCAGTGTTAACGTGACCGCAAGGTCGTCCGCCGTGAATTTGCCATCGGCGCCTTCCTGCGGCGCGTAGCGAAGCTCGAGCGCGGTGGTCTTAAGCGTCAGTGCGGAGCCACTCCTTGTAGTGGTGAACTCGGGGACGGGAAGCCGGCGGTTCAAGAAGACGAACGACGCGTGACCTTCGAACTTGCCGTCCGCAGCCCACTCCATGCGGATCAGTTGCGGAGTCAGTACGGTGAAGCGGGCGTGACCTTCGACGACTTCGGCCTTCGGATCAGCAAGGGGATCGTAGAGATTCGGCGGATGTTGCGGGGCAGAGGCCGGTGTGTTGGCATCGGTCTGTGCTGCGAGCGGGCAGCAAAGCGAGGTCCAACACAGTAGAACAACGAACGCCTGCGTCAGGATCGACACGTGAAGGCAACGCAGGCGCGATTTCATCGAAAGCCGAGCTGGCACGCTCACATTAGACGCATTACACAACGAATTGGCTTGTTGCCGTTCAACGAAGTTGCTCACCCAGGCGCGCGCGATCGGCGACATCGTGCACCCGGCCCTGCTCGATATCGGCGAGCACACCCTGCAGCCATTTTCGGTCCAGCCGATGCTGAAGATCCAGGTGTTTGAGCAGGTGAAGCGCACCGGTTGCAGCAATGGGCACAACTTGCTTCCGGATGCCGGCGATTTTGCGAATGGTCTCGGTTTCCCGGGTGATCCTGTCTCGCAGCAGACCCGCCACCAAACTCAGGTTGCTGAATTGCAAAAACAGCATCGGAGCGTAGAGCGTTTCGGCAACCGGTCCCTCGGCCGCAAACTTTTCGTGCAACAGTTGCTGAAACCGTTCCTTGCCGCTCGCCGAAATTCCGTAAACCGTTCGCACGCCGCCGCGAGCTACGCGCTCCCGTCGGATCGGCTGGATGAACCGGTTCTTCTCCAGTTGCCGTATCGCGTAATACAAGGTACCCACATCGACGTCCGTGTAGCACTCGACCAGGGCGTTTTTCAGTCGGCGCTTGATCTCGTAGGGATGAAAGTTGCCCCTATGCAGGACGCCAAGAATTAGGAGTTCTGCTCTCATAGTTGGAGTATACTATTTTAATTAAACTAAACAGAGGTGAAGCACATGAAACGATCGATTCTTGCGCTCGTCGCCGGTTTTGCAGCATGGGGGGTGGTTGCCACGTTGCTCAACTTTGGGCTGCGGGCCGGGCTTCCTGGTTATGCTTTGGTCGAAAAGGCCATGACGTTTACGCTCGCGATGAAAATCGCTCGCCTCATTCTTGGCGCTCTAGCTTCGCTCGCGGCGGGCGCAACGGTTGGGATAATCGCACCCGCGAACAAGATTGTGCCGTGGGTGTTGGGCTTCGTTGTCCTTGCGATGTTCATCCCGGCACACATTCTCCTCTGGGCGAAGTTCCCAGTCTGGTATCACCTCGTTTTTCTATTGACTCTGGTACCGCTGGTAGCGCTGGGCGCAGCCCTTACCAGGAGCTCCCGTGAAAGCCGGGCCGAGGCGGTTACAAATATTGCTGCATAGCGCCCTCAATGCGGCTTGGCAGAGGCGGGATTTGTGGCTTGCAAGCTCGCATCATAGGCAGCTCGGGCGATGCGCGCGATCACTTGCTCGCGTGTGGCCTGGTCGGCAGTCGAATCCGTCACGAATACGGCGATGGCGATTCGCCGTCCATCCGGCAGGGGAATGAGACCGATATCGTTGGTCGCGTGCGCGACTCCGTTGTCTACCCCAGAGGTGCCTGACTTGTGAGCAACGCGGATCCCGGCCGGCAGGTCAGCGTCCAGACGATTTGTGCGCTCCGCCGGCGTCATCCATTCCAGGAGCAGGTCCGTGTGTTCCGCTGTCAACGGCGAATTGTCGCTGATTCTGCGAAGCAACTGGACAGCTCCCGCCGGCTCAAACCAGTTTCGATATTGAGCCGACTTGTCCCGGTGGAGAAGGGCTTCGCTGTCCTGAAGATAGAAGCCGCTAACCCCGAGCGCGGCGATGTACGTATCGACCGCCTGCGGGCCACCAATGAGGCGAAGCAAAATGTCGGCGGCCACGTTGTCGCTCAGCGCAACCGTCAATCGCAGGAGCTCGCGCAGGGGCACATCGACCCCGCCATCAGGATATTTCTCCTGCAGGGGACTGTAGGCGTGCGGCAAAATGCGGTCTTGCGGAAGAAAGCGCACCGGCTGGTCCAGCGAAAACCTGCCTTGCTCAACTTGGTGCAGAATCGCGATAGCGAGCGGCAGCTTGAAAACGGACTGCATCGGAGGGTGCGCGTTGGGGTTGAGATCGCAATTCAGGGTTGACCCAGGCAGCGAGCACGCCACGGCCACTTTGCCGTGGGCATCGCGCGCGATGGCGGCAATCTGTTGCCGGAGAGACTCCTGCGCTAACGCAGATGCGACGGAAAGAATAAGCAATAGCGCGACACGCATGTGAGCCAGTATAGGTACTCCCGGCAGACCGTCGAGGTCTGGCTTTACTCGTTGCGCAATGCCTGCATGGGTTCAATCGAAGCCGCGCGCCGCGCCGGAACCAGGCTGGCGATGAGTCCAACCACCGTCAGACTGAAGGCGAGCAACGCGATGGTCATCGCATCCCGCGCGCCGGCCAAGGGCAGGATGCCGGCCAGCAGGCGTCGCGACGCAACACTGCCAAGGACACCGACCGCCCCGCCCGCAACCATCAGCAGCGCCGCCCGGCTGAGCACCAGGCGCAGGATCTCGGGCCGCGATGCTCCCAGCGCCATGCGAACCCCGATGTCCCGCGTCTGCAGACTGACTTCCTGGCTGAGCACACCGTAGATTCCCGTCAGCGCCAGTACCAGTGCGATCACGGCAAAGATGCTGAACAGCCAGCCCTGCATACGATTGAAAACCAGCGCGTCGGCCAGTACATCGTCCATCGTCTCCGGCGTGCGGAACGGTACCGATGGCGCAACCTCATGCAGTGCCTCTCGAAGCTGGCCGGTGATCGTCTCTGGCGGCAGCGTCGTCCGCACGAAGAGAGACATCGTGCCGAGCACATCGGCGCTGTCCTTCACCTTTACCTGCGACATGGCATAGTCCGTCTCTGCCATCGGCGGCTGGTCGATCGCCTGCCGCCCGTTGCTCACCACACCGATGATGGTCTGGTTGCCCTCGTCCCGCATGATCTGCTGGCCGATGGGTTCTTCGCCGGGTATGAAAGTATCAACAAATTTCTGGTTGACAACCACGACGTCGTGGGAGCCGGGTTGGTCGATCGCCGGATCCAACAGCCGGCCTCGCAAAAGGCGTATACCCATCGCCTGATACCAGCCGGGAGAGACGGTACGGACTTCCGCCAGACGTTCGCGGTCGGGCGGGTCGGCGGGCTTGCCGACCATGTGAATGCCGCTGTTCCATCCCCAATTCAGCAGCGGCACCAGCCGGTTATAACCGGCCGCGGTGACACCCGGAATCGCGCGGACCTTTTCTTCCAACGGCCGATAAAGCGCGGCATCGAGGTCCTTGCCGGCATACTCGCCGGGCGAAACATTGATCTCCAGCGTGAGCAAGTGGTCCGTGGTGTAGCCGAAGTCGACGTGCTGCATGCGCCACAGTTCCATCAGCACCAGGCCGGTCGAGACCAGCAGCATCAGCGACAGCGCCACTTCCACTACCACGAACAGCGAGCGCAAGCGGTAGTCACCGCGCTCCGTCCCCACGGCAGCGCCTGATTTCAGCGATTGCGTGGCATCACCTGCGGACAGCTTTCTCGCAGGCAGAATTCCGACGAGAAGACTCGACACCAGGGCAATCGCCAGCGCGGCCAGGAACACGGGCACGTTCACATGAATATCGCCGCCGCGCTGGAACGATTGACTGAGAAACTGCGCCATCGCGCTCGTCAATCCCCACCCGATCAGCAATCCCACCACTGCCGCGATGAGGCCAAGCACGCAATTCTCCAGCAGGATTTGGCGGATGATACGCACCCGCCCAGCGCCCAAGGCGGTGCGAATGGCCATCTCGCGCTGGCGTCCCACGCCGCGCGCCAGCAGCATGACCGCGACGTCCACACAGGCGATGAGCAGCACGAAGATCACGCCCGCTGCCATCATCCACAACGCCTGCCGCTGCTCCTGCCCGGTAACGTGAGTGCTCAGGGGCATCAGACGGGCTGTCCGGCCCTTGTCGGTGTCGGGGTAGGCCCGGCCGATGTTCGCCAGAACATGCTCCATGTCCGCCTGCGCCTGTGCCGCCGTGACTCCCGGCTTGAGGCGGCCGATGACTTGCAGCCAATGATCGCCGCGTTCGGTGCGCAACTCTTTCGGCACGCGCAGAGGCGTGTACACGATGTTAGGAACGCCAATCGGGAAGCGGAATCCGGCGGGCATCACGCCCACAATGGTGTAAGGGAATCCGTCGATGTGTACCGATATCCCCACCACATTGGGATTCGCGCCGAAATTCTGCTGCCAGGTCTCATAGCTCAGCACGGCTACATTGTTGCGGCCTGCCTGCTCTTCACCGGGGACAAAGGTGCGTCCCAGCAGCGGCTTCGCCTCGAGCACATCAAAAAAGTGATCGCTGGTAGCGGTGTTGTGCAGATGCAGCACCTGCGAGCCGGTGTCGACGTTGACACCCTGATAGCTGCTGAAACCGGCCAGCGCTTCGAAGCTGCGGACCTGCTGACGCTCGTCCAGAAAGCTCGGCCACGATGACGGCTGTAGGTAATCCGCGGCGGCGTGCGTCTCGACGAAGACAATGCGGTCAGGATTGTGAAAGGGCAGAGCACGCAGGACGGTCGCGTAGATGACGCTAAACATCGCAGTCGCGGCGCCCACGCCCAGCGCCAGCGTGAGCACGGCGACCGTCGTGAATCCCGGCGACTTGCGCAACTGCCGCAAGGCGAAGCGAAAGTCTTGGCGGAACGAATACATGGAAGCTCCCCGCGAGAAAAGCTGGCATGATAGACGGAAACGAGGCAGGTTTGGTTCCGTCATGGCACCCGAGTGCGGGAGTCCGATCCACGCGCAGCGGATTTATCGATCGAGGATGACGGTCATTCAAAATCCTTGAGCCAGAACTCGAGCGGGCCGCGTTGCTCATCTTTCACGCGCTGGGCCTCCATCTTGCGCAGTTCGGCCCGGCGTATCTTCCCGGAGATCGTCTTGGGAAGTTCGTGGAACTCCAGTTTCCGCACACGCTGATAGGCAGCCAGTTTTTCCTTGGCGAAGAGCAGAATCTCGCGGGCAATTTCCTGCGACGGACGCGCGTCGGCCACGATGGTAACGAAGGCTTTGGGAACATTGGTGCGGATGGGATCGGAGCTGGGCACAATGGCGACTTCGGTCACCAGCGGATGCTCCATCAGAACGCTCTCCAACTCGAATGGACTGATGCGATAATCCGAGCACTTGAAGACATCATCCCCACGTCCCACAAAAAAGAAGTAGCCATCCTCGTCCACGGACGCCAGATCTCCCGTGTGGTACAAACCGTTTTGCATCACGGCCTTCGTCTTGTCGGGATCGTCCAGATAGCCCGTCATGAGGCCGGTGGGACGCGGATCAAGCCTTATCGCGACCTCGCCCTCCCTACACTGCCTGTCCTGCACATCGACCGTAACGATGTGGTATCCCGGAAGCGGGCGGCCCATGCTCCCGGGTTTCACGGCTTGCCCGGGAGAATTGCCGATTACCGCCGTGGTCTCGGTTTGGCCGTAGCCATCGCGGATGATCAGGCCCCATGCCTTCTCGACCTGCTCAATGACCTCGGGATTCAGGGGCTCGCCCGCGCTGGCGAGTTCGCGCAATGCCTGCGGTTTTGTTCCCAGGTCCTCCAGAATGATCATGCGCCAGACTGTGGGCGGCGCGCACAGGGTGGTGACTCCAACTTCTTCCAGGACCCGCAGAGTATTGGCGGCGCGAAAGCGAGGGGCGTCGTACACGAAGCTCGTCGCGCCCGCATTCCAGGGAGCGAAGAAGCAACTCCAGGCATGCTTGGCCCATCCCGGCGAGCTGATGTTCTGATGGATATCGTTTTCCTGAATGCCAACCCAGTACATGGTCGAAAGGTGACCCACCGGATAGCTCTGATGAGTGTGGAGCACAAGTTTGGCTTTGGCCGTGGTCCCCGACGTGAAATAGAGCAGGAAGGGATCGTTTGCACGAGTTGGAACGGCTTGATATTTGCAACCTGCTTCCAAAGCCGTTTCGTAAGGTACCCATCCGGGCGCCTCACCACCAACCAGAATTCCCTTGACCTGGGCATCACGGGGAATTCGCTCCATTGCGCTTTCATCCGTGACTACAATCCGCGCGCCGCTGCGAGCAAGACGGTCCCGGATGTCGCTTTCCGTAGCCAGGGTGGTTGTCGGCACCACAACCGCGCCGATCTTGATGGCTGCCAGCATTAGTTCCCATATAGCGGCCACGTTCGGCAGGCACAGAACAATTCGATCGCCCGGCGCGACCCCGTGAACCTGCAGAAAATGCGCTACCCGGTCGGAGCGCTCGGCCATCTCCTGATAACTGAGCTTGACTTCGTCTTTGCCTTCGCGCCGCAGCCACAATGCCGTCTTGTGATTGCCCTGCGCGTAGACATCGAACCAGTCGCGCGCCCAATTGAAGTCCGAGAGATCGGGCCAGCGAAATTCCCTGTACGCTCCCTCATAATCCGTCCGATGTTTGAGCAGAAGGTTGCGAGCGGCAATGAACTTCTCGGTAGCTGACATGTTCGTCCTGATTGGGCGCAGGAAGTTATCCCAAATTTCCAGCTATTTTAGGGATGCCGAATTATGTGCTGCTTCGCGGCTCTAAAGCAAACAGATATTCACCCGTCCGCGTGGGGGTGTCGGGGAATCCGGGAGCAGCTTCCGATTGCGGGCTTAAACTGTTCCGTGCAACAAAATAGTAATTCCCAAGCGGTTCTAACCCGATTTGTGGTGAGCAATCGGGCTTTAGAGACGGCGTCGCGACCGGAAATCAGTTTGCTTGGTGGACTTAACAGTGCGAATTGCGAAAGAAACAGCCGCGCAGCGGCGAGATGGGGTACGAGTGGAAAGGTTGGAGCCGCGGTAGCGGCGACACCACGCGAGACACATTATGGGCTTGGAGCGGCACGCCTGAAGCCGTGCCCTTTCAAAACCTCAGGATGTCAACCGAGCCAGAAGCGTTCTAGAAGATCCGGCGCGCACCCGCATGGGTCTTGGCTTCCAAGAGTTCTTCACGGGTCAACTCAACGAGCTTTCCTATCTCTTCCGTCGTGGCGTCGAAACCGGCCAAGGCTGCTCCCACGATCAGCGCCCCGTCTAAGGTAGCGACCTGGGTGTGCATCTCGCCACCCTCCGTGATCGTGCCGGCGACGACTTGTTGGCCCACATTGGACACCGCGATGGAAGTGAATTCCGGGAGTTCACTCTTCTTGAGCGCCTGCTGAAATGCGAGCCAGGCCTCACTCGGATTGTCATAGTCGTCTACGCTGAGGATGACCTTCTTCGAGCTGTCATTAGTGGCGTAGACCACCATCCTGCTAGCTTTGGGGTTGCCGATTGCCGCGGAGTTTGCGCCTGTGCCCAATTCCCGGATCACTGCGGGAAAGAACTGTTGTGTCGCCTTCAGCGTAACGATCATCTTCCGGGGTAGCACAGGAAGAGAAGGCTGAGACTTGGGCGGCGGACTGCTACCCGGAGTGACCGCCGTACCGCTGCTCGGATCGGCGGTAGGCTCGTTTTG